>Ga0310695_10010136_pt1 | contig 13894 bp, 7 predicted proteins | sample RumenRJG_04DNA_FD_203882 | JGI IMG/M metagenome (GOLD analysis project Ga0310695, IMG submission 203882) | Bovine rumen microbial communities from Lethbridge, Alberta, Canada - RJG_04 (v2) (version 2) | ecosystem: Host-associated > Mammals > Digestive system > Stomach > Rumen | place: Canada... | reverse complement strand
TATTTATTTATTTGTTTTATTTAATTCAAATGAAGATTATGATAATTATTAATTTTTTTTACTTTTAAAAAAATATTTATTATATTTTTTTTTTCATTTTATTATTATGCTAATCAAAATTATTATGAATAAAAGATAATAAATTATTTGACATGGAAATTTTTCTATTAATTTTTTCCTATCAAAAAATACTTTTTTTATTTATTTTAATTAAACAATTTCAATCAGTAAGTATAGAAATAACAAATCAATATAATTTTTCAAGAGGGATAATGTTGGATAATGGAAATATTTTAATAACAACAAATGAAAAATTCTTTACATATGATCCAAAAACAAATGAAAACATAACACAAAAATCAATAACACCTCTTTCAGAACAAATAATGGAAAAATTATCATTTTCAAAAATAAAAAATGGAAAAGTAATAGTTTTAGTAAATAATATAATGTATATATTTAATAATGATGGTTCATATATAACTTCATATACTCCATTAAACTCAATATATTATTTTGATTCTAATTATACATATTCAATTTTACCTTTTCCAGAAATAAATTCAAATGTTTTTATAATTTCTTTTACTTATTATAACAATGGAAATGGATATATTTATCATTATTATTTTTCTGATACACAATCAACAAATATTATTTATAATAGAGTTAATGTTATAGTAACTGGAGATTATTTTCTTCAAGGGATGGGGAATATTGAATGTATTGATATTGATACAATTAATTTTATTTGTTGTTTTATTTATTATACTTATCCAAGACAATTAACTTGTAATTATTTTTTATATTCAAATTTAGAAAGAATTACTAATAATTATCCAAGTATAATTGTAGATTCTGGACAATATGTTCATATTGATAAAAATGAAAATAATTATATTATTATATGTTATAATACTTATAATACAGAAACTTATTGTGCAAATTTTATTTATTCTGAAATTAAATTTAATAATCATATTAAAATACATAATAAAGAAATTAATAGAATTTATTCTTTTAATTTTAAATATTTGGGAAATGAAAAATTTATTTTAGCTTCATTAGTAGGATCAAATATATTTTATTATATTATGGATAAAAATTTAAATTTATATGGTGAAGAATATACCTTTTCAACTAATGTAAATGAAGTTTATGGATATACTAGTATTTTTAGTATTCTTTATTATAATAAAGAATTAAGATTTTTATTTAATTTTAATAATTTAGGTGCTTATTTAAGTGATAAAATAAATATTTGTTATTGTAATGATATTATTATTAAATCAAAAAAATCAAATCATGAAAAAAAAGTTTTTATTAATTTTATTGATTATTATATTGGAATATGTATTAAAATTAAAATAAGTGATTTAAGTAATATTGAAAATAAAGGAGAAATATATTATATTAAAGATGGAGAAGAAAAAATATATCAATCAACTAATGAAATTAAATTTTTAGAAGATGAAGTTTTTTTTTTATCAAATTTTCAATTTGATGAAGAGATTGAAATAAATTATTCAATATTTTATACTGGATTAAGTTCAATTAATAGACCAATATGTAAAATAAAATTTATTCAAGAAATTCTTGAAGAAGAAGAAGAAGAAACAAAAAATGAAGAAGAAGAAGAAAAAAAAGAAGAAGAAGAAACAAAAAAAGAAGAAGAAGAAACTAAAAAAGAAGAAGAAGAAGAAAAAAAAGAAGAAGAAGAAGAAACAAAAAAAGAAGAAGAAGAAACAAAAAAAGAAGAAGAAGAAACAAAAAAAGAAGAAGAAGAAGAAAAAAAAGAAGAAGAAAAAAAAAAAGATGATGATATAATAATAATAAATACAAATGAAACAGTAGATGAATATGTAAAACATTTGAATGATTCAATAAAACATATTGATTTGAATAAAACAACAATAATAGAAGGAAATGGTTTTAATGGACAAATAAATATAATTGAAAATGGTTCTCCTTCAAAAAATATAATAAAACATACAAATAAAACATATTCAAAAATAGATTTTTCAGAATGTGAAAAAGTATTAAGAGATTATTATAAAATTTATTTACCAGAAAAAATAACTTTTGTAGAACTTGATATAGATAGAGTAAAAATAAATGAAAGAACAGAGCAAATAGAATATTTATGTTATAATTCAAAAGGAAATTTATTAAATTTATCATTATGTAAAGATACAAAAATTTATGTAACATATCAAATTAAAAATATTACAGATATAAATTTAACTTTAGCTTCTTATTTTTTAGATAAAGGAATTGATATTTTTAATCCAGATGATCCTTTTTTTAATGATATTTGTTATCCTTTTTCAACTGAAGATGGAAAAGATATTATTTTAGAAGATAGAAGAAATGAAATTTATCAAAATATTTCTTTATGTGAAGAAAATTGTGTTTATGACTCTATTTCTATTGAAAATTTAACTGTGACTTGTAAATGTAATGTTAAAGAAATTGTTAAAACTAAAATTACTCCTAATTTTTTTTTACAAGCTTTTGAAAGTATTTTTATTAATTCTAATTTTTCTGTTGTTAAATGCTATAAATTAGTTTTTAGATTTACTGGAAAATTTTTAAATATTGGTTTTTGGGTCTTTTTAATTTTTACTTCATTACATTTTCCTTTTCATATCTGGTATTTTGTTCAAAAATTATATCCTTTACAAAAATATATTATTCTTACTTATTTTTATAAAAAATTAAATCCTCCTAAAAGAAAAAATGAAAATGGTTATTATGAAAAAGAAGAAAAGAAAATTAAAAAAAAAGAAATAAAATATAATGATTTTTTTAATAAAATGTTTTATAAAAATTATAATAATAATGATTATTCAATTAGTGAATTTGAAGATGATAATAAAAAAAAAGGTAAAAGAGAATATTATTTAAATAAGAGAAGTAAAATAAATAGTATTGAAAGTGAAAATAATTTAATGAATGATAAATCAAAAAATGATATAAAATTTAATTTAAAAAAAAAAGAAAGTGATGAAGAAAATCAAGATGATTTTTTAGATGATTATACAATAGAAAATAATATAATAAATGAAAAAATAAAAAACAATAATTATAGCATAAAAAATAAAAAATTTTCAATTAATGCTTCTCAATCAACAATTTATAGTAATTCTAATATTAATAAATATGCAAATGATATTTATAGAAATGAAAAAATAAAAAAATCAAATTTAATAATAAAAGATGATGATCAAATAAAAGGAAATAATAAATTTGAAAATTTAAAAAATAATTCAAAAAGTAAATATTCAAATAAAAAAAATCCAATTTATTTATCTAGAATTCATCGAAATATAAATTCAAAAGGAGATAATTTAATAAATACAACAACAAATTATGAATTAAATGAAAAAGAAATAATAGGAAAAATACCATCAAATGATTATTTAAATGATTTTAATTTTGAAGAAGCTTTAATTTTTGATAATAGAAAATTTTGGAAAATATATTATTTAAATTTATTAACAAAACAAAATATATTATCAACTTTTGTTTTTAAATCACCATTTGAATTAATGTATATAAGAATTATTATGTATATATTTGGAATTAGTATGGATTTTGCATTTAATGCTTTTTTTTATTTTCAATCTGCTATTTCACATAGATATCATTATCAAGGAAAATTAGGTTATCTTTTTGATTTACAAAATTCTTTTTATATTAATATTATTTCTTGTATTGCTAGTTTTTTTCTAGCTTATTTTTTAGGGTTATTTGGTAATTCTAAAAATAATTTTGAAGCAATTTTTAAAAATAATGATAATAAAAAAAAAGAAAATAATAATTATGATAATAATGAAATTGATAATACAGAAAATGAAAAGGATAAAAAAAAAGAAAATGATATAAATAAAAATAAAAAAAAACAAAAACATGATATAATAATAAAATATAATAAAAATATAATTCAAAATGAAAAAATGGAAGAAAAAGTAAATGAAAAAGAAAAAGTTTTAGAAAATAAATTTAAAGAATATCAAAAAATATTAAAATGTTTAAAAAAAAAATTAATTTTTTTCATAATAATAGAATTATTATTTATGTTATTTTTTTGGTATTACGTAACAGCATTTTGTGAAGTATATAAATCAAGTCAAAAAAGTTGGGCAACAGGAGGATTAACTTCATTTATTATATCATTATTTACACCTTTAATTGTTGCTTTACTTTTAACTTTTTTAAGATTATTTTCAATGAAAAATAAATTTAAATGTCTTTTTAATTTAAGTGTTTGGTTATATGATTTTTAATAAGTAATTATATTTAATTAATTATATATTTTAATTCTTTTTAAAAGTTGTTTTAAATTTTTAAAGTAATAATTATTTATTGGAAATATAAATTATATTTATTATAGTTAAATTTTGATATATTTTTGTTTTAATATAAAACTAATTTTTAAAAATTTTTTTATTTTTTTTTTTCAATTTTTTCTTTTTGTTTTTCTAATTTTTTTTCCTTTTTTTCAATTTTTTCTTTTTGCTTTTCTAATTTTTTTTCTTTCTTCTCAAGTTTTTCTTTTTTCTTTTCATTAATATTTTTCTTTGTTTGATTGTCAGGTTCTCCTTTTTTAAAATTACCTAATATTTCCTTTAATCCATCTTCATTTATATTTATACTATTACAAAATTTTTCAAAATAATCTCCTAAGTAAACTTCATTTTTAAGTTTAATACATTTTTCAATTTCATTATTAAAAGTATTTAAATCTTTATTCCAATTAAAACTATTAAAAACAAAATTAGTTTTTTTTAAATTAAAATGACCATCTTTAAATACATTTACTTTTTTTATTGTTTCCATTTTTTTTTCCAATATTCTAATATGATTTTTATTAGGATGAATATAATATTTATAATAAGTTAAAAACTCCTGTATTGAAGAAATAATTGAAAAGAATAAATTATTTAATTTAAGAAGATAATATTTTTGAATTTCTAAAGCATGTAAATCTTTAAAAGTAAAATAAATATTAACCACTATTTCTAATGGTTCAGGATAAATTGAATATATTTCTTTATAATTAAATAAAGGTTTAAATGAAATATGATCTAAAAAATAAGAAATTGTTTCTTCATTTAAACTTGCTATTTTTTCTTTTTTTATTATTAAATCATATGCAGAATGCATTAATTTTGAATTTAAAAAACCTTTCAAACATTCTATAAAAATAGGTTTTATTTTTTCAAAATAATTTGAAAAATTAATTGATTCTTTTATTAATAAATCAAGAATATCAGTTGATAACATTTTTTCAGTTTTTAAATAAACTTCCTTAAATAAATCTACTTTTCCAACATAAATATATAATAAATAATAAATACAAATTATAAAATTATTACTTTTTTTTTTATCTGAAATATCATGTAAAAAAGAATATAAAAGTACCCTTTCGTTTTTTTCATAAAGTGTTTTAATTATTATAATAACTGATTTAAAATATTGATTGTGTAAAAAAATAGAAGGATCACTTAAAAATAAATTAATATAATAAAAGTATAAATGGTCATTATTAATATCAATAGGTTTATTTGGTAAATATTTTATTCTATCAAAAGGATTTTCTAATTTATTTTGTGTTGATGAAAAAATAAAAATATCATCTAAAGAATTTATATTTTCTAATTTAGTAATATAATCATTAAATTTTTCTTTTTCTGAAATATTATTATTATTATTTGGATTAATTTTTTGTTTTTCTTTTTCATCAAGTGAATAATTAAAATTAAGAAAAATTTCTGGAAATTCATTTTTACCTTTTAAACTTTGAATATATAAAGAATTAATATATGAATTTGTATTATCTAAATCAAATGCAGATTTTATTAAGTCAGTTTTTGAAATATCTTTTTCATATTCTTTTGCTAATAACAAAGCTTTTTCTTTTAAATTGCTAATTGAAAATTTATTTTCTTCAATATTTTGTTCTGGAGTTGTGGAATCATCTATTTCATTTATATTATGAATTAAAATATTTTCTTCTTGAAATTCGTTTTCCATTTTTTTTTATAATATATTATTTTTTAATATAATTTTTAAATAAATCGAAATCTTATTTATTTATTTAATTCTATTTTTTTTTTAATTATTTTATCATAAAAACATAATTTTATTTTTTTTATAAATAAAATTTTATATATATTATTGTTTTCTATAAACATCAAAATCAATTAACTCTTTTTTAAATATCCAAATAATAATAGAAAAAATTATCATTTTATAACTTTTAATTATTATATTCCATTTATTTTTCCTCTCATTGGTAAACCTCTTCCTATCATTTCTATAATTTTTCCCCTTCCTCTTAAATTACTTATTCCTCTCACATGATTTCCTATTATTGAATTATTATTATTTCTTAAATTATAATTTTGATTATTTTTAGATTGATTATTATTATTTATTTGATTTGAATTATTATTATTTGAATTATTTGGATTGTAAAAATGAGGTGTTGAATAAAATTTATTTTCTGAATTATTAAAATCAGTATTTTTATTATAATTATTATATAAAATATTAATTTTATTATTTTTATTATAATGATTATTTTTCATATTATTATTTTGTATATTATTATATCCTTTAAATTCTCTATAATCTTCATCATCTTTTTGAACATTATTGTATCTCATAATCATATTATTATTTCCTCTATTACTTCTCATAATTCTTCTACCAACTCTGCCTCTATTAATAAATCTTCTTCTTTGATTAAAATTATTATTTTGTATATTGTTAATAAAATTATTATTATTATTATTATAATTATTATTATTTCTTAAATTATTATTATTATTATAATTATTATTATAAATATTTCTTCCTCTAAAAGCATTTTTAATTAATCTATTTCCTCTATTAAAAAATCTACCTCTAAAACCTGGTCTAAATTTCATTACATTAAAATCTCTTCCTCTATTTTTAATATTATTATTATAATTATTATTATTATTATTTCTTTTTATATTTCTAAAATCAGGTGGATTTTTTGGATCAATAAAATTACTTTCTAATTCATTGATATTTCTTGGCTGAGAAAATCCTTCTGTTTCTTTTAAAGTAAAAATTGCATCCATACAAGGAAATTTAATTTCTTTATTATCTTGTATGTTAATATATATAGTTGAATATGTTTGTTGTTTTACATATAATCCTAAAATTTTCCTTTGTAAAATATCTATTATTGATATTAATTTTGATATTCCTTTTGCTCTTGATTTTAATATAACTGAAGAATATTTTTTATATATGAGAAAGAAAATTATTTTATCTATTAAATTTTTTATTTGAAATCCTTTTAAATCACTTCTAACACCAATTTCATTATATTTTAATTTTGGAATTGGCTCTTTTGGTTTTAAATTTGCTTTATGATTATTTAACTCCATTAAAAATTATAAAGTTTTTAATTTTTTTAATAAAATTAAAAGAACATATTTTATTAGTATAAATGGTTATTTTATGATATTTATAATTTTAAATTATTAATATTTTTATTTATTTTAATTTTTCTGTTTTTCCAGTTTATTAAAAATTATAATGAAATTAATGATTTCTAATTCATTATCAAAGAAAAGGTTGATTAAATATGATAAAATGAAAAAAAAATGTCAAATATATAAAAATTTTACTTCAACTAATTTAAATAATAGCAATTTAGCAACATTTAATACTAATTTACAAAAGAAACCTTCAGAAAGGAATAATATTCCATCAAAATATACAATTGAAAATAATAAAAATAAAAATAATAAAAATAAATCAATACCAAATTTTATTTTTGAAATATTAAAACCTAAAAAACAAGATTTTAAAAAAGATATATCAGAAGAAAAAATAGATGAAATAATTAATAATATCCAATTTAGAATAATTGAATTAGATAATGGAAATTTTATAATAAATTCAAATGATTCTTTTGAATTAGATATTAATAAAGAAAAACAAACATTTTCCCAATTCAATGATAAAATATTCAAAAATAAAAGTGAAAAAAATATAACAAAAAAAACTTTTATTCCTTTAATTGAAAATAAAAACAATTCATTAAAGACAATAAATATACCATTATTTTTAAACAATAAAACTATAGGATCAATTATAAATAAAAAAAATGATATTCAAATTAATAAAGAACCAAGAATTTTAGATTTAAAACTAAAAAAAAAATATCAAGAAACCCAAAAAATACAAAAAATCAATTTAAATGATTTAGAAAATTTATCATCTTCACATTCAAATTTAAATACTTCAACAGGATTAACAAATATAACAAAGATAAATAGAAAAGAAACAAATAAAAAAAAAACAATGACTATAATGAATAAAACTTATAGAAAAACTAGTCAATCTCCAAAATATTCTAATAATAAAATCTTAGAAGAAATTATTAAGAAAATTAACAAAAAAAATTGAGAAAATAATTCAAAAATTAAATGTAATAAATGTTTTTTTCAAATAATAAAATTAAAGTGTAATTAAAGTTTAAATATGATTTGTTAATAAATTTATTTATATTTTATGTCTTATACCTAATATTAAATATAAATATTATAATTCTTTTAAGAAAATAATTTTGTAAATTATAAATTTTAATTAACAATAAATAATTCAAAAAAATTAATACAAAAAAATTAATTTTTTTATATTTCTTAAAAAAAAATTAATGAATTTAAATGGGGAATTCAATTAATAAAAAAGAAATAGAAATTAACAAAAAATTATTTTATTATGATAATTTACCAAAATTAACAGGAGATTTTGATATAATAATTTATAAATTGTTTTGGCTTAAAAAACATAAAATTTTATCTTTTTCAAATTTAGCATCAGAATTTATAACAAAAGACTCTACATTAACATTAGATTCAATTTTAGAAGATTCTAAAAATATTATTTTTCATTCATATAAAAATGAAATATATAATCCAAGATGTTTTTTATTTTATATTTTAACAAATGATGGAATCTTAATAACAAAAAAAATTTCAAAAGTTAAATTTTATATCCCATTAGTAATAAATAACTTAATCAGAATATCAATAGTTGATGTATCAAAAATATTAAAAACTGATCCTTTTTATTTTTCTTTTTATGAAATAAAAAAAGTTTCAAAATATTTTTTTGATTTATCATTATGTAAAATAGATTTAAGTAAAAGAAGTCAAAATATAGATAATTCATCAAAAATTGCATTATCAGATACTGAAATTGATTTAAATGATATAGAACAAAAAGATAATGAAAAAAGAGAAAATGAATTGGTAATAAAATCAAATTTAGATGACAAAGTAATTAATAAAGTAACAAAATTTTTATTTGATACTCTATACGATCAACCAATTAAAAAATATTTAATTATAAATAATAAATTTGAAGAAGATAATAATGAAAATGAAAATTCATTTGATTCTGATAAATTAATAATTGATAATGATAAAAATAAAATTTCTATTGTTTTTAAGGAAAATCATTATTCAAACCCTGAAATTTATCTTTCTATTTTCTTAAGAAATGGAGTTCCATTTGATAAATTAAAACAAAAAACTATTATTGAAAAAATTGTTCTTAAATCTTGTAATTATGGGAATAATAATTCAAATGGAGTTTTTTATTTAAAAAAATTGATTAATATATTAATTGAATATGAAAATTTAAAAAAATTTGCATTTTATCAAAATAATATTCCAGAATCAAAAGAATGGGAAATTTGGAATCAAATAAGAAAATTATTATTAGATAATTTTTCAATAAGATGGATTAGTTTTAGTAATTCTCATTTAACTAATAAAGGATTAAATATAATTTTACCTTCTTTACATATGAAAAGAATTCGTTATTTAGATTTAAGTTATAATAGAATTAATGATAGTATAATGAAAAAATTATCAATTATTATAAGTGAGAATAAAACTTTAAAAAGAATTTATTTAAATAATACTGAAATTACTTCTTATGGTTTAAAAAAATTATCAAAAGGAATTATTAATCATCCTAATTTAAGTACATTAAATTTATCTTTTTGTAATTTAGCAAATTCAGGTTCAATTTTAAAGAAAATAATTATAAATTCAAAATTAATAAATTTATATATTAGAAAAATCAATTTAAATTTAGAAGATTTAAAATCAATAAAAGATGGTTTAATAATAACTAATTGTACTATAAATAATATTGATTTAGGATTTAATTCAGTAAATCATGAATCTCAGAATAGCATACTTGGTTTAATGATAAAAAATAATACTTCAATTAAAAAAATAAATCTTGATGGAATGGAAATTGATATGCAAAATTATATGCCTCTTTTTAAAGGAATATATGAAAATCAAACTATTGAATGTTATTCTTTTAATCAAAATAAAAATTTATCAATTGGAGGAGTTTTAAATTTTTTTTTAAATAATGATATAATTAAAGAAATTAGTATCATTCCTTGGGATGAAAAAGAAAAAAATAAAAATTATAATCAAGAAGATATTAAAAAGATAGAAGCTTTTCACTTAAAAAAGCCAAATGTTAAAATAAATGGTTTTTATTTTGATTATAATATATAAAATAAATTTAATAATATTATTTTAATAATTGTTATTTTTTATAATAATTTACTTTTTGATAAGGTAATAAAAAATATTTTATAAAAATGAATAATTTGAGAAGAAGAGACGTTATAAATAAAACTAAAAAAAAATCAAGTAATTCAAAGGAACCATATTTTATAAAAATAAGAAAAAAAATTTATAGATATATATATACAAAATATGCAAATCCATATATTCCAAAATCATTATCTAAGCAGGAAGATGATACAGAAAATGAAAAATTATCAACTTATTATGATTTATTTAAAATAAATAAGTTAATTAATAATTTCAAATGTAGACTTTTTGTTAATTTTATTGAAATAAATTTATTTGATAATCCAAATGAAACTCTTATTCAATTTTATGATAGATTATTAGGTGCATTATTAATAAAATATAATATATATAATAGTTGTTATTTTTATCCAAATTATTTTCCTTTAGATGATGATATTAAAAATCAATTATTTTATTATATAAATAAAATAAAGAAAATAAATAAAAAAAATATAAATCAAGCACTTGGTATATTTAATGAAGAGGATAATATAAAAAAAGATAATAAAATAGGATTTAGTAATATATTAAACTCAATGATTAGTAAAGAAAGTTCAAGTGAAACAAAATCTTATCTTTTAGATAATAAAAATAATGAAAATAATACTGTAATAAAAAAAGTTAAAAAAAACTCAATTAACGAAATAGAAGATTTTATAATAAAATTAACAGATTTTGAAATAGAAAAAGAAAAAAATGATAGAATAAAAAAAGAAAAGGAATTAATAAGAAGAAGAGAAGAAGAAGAAAATTTAAGAAATAAATTTAAACAAACTCAAAAAGATATAAAAGATTTAAAATATGATAAAGGATTGACACAAAAAAATATTAATAGTTTACTTTTGCATCAATTTAGAAGAAATTCTGCTAGAAAACAAGTTTTAGAACAAAAAAAGAAAAATTCTATTACTGAATTAAGATCAAAATTTAAAAATACAATTGATTTTATTGGAGGAAAAATTGATAGAGAAAAAAAAGTTTTAAAAAAAAAAAATATAATTGATCAATTGATTGATGTTGCTAGAAGTGAAAAAATTCTTCATCCAATTAATTATTATAAAAAATTAAAAAATGGATATATAAAAAATGTACCTGAAAGTATGATTGGAATTAATGATTTTATTGAAAATGATAAGATTAAATATAATTTGGAAAATACTCATTCTTATTTAAGAAAAGTTAGTAAAAATCTTGATAAAGATATAAATAAAATGACCAAAAGTTATACTTTGAAAAAATATATTAAATTCCCTAATATTTATCTTTATGGAAATATGAATAGAAACACTATTGATTATGGAAATAGCAATACAAGTTATTTTCATAAAAATTATCTTTTAGATATGAAAAAATAAAAATATATATTTAAAAGAATTAATAAGTTTAATATTATTAAAAATAAATATATAATTAAATGATGATAGCAATTAAATTATTATTTATATTTAATATAATATTTACTTTCAATATTATATGATTCAATTTTTATATAAATAAATATATATATATTTATAAAATCTATGAGTTTTCAAATAAAAATTCATAGTTTTAAATTAAAAAATTATTTTTTTATTATAATCATTTATGATTGATGAATGATTAAGAAAAATAAATAATTTTTTAATTTAAATCTATGAATTTGGAAACTCATAGATTTAATTGGATATATTAAATAGAGTTAAAATACATAAGATTTATCATTATAATATTAAATTATAAATGAATATAATGAATTAAATATATAATAAAAAGAAATATTAATTTTTTAAAATATTATAATTAATTAATTTATATATTTTTTATGTCAAAAAATAAAATTTATTGAATTAATAATTAACAAATAATAATATATCATAATTAATAAATTAATTCTCATTTAAATCATTTTTATTATTATCATTTTGATGATTATTTATATTATTCTTTTCCTTATTTTTTTTATCATATGCAATTGTATTTCTAATAGTCCATCTAGTATTATTATTATTTTCTATTTTATCTCCTAAATATTGTATAAATTTATCATGTTCCTCTCCCCTTAAAAAATTATCCTTTTTTTCAAGAATCTCATAATAATTTTTCATATAAAAAATACAAATAATTCTAATTAATATAGTCAAAAAAGTCAAAGTCATAATAACAAAATTAATATGATCATTTAAATATTCTTTTTTAAATTTATTTTCTTCAGGTTTAATTAAATCTATAATTTCAATAGTAAAAGTAAAAAGAAAAAAAACAAATCCAATAATAGAATAAATAACAGTAACAATAATTGATAATATCGTACATCTAAAACATAATAAAAAAAGTAAAAATAAAATGATTCCTGTATAAACAATTAAAGTTAATATTAGTTTAGCTGAAGAAGTTTTATTTTCTAAGTAATTATTTTCTAATATTGAAATTGAAGCAACAAAACTAATATCAATTAAAAGAAGTAAAACACAAAAAAAGAAATTTCTACATAATTCACTTTTTATTATATTTACTTTATTTTTATTATATAAATATATTACATTCTGGTTGAGGATTTGAAAAATTTGATGATAGACTATTTTCCATTTTTTTATTTTATTTTACTTTTATTATATTTATATATTTTATAATATTTAAATTTGGTTTTTAAAAATGAAATATTCTTTTTCTTCTATTAGAATTCAACCTCATAATTATTTTTTTAATAATGAAAATAGAAATATTATTAATAATTTTAGTCCTGTTTTTTCCAGTAAAAATATTATTAAACTATCTTATAATAATAATAAAGAAAAAAGTTTCCAAAATCCAATTAATAATTTATATAAATATAATAATGCAAAAAATATAAATGAAAAAGTTAAAAATTATGAAAAAGAATCTAAAGAAAAGAATAATATTAAAATATATTCAAGTAGAAATAATTCATTTTCTAAATATAATAAATTATCTGAAATACAAAAAATGAAATTAAAAATAGGAATTGATATTGCTAATAATAAAATTAATCAATTAAAAAATTATATTTCAAAAGATAAAAATGAACAAAATGATAATTCAAATAATTTATTTAATAGGCAATCAAATAAAGATGATATATCGAAAAATATTAATGTAACATTAAGTACTTTTACAAATACTTCATCAAGAAATAATAATTCAAATTTCAATTATATATATAATAATAATTATGATTACAATTCTGAAAGAATAATAAAAAAAGAAAATAATCC
>Ga0310695_10010135_pt1 | contig 13896 bp, 10 predicted proteins | sample RumenRJG_04DNA_FD_203882 | JGI IMG/M metagenome (GOLD analysis project Ga0310695, IMG submission 203882) | Bovine rumen microbial communities from Lethbridge, Alberta, Canada - RJG_04 (v2) (version 2) | ecosystem: Host-associated > Mammals > Digestive system > Stomach > Rumen | place: Canada... | reverse complement strand
GCACCTCCACCAGTGTGTAGGGCATGATGATGTCGGCATAGCTGTCGGGGGTGAGCTGGCTACCGCTGCGCACCACGCCTATGATGCGCAAGTCTTCTTCATGCTCCATCACTAATGTCTGCCCCACAGCATCCACACCCTTGCCAAACAGCCGCTCGGCCAGTGCATCGGTGATGACGCATACCGCATCTTTCCCCTCCACCTCCTTCCGGGTGAACGGTCTGCCGCTCACGAAGTCGTAGGCATAGATTTTGAAGAAGTCGGCACTGGCGCGGTTGCGGATGACATCCACGTAGTCATTCTTCCCGCGAACAATGGAGGCCTGGCAACGGCCTTCTGCCTTTCCTGTTCCTGCCGCCAAGAGCGTGGGCGAACAATACTCGATGTTCTTGCTCTGCAGGAACCATTCCTCAAAAGCTTTGTCGCCGAAGTAGCATCGTCCAGCGCCACGGCTCTCCGCCTCAATGTAAATGCCCTCAAAGTAAACCGTCCGTGCACGGTTGCGCTCGGGATAGATGGGTGCCAACTTGATGTAATACACTACGGCCATCACCATCGTAAAGGCAATGGCCAAGGCCGTGCCCGCGATGTAGATGCCGGAAAAAAGCTTTTCCTCGCGCATCATGGCGAGAGCTTGTCTGAAATATCTCATATCATTCATCTTTTAATGCTTCGGTAATTTCGCTCCTGCAGATGCTCCACGCAGGGATGGCGGTGGCGACAAGCACGGCGCATAATATAATAAGGTACACGATGACGGACACCACGAGGAAGTGGGTGCCGAAGTCGTCGAACCAATAGTGTACGGCGGGGTTGAGAGCGCTGAAGTCGTCGCAAAGGCCTCTGCTGGCGGCAAACTGGAAGTAGATGATGCAGCCCAGCAGGACGCTGACGGTAGTGAGCAGCCATGCCTCGCGGATGAAGCCCCAGAACACACTCCAGCGCGTGGCTCCAAAAGCCAGTCGCACACCCGCTTCCTCTCGTTGCTGACGGGTGTACATGAGCAGCGTGCCGAACACACCGAAGGCGAGATTAATGGCGAAGAACGCGGCGATGAGCAGGTTGCGGTGTGTCTGGCGGCCCATCCAACTGCTATCAACATATTGTTCGCTGGCCTCTACGGCAGTCTGCACGCTTCGCACGTAGAGGTGTTCTGTTACCAGCGAGGCCTGCATCTCGCGCTCCCGTTCCTGCACAAAGCGCCGGGCATCGACACCGTCGCGCAGACGTATGATAATGGTAGCATTGCTGACAGGTCCCGAATCGAGAACGAACATGGTGGCATAGTCACGATCGAAAATTTCGCGGCGCACGTCTTCCACCACGGCGCGGATGAGCCACTCGTGGCGCACATGTTCAAACTGCCCATCGTCATTATAATCAACCTCGTTCGAGTAGATTCTCCTTCCGGCCACATCGATGGTTCCGAAGAGGGCCATTGCCACTGAGCGGGTGAGGATGAGGGTTTTCTCAAACTCGCAGTCGTGAGTCAGTTCGCTTGTGGACACTTCGGGCGTCAGCGAATGGATGCCATAGGCCTCAAACATCCTCGACCGGTCTTCAAAGCCTTGCAGCCAGCACAACAGTGAGTCGCTGTCGTGGTGAAAGAAATTGTTGCGGTAGCTTTGACCAAATCCCAAAGGAGTGGCACGCGTCCGGTAGGCCACATCCACCTCGTCCATCTCCATTACTCTCTGCGCCAGATGCGCCTCTTCGTCGTACAGGCTATTCTGAATATCTCTTGAGAAACGCTCATCGTTAGTCAGAGAAGTGGCTACCTCCAACTTCACGATGCGGTCAATGTCGCAGCCCATAGGCAGGTGGGTAACATAGGAAGTAACTATCACGGGATCGAAGGCCCACCAGCAGGCACAGGTCACGAGCACAAGTTCAATGGCGAGCCAGATGGACGTCTTACGTCCGAATATTTCTTTCAGCTGTTTCATTTATTTCTTTATCATCATGGATTCTACAATCGGTCGTCTGAGGCTGAGCCAGGCGGGGAGCGTAGCTGCCAGCACATTGAGCAGGCTACAGAAGAGCAGGGCAATGAGGAAGATGGCGGGGCCGAAAAGCATCTCACCCTCGATAACAGGCACTCGCCCATATATTCTACGGTTTTCTGAAAAGACATAAAACACCCAGTCGCGCCAGACATAGAGCGCCGTCCACGCAAGACAGAGTCCCACGATGCCTCCGATAATCGTTAGCACGAGGTTCTCCATGACGACCTGGCCGAGCAATGTGCGCCGCTTGGCGCCAAAGGCCTTGCGTATAGCCATCTCCGGCAGTCGGCGCTCCATGCGACTGGCCACCATGCCGCTCAGATTCACGGCAGGCACAAATAGCAGTAGCAGCAGGATGGCTATGGGCGTGAGGAACCACAGGCTGTTCCCCTCCCAGGCATCAAACAGACTGCCAAAATCGTCCCACACTTCTTCACGGTAGGATTTCATGCGGGCAAAGATGTCTACAAGCTGACCTTTGTTCACGGAATTATAGCGGGCCTCGACCGATCTCAGTTCCCGCATGAAGGCATCATGGCGTTCGGCAGGCACACTAAAGAACAGCTTAAGCGGCATATCCGTCCAGCCAGTGATGCCCGATTTCCTTGTCTGTCCAAAGACAGAATAGCACACAAACAGGTCGGCCAGACAATTCTCGGTTAGGACACTCGGAGTCTCTACAACGCCGCAGACGCGGTAATCGTAATTGTTGTAGTTGACGGTTTGTCCTACAGCCTTCGCACCTTTGCCGAAGAGGGCTTCACTTAGTTCTTGCGTGATGACCACTACAAGGCGAGCATTGTCAAAATCGTCCTGCGTAAAAGGTGCTCCTTCGATGAAGCGGAACTGAAAGAGGCGGAAAAAGCCCGGCTCAGTGCTCTTGGTCAACACTTTACGGTCATGCAAGCCGTCGGGTAGCTTTACATATCCGCCAATATCATAAATGTCGTCCTCGGCCACTACGCATTCTGGTGTCTTCATGGTCTGGAACAGGTCACGGAACATTTCATGATCGATGCTTGCCAATTCGGAAACGGATTTGTCCTGATAGGCCATACCACTCATGGAGTACGTCGTGCTGCGGTGTACCTCTGGCGCAATGTCGGCCACCTTTACATAATACACTTCCGCGATGAGCATCACGAAGGCCACGGCTAATGCCGTACCAGCGATATACATTGCTGAGTAGAGCTTCTCCTCGCGCATCAGGGCGAGAGCCTGTCTGAAATATCTCATATTATTTACGAAAATTATCTGTCAATATACAATACAATATCCGTGCCAAGTCCGTAACTCATTGATAATCAGCAATGGCATAAAATAAAGTGTCCATTTCTGGACACTCATGGTGTCCGGAAATGGACACTCTAATCACTTCTGATTGTGATTTAGTTATCATATTGTCAGCACCCGCAATAGTGCGCCCAAACTACAACTATACAGTTATGACATTACAAAGACAAGTGAAAGATATCTGCAGAAATATTTGGCGATATCTGAATTATTGCTTACTTTTGCAGACGAAGTTGAATAGATAAACGTTAGAGTAGATGAACAACACGTCGTGAGATAATTCTTTCAGGGTGTTGATTCTCAATAAGTTAAACGAGCAAAAGAAGAAAGAAGGAGAAATCCTGTTCTCTCCGCTTCCTATGAAACCCGCTGATCAGCGGGTTTTGCTTTTCTCCAACTCAGAGGTTCCGACGGACTGCCCCTGGAGATTGTAATGCTGGCCATTCTTGATGATAACGATACGACCATTCTCCATCGTCTTCACAGTGCACTCGCGGCTGGGGGCTGCCTTCGCTGCCGTGACAGTGATGGCAGTGGTGGCAGAGGTATCAGGCACACGGACATACATATCGTAAACTCGGGCTCCTCCACCGGAGGCAGCATTCAACAGTTCAATGGTGCGAATCTGCTTGGCTACATCTTCACTGATGCCAGCCACTTCAATCATGTCCCACTCCAACAGGGTGGTCTTCTTCAATTTGCCAGTAGAGTAGGATCCTGACTGACCATTGGCCAACGTCCACTTGACAGTAAAGGTACGATCGCCAGTGAAGTGGAGGTTAATCTTCAGCTGCAGCACACCATCAGTCAGATGCCAACGGATACCACCATTGTTCTTGCCAATATCAAAACCGCCTTTGGTGCATCCGCCGGGAACACTTCCGTTGCTCTCTGTCTTCTCAGGATCGTAAGACGTAGTATTGCTGCTGCCAGGAATCATCTCCAGCACGTCCTGCAGGTCGACAGGCAGTGCGTCCCAAGCATCTTGGAAGTGATACCAGTCACCCGTAAGCACCTTGAAGGGCGTCACCAGAACAATGCTACCCGTAGTAGTGTAGGGCTTCACACCTTCTGCCTCATTACCTGTGGCGGTGAGCTTAAAGGTACAATTCGTCTGAGGCGTACCACTGATGGTCACCGTATGGCAGGCTGCATCGAAGACGTAGGAAAGTCCTGCGCAGAGTCCCTCGACGACCACATTCGTAGCGACATCGTTCAGCTCGTAGACGATATCGGCAATTGCCTGCCCTTCGACAATCTCCTGTGAGGAGTTTGCCGTCGTGCACTTCACCTCAATCTTGTCAGGGATGACGTACGGGAATGGCACGCCATCCAACTCGAAGGCTCCGAAGTCAGGAGCATCATCATTATAAGGGATATAGATATCGTCTGCCGTGATATACTCGTTCAGTCCTTCGATATAGGAAAGACACTCTGCTTCCGTCATTTTACGAGCAGGAGTAAAGCCGATTACAGGCATGCCCTTATCCTTGAAGATGCTGCCGGGCTTCAGACGGGCAAAGTTATTGTTGGGCAACGAACCGTCGCTTTCACGGTCAGCCTTGAAGTCAGCGACAGACAGTGACAAGAACTCGCCGCTATGGTTTTGTGTCTCAGGAGTATAAGAACCACCGTCGGGCTTGTAGCTTTCCTTGATAGGACTGCAGCCGTCTATTTCAATCCATGAATTGTAGGTTGTGCCGGCAGTAGGATCCTGATAGCCGGCTTTGTCGGGCGACAGGAACTCGTGGTTACCAATCTTCCTGCCACTCTTCTCTGCCGTTGCGCCCCAACCAATACAGTTGTGGATATCCATCGTGCCATATTTGAACTCTGTGGGGAAGCGGTAGTTGTACTCATTGCCCCAGGCCACACAGTTGAATATATACATGCCCTCATAGGCATTGTTCTGGTCGAAGCCTTTGTGCAGATTCTCGAAGGCCACACAGTTGGTCAGCACATGGGCACCCACCGAATGGTCGAAGTCTGCACCTCCGGCAGAACCACCGCCACCGAGTTTGAAACCATTGCCATTCTTACCCTCGCTGCCATTGGGCAGATAACCGGCATGCCATGCCCAGCAGTGGTCGATGACTACAGGATGATAGGTCATGTAGAGGTCCCAGTTGTCATCGGAGTTCGTCCACGCACGACAGCCATGAAACTCTGTGCCAGGACCCGGGAAGAGCTTGACGGCAAAGCCGTCGGCATCACCACCGTCATCACTACCGCTATACGACTTCAGATCGGCATTCTCGTACGAGTCACAGTTAATCACCTTGTTATATCGGCAATAGCTGAAATTGGGGTTAAAGGCTGGTTTGCCACTGATGGGGAACGACTTGGTCTCCTCAATGGAGAAGTCCTTGAACATACCAATCTGCAGACCCGTGTCGTTATTCCAACGGAACGTACAACGCTCCACGATGTTATAAGAGCCTTCTATCTTCATACCATTGTCCTTGGCATTCTGCAACACCAAGCCGTAGAAGGTCCAGTAGTTCGCCTCGTGGTTGACATAGATACAGCGCGACTGTTTGAATTCTATCTCTGACGAAGTATTCATGTTCGTGCCGTCGATGATCACCTTGCCAACGGCATCCTCCGGCCAGGCGCGCAGTTCACAGCGAAGGTCAGGATTGGTATTCAGTGCGGGAATCTTGATACGCTTGGTAATCATATAGGTACCCTCATGCACCAAGATACGGTCGCCAGGCTGCACGATTTCCATAGCCTTGTCGATGGTCAGCAACGGAGCTTCCACCGTACCCGCATTATTGTTGTCGCCATTAGTGGCTACATGGATATCATTAGCCGAAACGGGCATCACTGTCAACACCCCCACACACAGAAGGGCCGCTGTTTTCTTAAGTAGATGTAGTTTTTTCATCATTCGTAGTTTTTGTTTCTGCCTGCAAAAGTACATATTTCTTGTCTTTCGGAGGTTACTGGCGGGTTTGGAACTCCTGAGGGGTGACACCGGTGATGCGCTTGAAGGTGGTTTGGAAGTAGGTGCGGGAGGTGAAGCCGCAGTGTTCGGCAATGGTGTCGTTGTTCCATTCCGGATGGAGGGTGAGCTGGCGCTTGGCTTCCTCAATGCGCAGATGGGTGAGCCAGGGGTTGAAGAGTCCCTGACGGGTGGACTTGAGCCAGGCGGAAAGGAGATAGCGCGGCAGGTGCATGTCGTCGGCAGCGGTCTGGATGGTGATGCCGCTGTGCAGGTGACCTCCACGCTTTATCCAGCGGTCGACAGCGGCGGTGATGCGCTTCAGGTCCTGTTCGTGCAGTTCGCGGCTGTCGTCGCGGCCACTGGCAGCAGTCTGCTGCTCGTCCTCACGCATGGTCTGCTCGACCTGTTGCAGTGCATTCAGATGGTGACGGTCGAAGCCGTAGCCGTAGAAATTGACGACGGTATAGCTGATGCAGAAGAAAATGGTGAGGGTATAGACGATGAGCAGTGGTCCTGACCAGAAGATGACCATCGGCGCGAAGACGGCGGAGAGGGAGAGCAGCATGGTGCTGTTGCGCATCCAGCGGATGATGCCGTGACGCTCGCGGTCGAAATAGTTGTCGAGTGCGAGGTGCACGCGACGGAACTCGTGCCACAGCTGGCCGGTATAATGGAACTGCATGAGGGCATAGACCACGGCTGCGACCACCTCGGCATAGTAGAGGCGGGGAGTGACGTCGAGAATGGCGTGACCACCCGTGGGATTGGCTCCCAGGAGTATGACGACGACGACAAGATAACTGCTGGGGCCTACCAGCCAGTCGTGAAGGCGCAGCGACGACTGTCGCAGCAAATTGAGGATGGCAAGGCTGATGAGCCACGCCGAGGGCATGAAGAACAGCAGATTGACCAGTACGGCGGGCTCTACGCCCATCTGACGGAAATGCAGCGTGTATTGCAACAGGAACTGCACGGGCAGCAGGGCGGTACCGGCCACCATGAACCAGCGCGAACGGTTGTACACTTGTCCCGCCTCGCCGTTCAGGGGGAGGATGAACACCAGCATCAGGGTGAGAAACCCCGTCAGCGTGATGGCAGCGAACTGGATATGCTCGATGGGTATCACGGCGCCGTTCTCGTTTTTTTTCGTTTTCTGGGGACAAAATTACAAAAAAAGGCAAAAACTGGCAAGAAAGGTGTTAAATTTGTGTGAATTTTAACACCAGATTCTTTTTTTTTGACACCATTGTGTGTTTTTTGACACCGAAATTAAATTTTAACATATAATTTTGCAGTCGAAAATAAAAATTTAAGGATACGCAGAAAACTAAGAGTCAGCCATAGACCCCACCATTAAAAAAATCGAAAAAGCCATGATTATTCAGAATTTGTACAACATCATCCTGCTGATAGCTGCAGCTGTGAATATAACCATGGGCTGTGCGCTGTTGGCGGGTAACTCCAGTTACGGCGACTATACGGTATACCGCCGATCGCGACTGCTGACGGCACTGACGTTCCTGATTTTTGCGGCAGGATTCATCGCCCACAGCCGGCTGGGATGGCGCGCCACATGGCCTGCAGGGGCCTCGGCACTGTCGGTGAGCTACTTCCACGCGGCAGCGGTGCTGTTCGGCTGGAGCCACATCTCGCTGCTGAACCCGAACTATCTGACGCGGCGCATCGTCGTGCGCGACATCGTGATCCTCGTAGTGGGCATCATCGCCTACTGGACGGCGGCAACCAGCTTTTCGCTTGTCACTTTCCACTGTTCACTGTTGATATTCTTCCTTCACGCGCTATATATATCCTATGTAATTTATCATACGCTTGTACGCGTGCGCATGATGACGGGACGCCTGCCACAGAGCGACGACAATGCCCGCTGGTGGACGGACGACAACCGCACGATGGTGATGAGGTTCCAGCGTTCCATCCGCGTGAGCTGTCACCTGATCGTCATTTTCGGGCTGGGCAGCATTGTGGTGACGACGGCATTCCCCAACGAAGAGTGGCCGTACATCATCCTGATGGCCCTCGGTATCGCGGTGTTCTGTTACATCTACTACGGCCTGACGAACTACGGTACGGTGATTGAGGCCGGCACCAACGCCACGGAGGATGTAGCCGAAGGAAAGATGAGCCACCAGCGCTTGGTATTAACACTCGCCCTGATGATGACCGCTCTGACGGCAGCGTCATTTGCCGCAAGGTAAGAATAGACAGATATTAAAATAGGAATAATAAATATCAGACAGTTATGAAGGAACTATATTTTGCTGACAAGGACCGTTACAGTAACGGCATGTTATATGAGCGCTGTGGGCGTTCGGGTGTTTTGCTGCCCAAGGTAAGCCTGGGCTTCTGGCACAATTTCGGCAGTGTGGACCCCTACGAGCGTAGTCGTGAGCTGACGCACTATGCCTTCGATCACGGCATCACGCACTTCGACCTTGCCAACAACTACGGCCCCGAGTACGGCTCTGCCGAAGAGACAATGGGTCGGCTGATGGACGAGGACTTCCGTCCGTATCGTGACGAACTCTTCATCTCGACGAAGGCCGGCTACGACATGTGGCCCGGCCCCTATGGCAACTGGGGTTCGCGGAAGTATCTCATGGCCTCGCTCGATCAGAGCCTGAAACGGATGCGGATAGACTATGTTGACCTGTTCTACAGCCATCGCTACGACCCCGAAACGCCCTTGGAGGAGACGCTGCAGGCACTGGTGGACATCGTGCGGGCCGGCAAGGCACTCTATGTGGGTATCTCCAATTGGCCGTTGGAGGCTACGCGCTTTGCTGCAAAATATCTGAAGGAACGTGACGTGCCCCTGCTGATCTATCAGGGCAAGCTGAACATGCTTGACCGCAAACCGCAGGAGGAGGGCATCCTGGACTTCTGTGCCGACGAGGGCATCGGATTTATCGCCTTCTCGCCATTGGCTCAGGGACTGCTCACCGACAGGTATCTCAACGGCATTCCGCAGGATTCACGCATGTCGAAGGGCAAGTTCCTGAAGGAAGAGATGCTGACGCCTGAACTGCTTGCCACGCTGCGCCGCTATCATGAAATGGCTCAGGGTCGCGGCGAGACGCTGGCAGAGATGGCCCTGGCATGGATTCTCCACCAAAGGGGCGTGACATCGGTGCTGGTGGGTGCCAGCAGTACGGCCCAGCTGGAAAAGAACCTACGTTGCGTGAAGGCATTGAGTTTTCAACAGTAGACTTCACGCAGCGTAGATTCTTCTCCAGATCATATCAATTCTTTCGGTCTTTTACCCAATAGCACCAACCGCGGGTCTTGCGGTCACTCTCGAACTTGTACTCTGGACGGCTGAGGAACTGACCAATCCTCACCAATGTACCGTCGTCAGGCTTGTAGGCTCCCTTGAAGGCGTCCTTCAGACGGGCGGAGAGGTCTTTCACCGAAAGCCAATAGCCGTTCTCGGGATGCTGCTTCGAGGTGCCCTCCGGTTTCTCAAACAACGACAGTAGCATCTCGCCGAGACCGTTTACCTGTTGGTAGCGCAAGTTATGCTGCATGAGTGCTGCTTCCTCTTCTTTCGTCAGGAAGTAGCGCTCACGCTGCTCTTCCACCTCATACTTCAGCTGGGCGTAGAGTTGCTCGTACTCCACGGGGGTCTCGAAGTCGATGTCGCCGTCAACGGTGACGCAGACAAACCGCCGGCTGCCCGTAGGATCGGTCAGCGGCATCGGTTCGTTGGTCGTACCGATGAACGAGGCATAGCGGCGGTGTGAGGAATATGCCGTGCCGTAGGGTGGTCGGTACTTGACATCACTGGTCGACACGAGGTATTTCAGGACGACCTGCTGACGCTGGGTAATCTTGTCAAACTCGTCAAGATTGATGAGTGCAAACGACGTCAGGCCGAGGTTCAGGTCGTGTTCGTTCTTGAAATTGATACGGTCGTTGTAGTATTCGCGCTGGTCCCACGGCAGCAGGATCCGACAGAAACTCGTCTTACCACAGCCCTGACGGCCTATTAATAATGGTACGAGTGCGTTGCCCGTCAGCTGACCCTTACCTTCCCACATGGCGACCATCGAACGCATCCAGATATGGAACAGGTGCGGCCAGTCCTCATAGTCCGTCTTCACACGGCGGGCGAGGGCCTCCACCCTGTCCTTGCCGTCCCATTTGGGCAGGTGTTCCAGAAAGTCGTCCATAGGGTAGTAGAGCGGGATGTCGTTGGAGTTGACGTAACGCATGATATCCTTGTCCCAACACTTGATGCCCTGCGACAAGGCATTGATGGTGATGGAGTTACGAGCCTCCGTCGTCAAGTCCCGGAAACCGAAGCCGTGACCCGTCCTGATGCGATATTCAGCCACGCCGCGCATCACGTTCTTCCTCAGGTCGTAGTTGCTGGTCAGGAAAATGTCTATCTTCATCATCAACAAGGTCTCCGCAGGGATGTTCTTCGTAGGACGTACCATGTTCTTTCGCTGGTAGTACTTCTTCTCGTGTTCCGGACGGTAGGCATTTTCGTAAATCTTCGTCACCACGTCAGGATATTTGCCGTATCTGAAACTCATCAGCGTCTGACGGCGACAGAAGGCCATGTCGAGACCTGTTTCACGGCAGTATTCCGCCGTACGGGTAACGATCAGGGTGTCTCTCTCTTCGGTATCATCAGGATAGATGGCGGTCACGTCATCGTAGGCTTTCGAGAGGTTGTATTCGTAGACCATGCACTGTGCCGCATAGCGGTTACGTCCCGGCACGATGTCGTCGGGCATCGGGTCTTGCGGAAGGATGGGCTTGAGAGCCTGTTCCAAGTCGGAAGTGTCGGTATAGAAGGGCTGTGCCATCGGGGCGTAGTAGAGGTCGGAATCGGCACCGAGGTAACAGGTACGTTCCAGACGGGGCTCCAACTTGTCGATGGTCACGCCGAGCTGGGCGTTATACACCATGCGGGCCTTCTCATAGAGATTCAAGTGGAAACGACGGATATCGTCATCGCCCTCTGGAAGTCCGCCACCAAACAGCTCGCCGCGGCACACCATCTTCACGCTTCGGCCGCTGGCTCCCACGAAGGCCAACAGCGTCTGCGGCATCATGGCGGCACCCTGACGGATGGATACGGCCTCGTCGTGATTCGTCAGGTTGTTCACCTCCAACAGCACTAGTCCCGTATAGGCCTTGCGCACCCGCTTTCGGTTACGGTTCTCCATGACCGAGGCGAAGCAGACGCGTGGCACCTTGTCGGTGAAGTTGTTGGCTCCCCAGACGCTACCGTCATCCTGACGTTTGAGTTCTGTATAGAGCGAGATGCCCATCACGTCCATCACGGCATCATGATATTCACACGACTGAATCAAACGGACAATCTCAGAAAGGTCTATCACTCTGAGTGTCTCCATGTTACGATAGTTCTTTACGATTGTTACCTTCGTCATATCTTTTGTTCCTATAATTTTTTATCTACGTGACACAACAATTGTTTTGCAAAGGTAATCATAATTTTAAAAACTACCAAACAAAATTGCAGAAAAATATACTAACTATTCATATTTTCTTGTAAACCACTGATTTTCTTTAAGTTAACATATGAATAGTGGCTATGAAGTATGGTTGGACTATTCATATTTTCGCCTTTCTTGTTGTGAAACAGCCCTTTCTTTACTAAACAGCAAAATTGTCACAGCATAGTTAATATATCGGTAACACTTTGTCACAACGGCAGTGACACTTTGTTACAATGGCAATTACAAAGTGTTACGATTTTATTTGCTATCGTGTAACTGGCTTGTTTTCAGTCATTTAATGTCATAATTTAGCCCGAAATATGACGTTTGAATGAATAAATATGAATGGTTGATTGTCAGATATGGAAAACATTCATAAATTAATCATCTGATTATAAGCAAGTTAACGGCTAATATGAATAAATGAATAGTTAATTAAAAAATTTATATGAAAAGATTTTTTAGTATCACATTTTTTTACTACCTTTGCATCAATAATCATAAGGTCACCCAAAAAAATGAAGCAACAAGAAACTACACCCAAGACCCGCGAACAGTTGTTTGCCGAGAAAGCCGGCAAGAGCTATGCCGTCTGCTACTCCCAGACCTGCACCCTGCGTCAGCACTGTCTGCGCTGGCAACTGAGCTCCTACCTACCGGAAAGCCGCCGCCTCACCACCTGCACCAACCTCAATAACCCGGCGATGCAGACCGAAACATGCCCCATGTACCGCAACGACCAACCCGTCCGCATGCCCCTCGGTATCGCAAAGATATACTACGACATGCCCCAGCGCATTGCTCATCCGCTGAAGCAGCATCTCATCGACCATTTCAACCGTAAGCGCTACTACGAATACCACAGCGGCTACCGTCCCGTACCACCCGACCACGAACAATACATCCGTCAGGCCATCCTCCGCTACGGCTGGACCGAACCCGTCGACTTCAACGCCTACGTCGAGGATTACCTGTGGTAAACGGAGAATCTGTCCCGGTGATTCTCAAACGGCATAAGGGCGGAGACGTTCTATCATTTCGTCGTAGGCCCAGTAGTAATCACGGTTGATAAAGTCCACCAACAGGCGGACATGTTTTAGGTTTCGCATTTAGGCATAAAAAAATCCCCGCAACCTAATGCGAGGATTTGGTGTTTATCATCTCAAATGCGCAAGTAGGCCTGAATAAGTTTAATTGACTCCAAAATGGCATCGAGTCTGTCGTGTATGGTAAGTTGATTGTCAGACATAAATCACATCACGTTGAATGTTAGACTTGAAGAGCGGGCGGAGTGAGTCGCGGAACCTTACAAGGTCTACCTCGCAATTAAAAAGTTGCTTCAATGCTTCCTTCAGTTCGTACATCAATCGAAGGGAGGGCTTCTTTACCTCTACAACGATATCGATATCACTCTGCTCGGAATGCTCATTTCTAGCAACGGAACCAAAAATCCCGAGTTTAGTGATACCATATTTCTGTGCAAACATCATCTTGAAATTTGACAGTTTCTGAATACAGTCTTGAAGTACCAACATATTAATCTTTTCTATTTCGCTGCAAAGATACGAATAAGCGAGCAAAATGCAAAAGGAAAACGAGTTTTTCTTTTCATTTTCGAGTGAAAGTATCTTCTTCGCTTGCGAAAAAGATACGGTTTTTATTTGTTACTTCCAAAAATAACGCACTTTATTTTGCACAATAAAGCCTCACCGCCCGTAGTGGAAGGTGAGGCTATGAAGTTGTGATACTGTTCGTTTACGCCAGCTGATGCTTGTCGTCGGCGATGCCGGGCGTATAGCCTACGGGGCCGTCCCAGTCGGGGGGATAGTTGCTACCTGCCAAGAGTTGGGGCTGCTGAAGCAGCATCTCATCGACCATTTCAACCGTAAGCGCTACTACGAATACCATAGCGGCTACCGTCCCGTGCCACCCGACCACGAACAATACATCCGTCAGGCCATCCTCCGCTACGGCTGGACCGAACCCGTGATCCACCTCCTGCTTGTTGATACCCCGAAGCATGACATGATAGATGCCCGTACCACTCTTTGTCCTTTCCTGTCGCGGCATGTATTGATGCTTTGTTGATTGACAGTGCAAATATAGTAACATTTTCTTAAACAACAAAATTATTAACTCAAAAAATGATCACAGA
>Ga0310695_10010134_pt1 | contig 13898 bp, 8 predicted proteins | sample RumenRJG_04DNA_FD_203882 | JGI IMG/M metagenome (GOLD analysis project Ga0310695, IMG submission 203882) | Bovine rumen microbial communities from Lethbridge, Alberta, Canada - RJG_04 (v2) (version 2) | ecosystem: Host-associated > Mammals > Digestive system > Stomach > Rumen | place: Canada... | reverse complement strand
TGTTCTAGTTGTGGGAGAAGTTTTGCTAAAGATAAAATTGAGAAACATCAAAATATTTGTTTTAAACATCCTGAGTTGTTTAGGAAAAAATAAATTTTTTTTTATATATTGTTTTTATTTTTTTTTATTTTATTTATATGAGGGTATTTTTTTAGTAAATTATATATACAAGTTTATTTTTTTATTTATTTATTTTTATTATATAAACTTTTTGAAAAAATAAGAAAGATAATTTATAATATTAAAAAATAAAATCATTTATTTTAATTTACTCCATAAAATACCATTTTTTTTTTTAATATTTCTTCATATTATATTTTTCCTTATTATTTAATATGTTTTTAATTATGAATTTTTTTATTATTAATCATTTTTGAAATAAACAATAAAAAGTATTTATCTAAAAAAATTCATTTTGTACTCTTTTTTTCATTCCATTACATTTATTAATAAATAATTGATAAAAATCTATTATTAAATAAAATAAAAAATATATACTATACAATAAATATTATTTATTTTCTGCTTTTTCTAACCAATTTTCTAATTCAGGTGTATCTAAAATTATAGAACTTGGAATGATTTGAATAAAATTGATTGATATAATTAACATTTTTTCAAAAAAAGGAATATAAAAAAAAAATTGATAAATAATTGTTCCAATAATCCAACAAATAACAAATTCAAATAAAATATCCATATATGATTTAATATCTTTTGATGTATTTTCAAAAGCTAAATCCATTATTTCATTAAATCTTGTATAAATAGGAATATAATAAGTAGTAAAATAATGTATAATATCATTATATTGATCAAGAGTAAACATAGCTAAAGAATTAAATTGTGCATTATTTAAAACATTTTGATAATAACTATATGTTAAAATTTCAATTTCTTTTACAAGAAATTCTCTTAATGAATTTGAATTATTAACCAAATGAATTATTTTATCTTTATAACAAAATTTATATTTTTCTGTATTTTCTTCATATAATGATTTACAAGCATCAATTAAATAAGAATTATAATAAAAATCATAAAAATCTTTAAATTTAGGTAATGTATTATAAAAATTTATTGATAAAGATTCATTTATTATATTAGTTAAATTTAAATCCAAAATTTCATAATAATTGGCAAATAATGATTTCATTTTAAATATATTAGTAATAATATATAAGAATTGTTGTAAAATATAAACATTTGATTTTATTAAGTTCGTATTATTATTAATTAAATATTTTGGTAAATAATATAAAATAATAACGGTGAATATAAAGCAAAAAATGTTAAGAACATAAAAAACAATTATAAAATTTGGAAAAGAGATTTTTTTAATTTTTTGCTTCCTAAAAAAAATATAATTATTGGAAATTGAAATTAAAGTTTTTGATTCTTTTTGTTTATCATTTCTACTTGTTGATGATTGATTTCTCAAAAACTTTGAAGTTTCATCAAATTTTGTTTCATTATTATAAAAATATGATTCTCTTTTCAAATTATTAATTTTTTTCAAATGATATTGTGATATTCTTCTTTTTAAATTAATTTTAAATTTTTTTATATTAAAAAGAGTATTTTCAATATTTTCTTGAGTAATTTTAGTAAGCTTCATTATTCCATAATTTAATTGTTTAACTGTAATACAAGTAGTAAATATCATAATAACATAAATCAAAATGACTAAAATTGAAAAAATTATTATTGAATATCTAAATTTATGAAATTGTTTATTATTAAAAATCATAAAATCTTCTAATAAAAAAGTCATATTATTTATTAATTTTGGTAAAATTAAATTTATAACTCCATTAATTGCCATATATGAACTATAATTTACAATATTATAATTTTCGGAATTTTCATCAAAAGAAGAATCATTAAATAAATTATCTATTGAAAACAAATAATATACATTAAATAATGAAGTTTTAGCTAAAATAGGAAAAAATTCTGAATCTTTCCAAGGAACATCATTTCTATATGACAAATTTAATTTAACCCAAATTCTATTTTTTGTATCTAATACATATTTATTTATATATCTTTCTAAAAATATTATATTATAATTTGTTTCAGAATACCAAATTGAAATATTTTTTTTTACTTCAACGATATATGATTCTGTGTCATTATATCCAAATCTTAAATCTAAATCAAGTCCATATAATTTAGAATAAAATAATACAGTATAATCTACAAATTTATTTAACATTAAAGTTAAAGTTAGTTGTACTAAATAAAGTATGTTATTATAAGACCTTACAAAATTTAATTCATATTTTGTATTATCATAAAAATAATTATATATTATATAAAAAATTAAAATTTCTATTAATAAGGAAAAAGGTAAAATTTTTAGATATTTTATCATAATAGAGGAATGATTTTTTCTTAATAATTTATTTCTTGCCTCTATGATTCTATTTAATTTTGATAAATGATTAATAAAAGAAGAATTTGAAGTTTGAGAAGTATTTTCACCTTGAATTTGAGATTGTTCTTCTAAATTTTTTTCTTTATGTTCACCATGAACTCTACTTTTTTTTTTTATTTCTTTTGTACTTTGAGCCATTAAATCTTTTAAATTTGAATTTGTTTCAATTAATTTGGAAAAATTATTTATATTTTTAATAATTGATTGTTTTTCAATTTCAATTATAGAATATAAATTCTTTAAAGAATTTATTTTATTTCTTTGAATAATATCATTATTCATAGGATGTAAATTTCCAATTGGATTTGAATTAATTTGTACATCTAAAGATTTTTTATTATTATCAATACATCTAATTACATAATAATAATTATTTCCTGCAAAATGAAATCTTTCAAAAGAAAAATTAAATTTTAAAGAAATATAATTATAACATGTATTTTCATCAAATAATTCTTCTAATTCATATAATTTTTCTTGTTCAAAAAGTGTTCTATATAAATAAATCAATTTAACCCCATTAATTTGATAATTAATTCTTTCTTTTTTTTTATGAACAGGAGAAAAAGGAGATTCTCTATAAGTTAATTTAGGACTAATATAAATAAAATCTTGATCTTCATGAAATCTTGAATGAGCTTTAGGAGTTGCCATATCACTTTCAATATTTTTTGTAATATAATTAATTAAATTTGTATTATTTGAATTATCAAATTTTTCCATTAAAGCTAAATGACCAGAAGTTCTATTTTGTATTATTATTTCACTTGAAGTAATTGATGAATCATTTGCATATTTTTGTTCTATTGTACTTGTATAAAATGAATATTGAGATAAAAATTCAGGAAATTTAATTTGATATTCAATTTCCATATTTTCATTTATTTCTATATTATCTAATATATTATTTTTTATATTATTATGTTTTTCTGTATTTTCTTCTAATAAATATTCATATTCATTATAATTATCTTCATCTACTAATTTTGATGATGATGAATATATTTCTTTATGTTTATTCCCCTTAAAAAATGTTTTGTAGAAATTAATGAAATTTTTACAAATAATATAAAAGGGAATTTCATTATGTGTAAATAAATATGGATTTGTTATTTGAAAATGATCAGTTAATTTTTTACTCATTCCTTGAATTATAAATGATGAATTTAAAATTATGAGATCATCTACTTTTTCTAAATTAATCATTGCAATAAATAAAATATTTTGATTTATAATTGGAAATAATTTAATACAAATTTCGATTTGAATAATATTTTTATCACCATTTAAAGCAAAAGTTGTATATTGTCCTTTATCAATTATTTTTTTTTCTCCTATTTCAAAATAATTTCTCATATATTTTGTATGATCATTAACAAAAATTTTAGGCATAAATTCAATTATATTTTTACCTCTTATTTTTTCACAATCAACATTAAAAATTTTTCCAAAATTATAATTTGCTTTTTTAATTATTCCTTCTTTTCCCCCATTTCCATTTACAATTATTAATCCTGTTTTTTTTGAAAATAATATTCTATAATAATTTTTTATTATATCATCTCCACTAATTTCTCTTTTTCTTTTAAATCTTTCTAATTCACTTTTTAAATTTGTATCATCGTTTATTTCATTAATATAATCTAAATAAATATCAAAAATTGGATTTATTCCTGAATAAATATTAAATAATTGTTTCCATGAATTCAAAATTTGATTTTTTGAACTTTTTATTTGTTCAATTACATGGAAAATTTTTGAAAATTTTAATTCATGTGGATTTTTTTGAACTGAAAAAAATTCCCAAAATTCTATATTTAATTCAATATCATTTTCAATTTCTTCTATAAATTTTTCAGAAATATTTTTATATTTAAAATATAAAGTTGGATTCATTTGTTCAAATGTTAAACAATTTTCTCCTTCTTCTTTAAATTCTTCAAATAATTTTTCAGATATTAAAATTTTTAATCTTACTAATAAAAAATTTTCTTCTAAATTTAATTTCATATCTCTTGCTCTATTATAATAATATAAACTTAAACAATAATTTCCTATAACAATTAAATAATAATATGATAAATTCATTAATAATTCAGGTGTATATTTAGAAATTGAAATAAAATATTTTAAAATTATTGGAATGAAATTTTTTAAAAAAATTTGATCTGATGCTGGATTTAATGTTCTATCAGACCATTCATTAATAATTGGAAGATAAATTCTATTTTTAGTTTTAGTTAAACATGATTTATTTGGACATTCAATTATATGTAATTCTATTATTGCTCTTAATAAAGATTTTGCTTCTTGATTATCAATTGAAGAGTTTATTAAATCTATAATATATTTAATGTAAAATAATAAAAAATAATTATTATCTATTTTATGATATGGTGTCTCTTTTACTATTTTATTAATAAGATTATTAAAAAATATTGAAAAAAGGATTATAATAAAAATTGATGATATAATGTATATTAATCCACGATTCGAACATTCTAAAAAATAAAAAATAAAAAAATAAATTGATGTATAAATATTTAAAAAATAGGTTGAACCATATATTATATTTGTTTGTAAATTATAATAAACTAATCTTTTAATATAATAATAAAATAAAAATACTGCCATAATAATATTTGTAATATAAAAAAATTCATTTGTAATTTGTGAAATAAAAGATAATTCTATAGAAGAAATAATTGAAATAATATGTTGATAAATATAAATTTTAGAAGTAATTGTGTTAAATTTTGAATCTGAAATAAAAAAATTCTCTTCATAATATAATTGAATAAATAATGTTAAAATAGAAGAATAAATAGTAGTAAAACAAGAGATGAAAATAGGAAAAAAATTATTACTTTGATCACATCTTATTTCAGGAATATGACTATTATATGTTGAACCAAAACATAACATTCTAGTAAAAAAATCAATAATTATATTATTTAACACATAAATATTTACTTTTATAAAAAAATTTAAAAATTGTAAATGTATTGTATATGTTGTCTTTCTTGAAGTTTTTTTTATTAGAAATATAAAAAAAATAGAAAAAAAAAGATAATAAACCGATGTAAAATAAATAAATAAATTATAATATTTTCTATGTTCAAAAAGTAATGATTTAACACGCAGAATATTTCCAAAATTTGTTAAAAAATCATCAATAAAATTATTTTTATAATTTGATTGACCTGAACTTTTTGTTATAAAAACTGATATATTTTGAAAAGTAAAAATCATGAAAAATAAATAATTCTCAAAAATATGATATGAATGATTTATTACTAATAAGTTCATAAGGTGGAAAAATTTTTCCTTAAATGATAAATTTTCAGTAAGAAAAAGTTTGATTTCTTTTGTAGACATCAATTAATTTTTTAAAAATTATTTATTTAAAAATTAACATTAAACTTTAGTAATAAGAATATGAAATTATTGTATTTGATTAAAAAAATAAAAATATTATTAAAAAATAATATATTAAATTTAATTGATAATTTTGATAAATTTATCTCTAATAATTATTCTTAAATTTAAAAAATTTACATTCTTTTTAAAGATATATAAATAAATAAAATAAAATATTAATTTAAAATTTAAAATTTAAATATGGAGATGGAATTAAATAATGAAAATATCTCATATTATTTACCTTTAATAATAGGTGAAATTGCTTATTTAATATTAACAATATATCATTTTCTAAAATATGGATATAAATTAATCTATTTAATAATAATTTTAATCACTTTGTTAATGATAATTTCAACAATAATTTTCATTTTTAAGAGAGAAAATATAAAAAATTTCATAAAAATGATATTATATTATTACAATTATTGGAAAGAATATATTTTATATAAATTTTATTATAGTAGATTTGATATAATTAAGCATTTTATCTCTTCATTAATAAATCATGTAATTGAAAAAATTAATTATTCTATTTTTATATTAAAAAAATTAATAATTAATACTTTATTTTATATAAAAAAAGGTATAAAATTCTTAATATATAAAGATAAAAATGAAAATTATCTTGGTAATAAAAATAATACAAAAGAAATAAATAATGATAATTTGTAAGTTTTAAATTTATTTTTTAATTAAATTTAAATTAATTTTTTATTAAGCAAATAATTATTTAATACTTCTACTTTTTTAATAAAATAAAAACATTATCCCAATTATTATTATTTACAAATGGGAATATACAAATTATTATCATTCATAAGAAATTATTTAAAATTAACAAATATAAAAGAATATGAATATCAAAATTGTGGAATTGATGGACATTTTTATCTACGTCTTTTCCTTCCAAGATTAGGAATAAAAATATTAGAAGAAGAACCAGACTTAACTCCAGTATATCGAAAATTTTTGAGTCATTTAAAAAAATTAAAAAAAGAATATCACATAGATCCATTTGTAATTCTTGAGGGAAATGACACACCAATTAGAAAAGAATTAAAAAATGAAAGAATAAGAGAAAGAGAAGAAAAATTAAAAAAAGTTCAAGAATTAATTTCAGAAAATAATTTTGATGCAGCCAAAAAAATAAAAAGTAAAGCTATGAATATTAAACCTTATCATTGTAAACAATTTTATGATTTATGTATTGAAAATGGTATTAAATGTATGATTAGTCCTTATGAAGTGGATCATCAATTAAAATATTTAGAAAAAACAAATAAAATTGATTTTATAATTGGAAATGATACTGATTTAATCGCTTTAAATTGTAAAAATGTACTTTTTCGATTTAATTTTAAAACTTTAGAAGGATTAAAATATAATAAAAGTGAATGTGAAAAAATTTTTTTTGAAAATAATTTTAATGAAGATAGATTATTACTTCAATGTATTTTAAGAGGATGTTATTATTATAAAGGGATTAATGAAAATAATTTTAATATTACATTAGATATATTAAATCAAAATGATAAAAGTTCTTATATAGAAATTATAAAAAAATTATTATCTGATAAATCTAATAGTGAAATTGAAGAAAATATTAAAGAATATGAAAAAGCATATATTTCTTATAAATATGGAATTATTTATGATCCTTATGAAAAAAAAGAAAAATATTTAAATGAACTTCCTATAAATAAAAATGATTTTGTTTACAAATATAATTTTGAGGATATAGTTGGTAAATTATTAGATCAAGAAATTATAGATGGTCTTGTAATTGGAAAAATAAATCCAAAAAATTTAGAAGAGATTAAAAATATTCCTAAACCCACTAGTTCTTTTATGAGGAATTATGATAAATTGAATCACAATAATAATAATTATAATAACAATGATAATAATTATAATAATCATTATTATTTTCATAACAAGAAATATGATGATAAAAAAAAATTTGATAAAAAAAAAAATATAAATTATCATTTCTTTAATAATGAAGAAATACCAAGTGACAGTGATTCATCAAACAAAAGTGAGGATAAAAATTATAATTTAAATTTTAATTTCAATTTCAATTTCAATAAAAACTTAGATTCAACTGATGATATAGAATATTATAACGATTCTAAATATAATTCTAATTATAATAAAGAGAAGAAAAATTCTATTTTAAAAGTAAATAACAATTATAATAATAATAATTATCAAGAAGAAAGAAAATATTATAATAAAAATGATTATCAAAATAAAATAAAATATAATAATGATGATAATTATAGAAATAAAAATAAATATAAATATAATAATAATGATTTTTTAAAATCAAAAATAAAAAATTATAATAATATTAATACATATCATAAATCAAACATTTATTATCCAAAGAAAAATAAAAATAAATTTAAATCCAATGATATAAATAATTATGAAAATTTATTTCAAAATCCTATTTATTTTAATAAATAATCATATTAAAAAAATAAATGATGTGTGTAACCAAATTAATATTTTAAAGTAAAAAATTAAATAAAAATTATTAAAATATTTATTTTTTTCTTTTATTCTAATTTTAAATTTATTATATTCTTTCAAATATGAAAATTCCAAATTTCAAATTTTAGATACATTTTTATTTATAATTAAATAATTGTCCTATAATCTCAATATATAATTCAAGAACTGGAAAATAATTAAGATTAATTAATGAGTAACCATCACAATATATAATAATAAAATCTAAAATAATTAAAATATAATCAAAAATAAAAAATGATATGGTAATTAATCCTACAGACAAACAATATAATAAATTTCCTACATCTATATGAATCTTATTATCATAATAATTAATAATTGAAGGAGCAAGGTATAATACAAGGAAATAATAATAAAAAACAAGTTATACATAATGCACCTACAATTATAAAAGGAAAAAAAATAATTTTAATAATATATAAGTTAATGGTGTTAAACTAGCAAACCATAGGCAATCTTTTTGATTATTAAAATTAAAACATTTTCCAATTTTAATAACAAAATTTTTCAAGAAACAACCATTTAATATATATTGAATTTTTCTCCCTTCTAAACATCCTAATTGCTTTTTTTAATTATTCTTTGCTTTTCTTCTTCACTTAAATAAATATTTTTTAGGGTAAAATAATTTACCATCATAACATTTATTTTCCCCATGATAAGGTTTTAAACATTTAGAACAAAAGGTATGATTATTTTCACATTTTAATATTATTGATATGTTATCATTAATAAATAATTTTATATCATTTAAATCATTTTGATTTTCTTTAAAAGATACATTTTCTGAATTAATTATTTTATTATCATTATTATTTATAATATTTTCTGTAATTATATCTTATGATTTTTGATTATTTTTATATATTGCATAAGAATCACAATTTTTAAAAGGACATGGTATAATATTATATTTATTTTCTAATTTAATCCAGTGATAAAGATTTTTTAAAATTTCATTATTTTCAATAAAATTTAATATATCTTCTTCTAAAAATATCAATTTACATTCTGGGCATTCAATTAAATTTATTTTATTTAATTTAGATATTTTAATAATAAAATAATTAGTTATACATTTTGAACAAAAATAATGATTACAATTTGATTTAAAACAATCATTTAAACATACTTTTCTACATATCTGATAATATCTTATGATATCTTCCATTTTATTTAATATAATTTTTCCCATCACTTTTTATTCAAAAATAAATATTTTTTAAATAGTCTATTTTTATTATTAATTAAATATGAAACAAATTTTTTTTTTTCTCATTCCTCTCATCATTTCAATTAAAACAGCAAATAAGACATTTATTTCAATACCATTTAAACATTCAAAACTTCAAAAAGATAATTTTTATTCATCTTTATTATTAAATCCCCCATATACAGAAATAAAAATTGGAACTCCCTCACAAATAATACCATTAAATATATCAATAAAATATTCACCTTTAAGTATACCTGGAATAGAAACAAACGTAGAAAAAAAATATGATAAAACAAAATCAAGTTCATATAAAATTCTAGGAAATGAAACACCATCAAAAGTAAATTATGAATCTTTTTTATATTATTTAAATTTATCAGAAACAATTAATTTTGGAAATGATAAATTTGAATCAATTAAATTTATATATGTAACAGAAAAAAATCCATTACAAAATGAAATAGGAATTTTAGGTTTATATCTTTTTACTAATAATTTAGGATTAAGGGGATTTAATATAATTAATCAATTAAAAAAATCTAATTTAATTTCATCATATTGTTTTTATTTTTCATATAAAAATGATGATGAAGGTGAATTAATAATTGGGAATTATCCTCATGAAATTAATTCAAAATATAAAAAAGAAAATGAATTTATTGCAAATTTTGAAATTGATTCTTTTAATAATATAAATATTGAAATTAATAGTATTAAATATGGAGATATTGAAATTGTAAAAAATAATAAAGGAAGCACAATTAAAACTCAATTTCATTTTGATTTTGGTTTATTTTTTGGTAATAATAATTATAAAAAAGCTGTTTTAGATGATTTTTTTCAAAAATATTTAGATGAAAAAAAATGTTCTATTGAAAATATTCAATCTGATTTTGAATCTTATGTTTGTGATAATAGTATTGAAATCAAAAATTTAAAAGTATTAAATTTTACTCTTATTGGAAAAGATTCAAAAATTAATTTTGAATTTACATATGAGGATTTATTTAAGAAAATTAATGATAAGTGGTATTTTCTTGTTTTTTTTAGTAAAAAAATTGATTTAGAAATTTTTAAATTAGGAAGGCAATTTTTTAAAAAATATATTGCAGTATTTGAACAAGACAAAAAAATTGTTAAATTTTATAAAAATAAAGATTTTGGATCTTATTTATATATTATTTCTTGGATATTGGTCTTTTTATCTTTAATAGTTATTGGAATTTTAGTTTTCTATATTTATAACAATAAAAAAAATAAAAGAAAAATTAGGGCAAATGAATTAGAAGATGATTATGATTATACTATAAAAAATGAAATTAATAATCCATTAATAGTATAAAATAATTTAAAATATGTATTTTATTTAATTTTTTTCAATTATTCAATGTTTTAAAATTAATTTTTATCTTTATTAATTGTAGAGTTAATTTCATTATATGATTTTTTTTAAAGATATTTTATTAAAATTTTATAATTTATTAAATTAAAAAAAAGAAAAAAAATTTACTTATTTCTGATTTCATTTGAATATCATATTTATTTTTAATAATAATATTTATCTTTTTTGAAATTGACTTGTTTATCTTTTTAAAATTACTTTCAAAATTAATTAATTTATCATCAACAATTAATTTTAGACCTTTTATATGATATTTAATGAATTGATATTCATTTATTGAATAATATAATTTTCAATTAAGATTTTATCATTTTTTTTTTTCAATAATTGATTCAAACGCAATACTTCTATATTCTTTAAAATTGTGATTTTTAAATTATTTTATTCTATTTCTTTTATTAAAAATTAAATTTACAATTTTTTTATTTGGAAAAATTTTTATTTTATAACTCAATAATTTATTTTTACTTTCATTTTGAAAATATTTAATTTTGTAAAGGAATTACATTTCTCCATTCTGATATTCTGATTTGTTATCAAAGTTACTTTATATATATTAATTAATATTCATTCCTATTAATTATATAAAAAATCTATTATTAAATTTCAATAAAATTTTTTAATTCTTTTCTTAATGATTTTTTATTTTATTTTTTTTATATAATCTATTAATGTCTCTTCAAAATTGATATTTCCTAATTTTTTATAATTTAACTTATTTTCATTATTTTGATTTTTAATTTCATTATGGTTATTTATATAACTTTCATTTATAAAAAATTTTAACATAAACAATTTAAATTATCTTATTCTATTAATAATTTTTAATATAAAATTTACTTAATTTTATTTAAATTTTTAATCAATTAAATTTTTAATGATTAAATTATTCATTAAAAGTCTTCAGACTCACATTACTAACAATACTCTCAGTACTAACATTACTACTTCTATTAGTTTTTATATCAAAACTTTTATTAATTTCATTTTCAATTGCTTCAGAAATTCCCCTTTTTTCTATTTCTTTTTTTGTATTTTTATTTAAATTAAAAAAATTTAAAATAATTATCTCAGCCATAACCCCGGCAAAAAATATATTAAATATTGCAATTAATGTATTCTCAATGAAAATATTTGTATTTTGTTTATCCTCATCGTTTGAAATTCTTTTTTCAATTTGAATAATAAATGAATTTAAAAAGCTTCCTAAAATATCAATTAAGCATTGATGGTAAGCTGAATAATGATAAGAAGTTAAAATATCAAAAATTGGATTAATTATAATAGATATATAATATAATATAAAACCAATTAAAAATGTGGAATTATAAAATTCATTTAAATTTAGTTCTTTTAAATAAACTTTATTTGCATCTTCGGTGTTTAGAACAAAATAAGCATAAATATAACTTATTATATTTTTTAACAATACAGCAGAAACATCAATTATTGAAATATAAAATGGATCAATATATTCAACCAACATAAGATAATTGAAATATTTTCTCATTGCTCCTCTTGATATATAATAAGTTGAAGTGCCTAATATATTAATGAATAAACCTTCTTTTTTTACTGACTCAATAAAATCAGGATATAAAAACATTATTAAGAATAAGGAAAGCATACTTAATAAATGATGTCTATATATATTTTCTTTCATAAAAATACTAATTATGAAAACTCCTAAAAATATTGTATTTGATAAAAATCTTAAAAATTTAATTTCATAAATTTTAGCTCCTCTTATAAATGGTATGATATTGAAGAAAATATATATCAATATAATTATAAAATGACCTTTTGTGAATTCAATATTAAATATTTTTTTTTTTGTTTTTTCATAAATAATTAAATTATCTCCAGTTTGACGTGATATTTTTGAAGTTACTTTTTTTTCATTAATTGTTGAATTTTTTTTAATGATTATACAAATTAAACTTACTAATATTGATATTAAATTTGCTAATTCATATACATATGCTTTTTTACATTTTTCATCATATCTATAAATTAATATAAAAGAAATCAAGTTTATTAGGAAATAAAAATAATTATTATCAAATCTAAAAGAAATTAGAAATTTCATTTGATCTTATTTTTAATAATTAAACATAAAATTATTATAATTATTTAGATTTTTGATTAATATTTTAATAGAAAAAATGATATTAAATTGATTTACAAATATAATAAATATATTAATTATATAAAAATATTAATAAGGGATTTTGAATTTATTTGAAAAATTCAAATAATCAATTTAAAATTATATGCTTTAAATATTTATTCATAATATTAATTTGAGGATAATTTTAAATAAATTAATATTTTAAATGAGAAATAAGAAAAACTACAAATCAATAAAAATTTAAATAATAATTATAATTTAACAAAATTTTATTAACTTATTTATTGTTTCTATGAATTTCAATATTTTATATGATTTAAATTAAAAAATTTATATTCAACAAATTAATTATTTATTTTTTGTATATTTGTTTTGATAAATGAATAAAATTACAATTTCTAAACAACAAAATTTATTATTACCAAATAAAAAGATTACTCCAATTAAAATTATAAATAATGATGATATAAATTCATTAAGAATAAATTGTACATTTGAAGAAAGTTTAAATGAAAAAAATCAAGAATCTCAAGAAGAACATAAAAAATTAATATCAAGAATTAAACAAATATTTATTTCAAAAACTAATAGTTCTAAATTTTCATATCATCCTTCGATAAGTTATTCAGTGGGTAGATTAGGAGAATATATTTTATATTTAAAAACAATTTTTGTAGAAATGACTACATTTGATAAGTTAAATATAATTAAAAATGAAAGAACTTATTTTAATCCTTTTTCA
>Ga0310695_10010131_pt1 | contig 13899 bp, 13 predicted proteins | sample RumenRJG_04DNA_FD_203882 | JGI IMG/M metagenome (GOLD analysis project Ga0310695, IMG submission 203882) | Bovine rumen microbial communities from Lethbridge, Alberta, Canada - RJG_04 (v2) (version 2) | ecosystem: Host-associated > Mammals > Digestive system > Stomach > Rumen | place: Canada... | reverse complement strand
TATCATGGTAATTTCAAAAATCAATGCTATGATATAGAAAATAATGGTTGCGATTAGTGAAATTTTTTCATAAAGTTCATTTTTTTCAAGCTGTTTCAATGCTCTTTTATGGGCATTGTCATGGTATTTCATTTGGTCTCTAATCCAGCAGTCCAAAATCGGTTCCTTTTTATCTGTTTCTGTTGAAGATAACTCTGAGAGAACATTTTTAACTAAAGGAATTCGTATTTCAGTAAACCATGGCAGGATCTCAATAACTTTCTTTTTAATTCCTGCTTTTGAAATGAAATATTGGATACGAAGTGCTTCGGCAAGAACTCTGTATTCTAAATATTTTTCGTGAGCATTTTCTTTGTTGGGTTGTCTATAAACGAAATATAGCAATATGATTAACGCTGTAACCACGAAAATGAGCCAATGCTGTGCTGCAGCTTCATAAAGAAGAAAGAAAAATACAATCAGTGGTGCAATAAGTGATATGTTTCGAATTTTTTCATGATGTCTGTCGGCATGTTTCATGCTTAAGACGTCTGCCGCCCCATATAATTCGTCAATCTCAATAAGTGTTGGATCACTGATGCCCTCTTCAATGTGGGTCGGTTCATTGCATTCCTTTCTTTCCTTGTCGAATTCACTTTTGTAAATCATGGGCATCTATTTGTTATCAGCCAAATCGGCCACTTTGTTGGCAATAAAAACGCAGCAATCAACACAAGGGGACTTGTCTTCACCGTGATTGGTTATCTTATCGCATCTGACGGTTCCGTATTCCTCTTTGAAGGTGTTGAATATTTCCTTGGCGTTTGCTTTGATTGTTGGTATGTCATCATTGAGCAAACCGTTTGCCATCAGTGCTCCGGTCACTGCACCGCATGTTCCTTCATCGAATGTTCCGCCCATTCCGCCTGCAAAACCGCAAGCCAATTTGCGCATGTCCTCCTGTGAAATCGGATATTCTGCAGTTTCACAAAGTCCCATCAATGTTGATTCCGAACAGCTTAAAAATGTTCTGTATTCTCTGATTTTTTCTTCCAATATTTCCTTGTCAAGTTTCATAATGCAATCTCCGCGAATTTGTTAATTAATTATATTAATTAAGAATTTAATATAATTATTTGTTAAAAAAATTGTGAGTTGATAAAAATTATACATCCAAGACCAAGTCCGATTGCAGCAACTCTTTACACATTGAGAGATATGAACGTTGATGTTATTGTCATGCATGGGCCTACCGGCTGTTGCTTTAGAACAGCAAGGCTTTTAGAAGGTGACGGCGTACGTGTCGTAACCACCGGAATGTCTGAGAATGATTTTATTTTAGGCGCCGGCGAAAAATTGGTTGATACACTGACCGAAGCCTATGATGCATTCAAGCCAAAACTGATGGGCATTGCCGGAACCTGCGCAAGCATGATTATTGGTGAGGATTTAAAGGAAGCCATTGCAACCGCAGACTTGCCTTGCACAGTCATTCCTGTTGAATCCCATGGAGGGTCAGGTGAAGGTGACAACACTGTCGGAGCAATCATGGCATTGGATGCTGCCGTTGAAGCGGGTGTGATTCCACGTGAAGAGTCAGACAGGCAGATTGAAATGCTTGAGAAGGCAACTGAAGTTGAAAAGACCCGTGGAATGGCGCAGGGAAAATACATTAAACCTAACTTTGGCGATTCAAAGGAATCCGTTGCAAAGAATGTAGTCAAAGCCATGAAGGATGGAAAAAAGGTTGCTTTTGTTTTAAATGTAAAAAAGGAAACATCATATCTTTTTGCCGACATCGTCAATTTTGATTATGAAAAGATCAATCCCGACAACAGGCCAATCTTTGTAGCCAATCTTGATGAAAACATTGGCCTTCCAAGAATCAGGCAGCATGCCGTAAACATCAAAAGTCAGCTTGACATTGAACCTGACTTCATCACAGGAGGTCTTGATGAGTATTCAATCACTGCAGACAATGCAGCGGAATTTTTAAAGGATAAGGACTTGGATTTGATAGTCGTGTTCGGAGTTCCTCATGCATTTCCAATCGAGAACTTTGACATTGAGTCCGTTGCAGTAACCGATGGGCCACGTTTGGTTGAGCCTTTAAGGAATTTAGGCTATACTCATGTTGTTGCAGAGCTTGATGCACACTCAAAGACTTTAGGAACTGATGAAATAGTATTTTCGGACTTTGGAGGAATGATTAGGTCAGCTATTGGGTGGTTGGACGAATGATAACAATTATTGATTATAAAAGCGGAAATCTGAAAAGCATTTCCAACGGATTTAGGAAAATCGGTGCCGAATATCAAATAACTGACGATAAGGAGATTATTGCTGACAGTGACTTTCTGGTACTGCCGGGCGTTGGGGCATTTGGAAGTGCAATGGAGAATTTAGAACCCTTTAAGGATGTTATTTATGAGCACGTTAATGCAAACAAGCCATTTTTAGGAATCTGTCTTGGCCAGCAGGTACTGATGGGTTCAAGTGAGGAGTCTCCGGGCGTTGAAGGTTTGAATTTGTTTAAAGGACATGTTGAAAAATTGCCTGAAGGCGTTAAAATACCTCACATGGGTTGGAATAAGTTAAAGGTCACAAATGACTCTCCAATACTTGAAGGCATTGATGGAGAGTATTTTTATTTTGTTCATTCTTATCATGTAATTCCCGATGAAGATGAAATCATTGCGGGAACTTGTGATTATGGAAACAGTGTTGTGGCAAGCTTAAGCGAGAACAATCTGTTCTCAACACAGTTTCATCCGGAAAAAAGCAGCAAAGCGGGATTGAAAATCTTAAAAAATTTCACTAACTTGGAGATATAAACTATGGATATTGAAGGATTTGTAAGGGCTAGAATTGATGATTACTCATATGATGAATTGGCGGATATTTTAGCGGTACGCATAAGGGAATATAAAAACATTTCACAGGAAAATTCAGTTGAAATGGCAAAAGCGGTGATTGATGAGGTTTCAACCACCTTGAAGTTAAATGAAAGCGATGATGAATTTTTAAAGGAAATCGTTGACATCAATGCATCAGACGTGCTGATGGGCGAGATGGGAGTAGGTTCCCGTGGAGCAGGAGACTTTTTTGTCCACAGAAAAATCGCAGAAATTGTGGCATCCACAGACACAGCTTCACTTGTAAATCCGTCCGAACAGGATGATGGAGGAGTTGTTAAGGCACCTGTTGCAAATGATGAGGTGTATATTACAACAGCAGTTGATGGAATCCACTCAAGATTAAGTGAATATCCATTTTTAGGCGGTTTTCATGTTACAAGAGCTACCTTAAGGGATGTCTGTGTAATGGGAGCAGATCCGGTAGCTATCCTAAGCGATGTCCACCTTGCGGATGATGGTGATGTTGCAAAGATTTTTGACTTCACTGCAGGTGTTGCGGCTGTTTCAGAGCTTGTTGATGTTCCAATTGTTGCAGGCTCAACACTACGTGTCGGCGGAGACATGGTTTTGGGCGACAGGTTCGTTTCAGCAGTTGGAAGCGTCGGCGTTTCACCATACCCTCCAACAGCAAGAAAGGGCGCAACCGAAGGCGATGTAATCCTTTTGACTGAAGGTTCAGGAGGGGGAACAATAACAACAACTGCACTTTACAACGGCTTTTTCGATGTGGTATGGGATACAATGAACGTGAACTTCGTTCAGGCTTCACATGCCCTTTTTGAGTCAGACCTCGTGAAGGATGTCCATGCGATGACCGATGTGACAAACGGTGGCCTTAGGGGAGATGCCCATGAAATCTCAAACACTACCGGCGTAGGTCTGGAGTTTTATGAAAAGGAAATCAGGGATATGGTGGCCCCTAATGTTTTAAACATGCTTGAGACATTAAACATTGACCCGTTAGGTGTTTCAACAGATTCATTGATGCTCATTGTCCCTCCGGAAATTGTCGGTGACATCAAAAAGGCAGTCGGCAAATATGATGTTGCAATATCAGAAATCGGAGAGGTCAACAATTCCGGCGAGCCTATTCTAATCAAGGAAGACGGTTCAAATGAAAAGCTTGTCCCATTGTTCAGGGAAGCGGCTTATACCAAAATCAAAAAATTGGTTGGGGATACAACCCCTGAAGACTTTGAAGAGATGAAGGAAAAGGTTCAAAAGGCTTCAGATGCCGCAATAGCTAAAAAGGATAAGGTAATCGAATATGTAAGGGGAAACTAAATCTCCTTTTTTCTATTTTTTTTCATTCATGTGATTTTTCACAAAAGCACACTTGCACACTTCAAAATTTTTTATAAATTTCAACATCCAATAATAGGATATGTTGGATAACAAAGGATCTTTTTATATAATGGATGCAATTCTTGCAATATTTCTGCTTTTAATTGTATTTTTGGTTGTTAATGCAGCAATATCAATACCTACGGCCGATTATTCCTATAAAAGCAAGGATATTCGAACTGCACAGGATGTAATGGAACTGTTGAGCGGTAAAATCGATTTCACTGACCAGACCTTTCTCGGCAAAATTTCAAATATTTTGGAGGAAGGCAAAAATTCAAAGAAATCAATAAGTGAAGTTTCAGAAATTTCCAAAAGCAAGCTGGATTCGTATAAGATTAAAAATTATCAGTTTAGGGAAAACAATGTTTTGAAAGGAAAAGTTTTAGCATCTAAAGGAGATTATAGCAAGGCAGGCAATGTCAATGTGGCAGCAAGGACATATGGCGAGTATTCATATACGCTGTCAGTATGGCAATAATTAAATAGTATAAAAATTATATAATTAATTGTTATCTTATTTTGTCCAGCCCTGGTGGTGTAGTTTGGATAACACATGGGACTGCGGATCCCATTCCCCGGGTTCAAATCCCGGCCAGGGCACTTATAATTTCCGTGATATTATGTTAAATGCTAATACGTATGTTACTTCCCAAAAAGGAATTGGGGGAACTATCAGAAACCGATATGAAGATTTTTATGTTGAAGAAATTCCGGAAGTCGTCCCGTCCGGCGAAGGTCCCAATGTTTACATCTGGATTGAAAAGCTTGGAAGGACCACTTTGGATGTTGTTTTGGATATCTCAAGGGATTTGCATATCTCAAGAAAGAGAATGGGATTTGCCGGAATGAAAGACAAGAAGGCCTTGACCCGCCAATGGATCTGCATTGCCAATATGGATTCCGAAGAGCAGATGCAGCAGGTAAAGGACTTGGACATTTACAAAACTGATTTTTTAAAAGTTGTCAGAGGTCGAAAGAAGCTCAGGATGGGTCAGCTTAAGGGAAACAAGTTCAGAATATTAATCAAGGATTTGGATGATTTCCAGGAATCTGCCGACATTGCAAATGAGGTCCTTAAAGAGCTTGAAGCCAAGGGGGTTCCCAATTACTTCGGATGGCAGAGATTCGGAAAGCCTAGAACAAACACCCATCTTGTCGGTGAGGCACTTATTGAAAACGACCTCAAAAAGGCTGTCGACAGATATATAGGTGGTCCGTCCGAAGAGGAGCATCAGGAAAATCAGATGGCAAGACAAGCCTATGACGACGGCAACCTTGAGGAATCCTTGGAACTGATGGGCAAGGGAATGAGATATGAAAAGATGATGATTCGTGAGCTGATTAAGGATTCCAAAAAAGGAGAATTGACAGACAAATCATATAAAAATGCTTTGTATGCGCTTCCAAAGCCACTTCAGAGAATGTTTGTTCATGCGTATCAATCATACTTATTTAATGAAGCCGTAAGCAACCGTGTAGCTATGGGAATTGACAAATACATTGAAGGGGACATAATCATTGACACAGAAGAGCACATAGTCTATGACAAGACTCCCGAAGAGTATCAGGAATTGATGGACAATTTTGATGCAAATCCTACCTGTCCTTTGTATGGTACCAAGGTTCCATATGCCGGCGGCGCTGTTGGAGAGATGGAAGAGAATGTTTTAAAAGGATATGGCCTTACTAAAGAGGATTTTGAAGTTCCAAAAATGCCACGTTTAGGCAGTCATGGTCTAAGGCGTTCCATGAGATTCCAGGTTTGGGATGCATCCGCCAAAGCGACCGATGACGGAGTCTTATGCGAATTTTCAATAAATAAGGGCTCATATGCTACTGCTGTTTTAAGAGAAATCATGAAAGTTGATGTGGTGTAAATGGTAATTTGTCCAGATTGCGGAAATGATGTCCCTGAATCAAAGTTCTGTAAGAATTGCGGAGCATATATAAAGGATGTCAAACCGAATTCACAGCCACAGGGCAAAACCAGGTTTTGTTCTAATTGTGGCCATGAAATTGATGGTGATTATAGATTCTGCCCAGAATGTGGAGCAGATATTCCGAATAATGATGAAAGTAATGTAGAAGAGGTTAAAGCTGAGGAAGTCATAGAATCTGATGATTCTGCCGAATCAATTGGGGTAGAGGATGTTGTTCCGGTTGAGGATGATGCTGAAGTTAAGCAGGACAATTCACTTTCACTACCTGTCCAATCATCGGATAAGGTTAGATTCTGTTCTAATTGTGGCTACAGGATTGTTGGAGATTATAAGTTCTGTCCGGAATGCGGACAGGATTTAAATGGAAACGTGATGGGGTCTAGCACACAAGCGGTCAGGTCATCTTCAGGTCAAAAAAATATTCTTTTGGCTATTATTTTAAGCGTATTCCTGCCTGGGCTTGGTCAGATTTATTTGGGCCTTGACCATAAGGGTGCCATATTTTTGATAGCCTATGTAATATCGGCAATTTTAATTTTAATTCTTATCGGATTTTTATTATGTTTCATAATATGGATTTGGGCATTGATTGATACAATCATATCAACAAATGCGTTAAATCGTGGAGAAGAAGTTCAAGATAAATTATTATAGTGATTCTTATGATTAAATGTAGAAATATTGCAAAAGGAAAAGGTAAAGGGGAATTGATTGTTTCATCAGAACCTATTAGTTTTTTAGGTGGTGTAAATCCTGAAAATGGTGAAATAATCGATCCGAATCATGAATTAAAAGGTAAAAACATTAAAGATAAAGTTCTGTTTATTCCTGGCGGAAAAGGTTCCACCGTCGGATCTTATGTGATTTTTCAAATGATGAAAAACAGCACCGCTCCAAAGGCAATCATCTGCTTGAATGCAGAGCCTATTATAGCTACCGGAGCCATCATGTCCGACATTCCAATGGTCGACTCACCTGAAGAGGTCAAGGATTTGACTAATGGAACACTTGTTGAGGTTGATGGGGATAACGGAACAATAGAAATATTATGATGTGATAATATGCAAACTCTAATTGAGAATGTAAACGTTGTAAACCCGTTTGAAGAAATTTCAACCCATCAAAACGTTTTGATTGAAGATGGAGTAATTAAAGAGATTGCATCCGGCAAAATCAAAGCTGATAATGTCATTGATGGTGAGGACAATTATCTGCTTTCAGGGTTTATTGACTGTCACACCCATATCTTTGCAAAGGGTTTTCACAAAGAGGAAAACATGGCAAATCCATTGGGTCTTCATTTCTACAATGCAGTGCCTCATGCATTGCAGACAATCAATGCGGGCGTTACTACAATTAGGGATTGCGGATCTGCCGATTTAAGTTTTAAGTTGGCACAGCAAAGGAAACTGTTCACCGCTCCAAAGATTCATCTCTCAATAACTCCTTTGGTAATGACTGGAGGTCATTTTGACTTGTTATTGCCTTCCGGTTGGGATATGGAGATTATTTATCCAGGCTTTCCAAAGGGAAGATGTGATGGTGTAGAGGAAGTCCTGAAAAAGACTCGTGAAGTCAGGAGAGCAGGTGCGGATTTCATTAAGGTTATGGCAAGTGGCGGAGTATTGACAACAAACACTTCACCAGAATTCGCTCAATTCAATAAAAAGGAACTGAAAACAATCGTTAATGAAGCCAAAGCAACAAACATGAAAGTATCAGCCCATTGTCATAGTTTAAGAGGTATGAATAATTGTATTGATGCAGGTTTTTCATCAATTGAACATGGAACATTCATTGACAGGAAAACCTCTCAAAAGATGGCAGAAAAGAATGTCAGTCTTGTTGCGACATTATTGGTTCATCAGTTTTTAGCCAAAAACGGGTTTCCGGCATGGGACAGCTATGCGGCCGAAAAGACAGCCAAGCTAAAGGAAATAGTCAAGGTTCACAAGGAAAACGTATCAGTTGCTTATGAGGAGGGCGTCAACATTCTGATGGGTACAGACAGTGGAGTGATTCCTCATGGACACAACCTGGAAGAGTTGACTCATTTAACCGACATCGGAATGTCTGCCGATGAGGCAATTGCTGCAGGAACAGTCAATGCTGCTGAATTTTTAGGCTTTGACAATTTGGGTTTGGTTAAGGAAAACTATGCTGCTGATTTGATTTTAGTCAATTCAAATCCACTGGATGACGTAGGTGTTTTAAGCAATAATGACAACATTCTAAAAGTTATTCAGGATGGATTTGTGGTAAAATGAAATTAATGATTGATGTTGAGGAATGCATTGGATGCGGACAATGCAAATCTGTATGTATTAGGGACAATATTGAAATTGATGAAGTGGCTTATGAAACCGGCAGCAACTGCTTTGAATGCGGACACTGCATGGCGATATGTCCTACCAAGGCTGTAACCCTTAAGATATTCAAGGGCCGTGAAAACAGGATTGTAGAATATAATCCCAATAAGATTCCACTTGATTATGATGATTTACTAAATTTTTTAAAGCAAAGAAGATCTATGCGCTGGTTTAAAAAGAAAAAAATAGATAAGGATACTTTCAATAAGCTGATTGAAGGGGCGTATTATTCACCTTCCGCACAAAACCAGCAGGATGTTGAATTTGTCGTTTTGGATAAAAAATTAAATGACTTCATGAAGCATGTCTATGATATAATCAAGGTCGAAGAGGACCAATTTTTTAGAATCAAGGAATTTGGAGATTATCTGAGGGATAATTCAACCAAAGAATATCATCCTCTGCTGTGGTCTGGCCATCAGTTGATTTTAACCTTTTCAACCGATAAGACAAGTGCAGTAATAGCCAATACTCGTATGGAATTGTTGGCATACTCATTAGGGCTTGGAGGATTCTATTCACTGTTTATTCTGAAGGCGGATGAGATTGATCATGAAAAGTTAATGGAATTTTTCCCTGAAATCGATAAAAACAAGCATATGTATTCAGCTTTCATAATTGGATATCCTAAAAAGAGATTCAGGCGAACAATCCCTCACAATGAAATTAAAGTTAATTATATGTAGGAGAAATTATTAATTTTGTTTCTCCATTTCTTGCAGTGTTTCTTCATGGATTTGATTTATCATTTTTTGTTTTTCATTTAAATTATTAATCCATTTTTTAAACTCTGCATCTGCTACTGAGGTATCCTCTTTTGGTTCAAAACTATAACTTCTATGGTTATTCACAAAAGGTATTAAAAACATTTTCCCACCTCTAATCTTTAATTGTTCGTATTCGTTTATAAATTTTTTCTTCTGTTTCAATTCCTTTGTTTTTAGTAATTTTTTCTATATGAACATCTCCGCTCACGCTATCTATATCGGAAAGTAATTTTCGTTTTAGTTCTGTGGATTTAACTAATATAAAGGATTTTAACTGTGTTTTTACACAATTTCATATAGTCACATTTTCAAAACACTTATATAATTTCAAGGTAAACCTAAACTTTTTTAATAAATGAAAAATAAAATGATTTCTATAATTGAAACGGTTGTGATAGCATGGTAAAGCATAAGCATATGGATTTGCCGATTGAAGGAATGCACTGTGCTTCCTGCGTTTTAAGCGTTAACAAGACTTTCGGTAAAATTGAAGGTGTAGAGGATGTTGATGCGGATCTTGCATCAAACAAGCTGCACATTACAGTAGATACCAAGAAGATTTCATATGAGGAAATGGAAAGGCTGGTCAAAAACCTTGGCTTTGAGCTTTACACAGATGAAATGACCATTAGGATTCAGGGAATGCACTGTGCGTCATGTACAATGAATGTTGAGAATTTCCTGATAAGATTGGATGGTATTTTCGATGTAAAGGCGGATTTGACTTCTCAGTCTGCAAGAATACGATATGATTCTTCAAAGGTAACATTGGATGAAATAGATGAGGTAATCACCTCTCTGGGTTTTGAGCTTTTAGGCGTTGAAGGACAAACTGAAATTGACGAAGAAGAGATTTATCAACAGGATTTAAAGGAAAAACGCAATAGGATAATTGTGGGGTTATTCTTCTCAGCCATCTTGATGATTTTAATGTTTAGCGGGGGGGATCCGCTGATGGGCATCGTTCACTCAATCAACCATTCAACCGGTCTGAACATCTCCTCAATGGGATTGCTTTCATTGATTGTAAGTATTGCTCCATTTTTATATGTTTCCCTGCCGATTTTAAAGGCTGGAATCAACGGTTTGATGCATAAGAACCTGAATATGGATGTAATGTATTCCATGGGTATTCTGGTTGCATACATATCAAGCATTTTCGGAACCTTTGGAATAGTGTTGGACCATACCTTCATGTTTTATGACTCAGCAGTTATGCTTCCTTCCTTTTTAATGATTGGAAGATATCTTGAAGCAAGAGCTAAAAAACGAACTTCTGATTCAATAAGGGAATTGATAGGTCTTCAGCCTACCGTTGCAACCGCCATAGAAGTTGATGAAAATGGGGAAATCATATCTCAAAAGGAAGTCTCCATTGCAGATATTGTAATTGATGATTTGCTTTTGGTAAAGCCCGGTGAAAAGATTCCTGTGGATGGTGACGTGGTCGGCGGCGAATCATATGTTGACGAATCAATGATTAACGGTGAACCGATTCCTAAAGTTAAAAAAGACGGTGAAGAGGTTTTCGCTGGAACAATCAATCAGGATGGAGTCCTACACATTAAAGCCAAAAAGATTGGAAAGGAAACCGTTTTGTCAAACATTATCCGTTTGGTTGAAAAGGCGCAATCTTCAAGGCCTCCTGTACAGAAATTTGCTAATACGATTGTCAGCTATTTCATTCCAGTCATCCTAACAATTGCAATCGTGGTATTTTTAATATGGTATTTTGTATTGGGTGCAAGCCTGCTGTTCTCATTGACATGTCTGATTTCAATATTGGTTGTTGCCTGTCCATGTGCATTGGGTCTTGCAACTCCGACTGCCGTCACTGTTGGTGTTGGAAGGGCTGCAGAGTATGGAATCCTGATCAAGAATGGGGATACCCTTGAAAATGCAGGCCAAATTGATGTGGCCGCTTTTGACAAGACAGGTACAATAACCGAAGGAAAGCCTGAAGTCGATGACATCATTCCATACGGCATTGACGATGATGAATTAATCCGGCTTGCGGCAAGCGTTGAGCAAAATTCGACTCACCCCATTGCAAAGGCTATCGTAAACAAATCAAAGGAATTGGGTCTGGAACTTAATCAGACAACAGGATTTGAAAACATTACAGGTAAAGGGCTTAAAGCTGAATTGAATGGCAGTGAGGTTCTTGCAGGAAATCTGGCATTAATTGAGTCTTTTGGAATTGATGTTGATGATGAAACCGTTGACAAGTATCATGAACTTGAAAGCTTAAGCAAGACCATTATATTTATAGCCGAGGGCAACTCCGTAAAAGGTATTTTAAGTTTATCCGATAAGATAAAGGCCAATTCAAAAAGGGCAATCGATGAATTGCATAAGATGGGCGTTGAAACCTATATGCTCACAGGAGACAATGAAGCTACAGCCCTGAATGTTGCCCGTGAAGTTGGAATCGACAACGTTGAAGCGGGGGTTCTTCCCGAAAACAAATTGGATATCGTCAAATCCACTCAGGCAAACCATACCAAAAAGGTGCTCTTTGTTGGGGACGGAATAAATGATGCTCCTGCACTTACGCAGGCGGATATTGGTGTTGCCATGGGCAATGGTACTGATATTGCAATGGAAAGCGGGGATATTGTTGTGATGGAGGGTGATTTGGAAAATGTCGTTGCTGCGGTTCAGTTTTCCAAAAAGGTTATGCGCAGAATCAAGGAAAACATTTTCTGGGCATTTGCATATAACTCAATTTTGATTCCGGTTGCGGCGGGTGTCTTATATCCTGCATTTGGAATCACATTTGAACCGGCTTTGGCAGGTCTTGCAATGGCAATGAGTTCAGTAACAGTTATCACATTATCCCTGATGCTCAAGAGATATGTTCCTGAAATAAAAAGAGTTAAAAATTAATTGGTTAAACCAATTAATTCTATTTTTTTAAATTTAAAACCAGCTTTCTGATTTTTCAAGAAGTTCGTCGATGATTGTCGGGATGGATCCGGTATAGGTGTGTGGGTCCATAATCTTGTCAACGTCCTCTTGTGTCAGGTACTTTTGGACTTCCTCATCTTCGAGGATTAGCTCGCCGAGCAGTAATTTTTCTTTGTTTGCCTTAATTGCATTTTTTCTTACAATTCCGTAGGCTGTTTGTTTTCCCATTCCCGCACGGGTCAGCTCAGCCATTAACCTTTCAGCCATGATTAAACCGTTGGTCAAGTTCAGGTTTCTTTCGATGTTTTCATCGTAGAATACCAGGTTATTCATTAACTTGATGGTAAGGTTTAGGATGTAATCGGTTAAGATGCAGCTTTCCGGAAACATGATTCTTTCACATGAGGAATTGGTCAGGTCTCTTTCGTGCCAGAGAGGGTTGTTGTCAAGTGCGGCATTAACATAGGACTTGACGATTCTTGCAACACCGCAGATTCTTTCAGCTGTAATCGGATTCATTTTATGAGGCATTGTACTGCTTCCGACTTGTTTTTCAGGATCGAAGTACTCTCCGACTTCCATCAACTCAGTTCTTTGCAGGCTTCTGATTTCAAGTCCGATCTTATCAAGGGTACTTGCAATATTTGCCAGAACGCTTATGAACTCTACATGATTGTCCCTTTGAACAACCTGGTTTGTGATTGTTGCTGCAGGTAATCCCAGGATTTCTGCAACGGTCTTGTGAACTTCCCATCCTTGTTCGCCTAATGCTGCAGTGGTACCGACAGCTCCGTCCATCATTCCAATACAGACGTTTGCTTTTGCGTTTTGCAATCTGACATATTGTCTGTGGAGCTCATCTGCCCAGATACCGAACTTCATTCCGTAAGTGGTTGGAAGAGCATGCTGTCCGTGTGTACGTCCGATACATACTTTCATCTTGTTTTCGCTTGCAAGTTTAAGCATGATTTTTGTCAGTCTTTCCACTTTTTCTTCAAGAACATCAATGGAGTCTCGTATGAGCAGGGAATTGGAACTGTCTACAATGTCGTTGGATGTAGCGCCAAAGTGGACATATTCTCCCGCACCGTTTTCACATACTTCGGTAATTGATTTGGATAATGCTGCGATATCGTGGTTGGTTTCAGCTTCGATTTCTTTCATTCTTTCTAATTTTACGTATTTTGTATTTGCTTTTGCTGCAATTTCGTCTGCAACTTCTTGAGGTATTATTCCTAGTTTTCCTTCAGCTAAAGCCAATGCAGCTTCCACGTCAAGCATTCTTTGTAACTTATTTTCTTCTTCCCAAATATTTTTCATTTCAGGAGTACCATACCTAAATTCAATTGGGTGTATAGCCATTTTTTATCATCTCACATAATAATTAATATAACAATACTATTTTTGTTGTTCAAAGTATTAAATTTTAGCAAACATTTATATTCTTTCATATAAAGATTAAGTATTACTATTATAATTCATTTATAATAGGTGATACTATGGAAACAAAAATACGAAAATTCCGCCAGGAAAAAGGCATAACTCAACAGGAGTTGGCCGATTTAGCTGGTGTTACACGTCAAACAATAAACGCTTTAGAAAATGCACGCTACAACCCGTCATTAATATTGGCATATAAAATTACAAAAATTTTGGGTAAAAATGCAAT
>Ga0310695_10010130_pt1 | contig 13900 bp, 13 predicted proteins | sample RumenRJG_04DNA_FD_203882 | JGI IMG/M metagenome (GOLD analysis project Ga0310695, IMG submission 203882) | Bovine rumen microbial communities from Lethbridge, Alberta, Canada - RJG_04 (v2) (version 2) | ecosystem: Host-associated > Mammals > Digestive system > Stomach > Rumen | place: Canada... | reverse complement strand
TACTTCTGGACTATACCCATCGGTACTGTGTGCCAGAAAAACGGTTCTGTAACATATTTCGGTCCTTCTATGTCTTTATGAAGAATAAAGTCATCTACATAAAGCCTGGCAAGGTTGTCTCCGCCTCCGGTTATCCTGTAGTTGCTGCGGCCCTGTCTGATGTTGATCTCAAGCATTTTGTACTTTCCGTCTCTGTGATCGTATTTTAGATCGCCGTCACAGGCACCTTCCCAGCCTATGCCCTCAAGCAGTGCTGTCACCTTCTCCATTACTTCAGGATGAGGCGAAACGATGGTCGCAGCGTTGTTTCCGACAGTAGTCGGGCCATGTTCTTCAAGAACAACGTTCCCCATATTCATGAGTTTTACTTTATGATCTGTTCCGACATATGCGTGCAGATCATATATGTTGGCATCATCGCCAGGGATCAGATCCTGGATTATCATGTGGTCATCATAACCTGCAGCATAAATCTTCCTGAGTGTCTCGTCGAGCTCCTCACGATTATCGATAAAGAAAACTTTATGAAAGCCCTCGAAGTCATGTTTCTGATACTTTACACTGTCTGATGGCTTTAAGACTACAGGAAATCCGAATCCAAGCTCATAGTCATAGCCCGTTTCCGGTGTGTGAACGAAAGTGTCTGCATAATCAAGGCCGTATTTGTCGCAAAGAGCGTAAAAATCCTCTTTAAGAACCATCTTGTCCATAGCTTCCTGCCCCGGATATGTGATGATGTAATCACTTTCAAGCTGTTCTCTGTAGGTTACGATGAGTCTTACGTAGTGATCTGCACAGCCGATAAGGATCAATTTCCTGCCCTTACCGTAATCAGATGCAATGCGGTGCATCACAGCAAGAAAATGTTCCGGTTCATCCAGTGAAGGCTCAAGGATGCAGTCCCATATAACACTTGTAGTATCCAGAGCAGACAGAGCACGTGAAGCCATAACGGAACGAACTCCATATGCCTCATGAAAAGCTCTCGCCATGCTGTATGCATTTATGCCATTACCCAGAAAGACTGGTATGAAATCATTATTCATTGAAGAATCGCGCCTCCCGACAATAACATTTTATATGTAAATTGAAGCATTACTGTACTTGTTTCTTTAATCTTCTGTTCATCATTCTGTGATATGCAGGTATCAGCTTGCTGTATGCAAGGAACACCGGCTTGTTGAGGATATAATCGAACTCGCCGATGAACTCTGTAAGTTCTCCTCCCCATTTCTTTTTGAACTCATATAATCCGGCCGTGCTTCCGGCTTCTTCAGGCCTCCCTACAGTTCCGAACACATCAAAAACTTCCCTGCCTTCTGCTTTTGCATCTCGGATCTGCTGCTGGTAGACAGCATAGTTTGCGAAGAACTTGCCATAATCCATATCGTTTGCAGCATACAGAGCCCACGTCTTATCAGCATACTGAGCATCGAGATAAGTTGATACAGTCACTATCTCTTTCGGCTTGTCAGCCAGACCGTCAAGCTGCTTCTCTACAGCGGTAAGCTTCTTTTGGGCTTCTTTTATCTTTCCTGCTGCTTTCTTACCTGTCTTACCTTCAAGCTCTGCCAGCTCATTTTCTACAGTCTTCTTGTCAGATTCGAGTTTTGCGATGATCTCTGGTACATTGACCTTACCGAAATACAGCCTTGCCATGTTCCCTTCAGACATTATGTCATAGAAATACTGGAAGAATTCCGGATCATGAGAATAGAATCCCTGCCTTTTTTCTGTCATTTCCATCAGTCTGACGAATTCCGGAATGTCTTCCCGACCGCCTTCAGACACGGTTACTCCTGCTTCATGAGCCTGACGTATCCTGGTTTTGGTAGTGCGGCTGTATCTCCCCTCTATCTCGTCAACAGTACCTTCAAGGGGTATGCGGAATGTGAATCTCGGCTGCTCATTTTCAAAGCCGTAGTTGAGCGGCTTTCTCCTGTATCCGAGCGTCTCGAGACATTTTACAAGATCCTCGTTATCCTCGCCTTCTATTACGTTACCGTCGATATCTACCGTGTGCAGCTTGATATCCGGATCTATTCTGAAATAAAGGGCGCGGTGCTTTTTACCCATTGCCTTAAGACTCTCCGTAAAGAAAGACAGCAGTTCTCTGTCAGAATAGTCCATGGTAAAACCGCGCGGAATATAGAAATAAGTATAGCCCGCAATAAGGGACCGCTTCAGCACAAGCGCAGTAGCTACGAGCCTGCCGTTTTCATACACGCCTGTATAAAAAGGTGTCCTATTCCGTCTGGCAGATACTTCACCCCATTCATACGAACTGAGGAAATGGGCTTTTACTCTGCTGCCGTATTGCAGAGCAAGTGAATTGAACTCATCCCTGCCGAGTTTTTCAGTGAAAGTGAAATTTCTCATCAAAGATACTCCATTACTACATCAGCATCAGAAGGCGTGTCGATATACAGTATCCCACGCTTTTCTCTTGTCTCGCGTCCTTTACCCGGAAGGAACAGTATCGTATCGTCATCCATCAGAGTTATTGCTTTCTTGATGGCCTCAACTCTGTCTGTGATTATCTCAAAAGCTCCTCCGGCTGCAGCTACGAATTCACCTATCTCGCGGCATATCTTGTTGACATCTTCTTCGCCGTAATCTTCCTCTGTTATGATGGTGTAGGTGCAGTTCTTTCCGGCGATCGTCCCCAGTTCTTCACGTCTCGCAAAGGCCTTACCGCCGGGACAGCCGAATACGATCATCATCTTTTTATCCGGGAATTCTTCCTTTATGGTCTCAAAGAACTTTTCATAGCTCAGCTTGTTATGTGCATAGTCTACAATAGCTATCCGTCTGCCGTCTTTGCTGTAGAAAACCTCCATGCGGCCCGGTGAATTCGCTTTGGCAAGTCCTGATATCATATACTCTTTCGGTACTCCGAGAAGTGCTGAAAGTGCAATAGATGCGAGAGCATTCTCCACGTTTATGGTACCGAATGTACCAAGCACGAACTCTTCATCAAAGTCTGCGGTACCTTCTACTCCCTTTACACGTACACGTACGCTCACCTTTCCCTCACGGGATCTTACATCGTAACCGTAAACATTTGCGTCAGGATCCTTCTGACTGAAGGTTATCACATATGGGCAGTCCTCTGATGCCTTGCGGATCCTTTCCTGTTCTTCACAGTCAAGATTGATGCATGCTCTTCGGCAGTGTGAAAACAGTCTGAGCTTTGACTCAAGATAGTCGTTAAAATCCGGATGCTCTATGGCACTGATATGGTCCGAACCTATATTGAGGAATGCTCCTGCTTCAAAAGTGATGCCGTCCACTCTGTCATATTTGAGAGCCTGGCTCGAGACCTCCATGGTCATATATTCTATACCGCTCCTGAGAGCATTATCCATATGCTGATAGAGCTCCATGATCTCAGGTGTTGTCAGGTGAGACTCTTCTTCTATTACCCCGTCATAATTGTCGATCCCGGAGCAGATCGCCGTTCGTCTGCCGCCCCCGGCTGCCATATAATCATCGAGGATATAACGCATGAAATATGCAGTTGTAGACTTGCCCTTGGTCCCTGTTATACCTACAAGGCGCAGCCTGTCCGAGAGTTTTCCGTAATACGTTTCTGCTATGACAGGCATCGCTTTTCTTATGTCGCTGACCGTTATACCTATGCATCCCGGTCTTACTGCAAAATTGCCGGCAGCATTGCTGTCTATACTGCAGCTGAGAGCAGCAGCACCGTCAGGATCCTCTCTTACATAGCATACAGCTCCTGCAGCTATGGAATCTTCAAGGTACTGCTCTTTGAAGTGTGCACCCTTACATACGAAGAGTGAACCCTTTCCGGCTTCGCGTGAATTGTAAGTGACTCCTGTGACAGCTTTTGATGCCTTTGCAATTTTTGCAGGGTCTGTCACATACGATATCACCGAAGAACAAGCTGACTCTCCGTCAACAGATGTAAGCAGTCCTGCAAGACCGAGATTATCAATAAAATCGATCACTTTTACTTTTTCTGTCTTATTGTACATGACGCACCTCAGTTCACTATTCGGGTATTATCCCCTTGTCCTTAAGGCTTATATAACTGTCTCTTCCTGCTATTATATGATCCAGCAGTTTTATGCCGATTATATTTGAAGCATCGAGCAGTCTCCTGGTTATTGCTATGTCCTGATCACTTGGAGCCGGATCTCCGCTTGGATGATTATGGGCTACTATTATTGCCGCTGCTCCGCTCTTTACAGCAGGCCTGAACACTTCTCTCGGATGGACCGGTGCCGTATCCAGGCATCCTATCGAAACTATATGCTTGGATTCGATCTGCATCCGGGTATTAAGGTGTATAGACATGAACAGTTCTCGTTTTTCATACATCATGTCCTGCATGAGAACATCGTAGACATCTCTGCCGGTTGAAAGCTTGTATCTGCTCTCTTTGACCTTTCCGGGCACAAGTCTTTTACTGAGCTCAATAGCTGCTACGATCGAGCAGGCCTTTACTGTTCCGATACCGCGGATGCTCATCAGTTCACGGACATCTGCCATGCCCAGGTCTCCTGAATATTCCGAAGCATATGCCAGGACTTCTTCTGCAAGCCTTACAGCTGACATATCATCTGTACCGGTCCTGATGACAAGGGCAAGCAGCTCTGAATTACTCAGCCCTCCAGGCCCTGCAAACATAAGTTTCTCCTGCGGGCGTTCGCTTTCAGGCATATCTTTTATCTGCATTTTTTCTCCCTTCCCGGGAAACACACATGCAGATGATATCATATTTCAGGCCCCGCTCACTGAAGCGAGGCCTGAACTTTCTGTGTAGTATTTCTGTTGTTATACTGAAAATGGCTGTTATCCTGCAGCACCGGCATTATCCGGCTGCGACAACACCTGTTTTTGCTGTAATAATCGTTGATATAGCTTGTACCACTTCTTCCGGTGTAAGATAGGAGGTGTCAAGGAACTCAGCATCTTCAGCCTGTCTCAGCGGGTTAAGAGTCCTGTGTGAGTCCTGATAATCTCTTTTCTGTATCTCTTCCAATATCTGATCATAGTCTGCGCTCTTTCCTGCTTCAAGGAGCTGATTATATCTTCTCTGAGCTCTTATTTCAGGGGCGGCAGTCATGAAAATCTTGACCTCGGCATCAGGAATCACCACAGTCGTGATGTCACGGCCTTCCATTACAACATTTCTTGTAGCTGCGAGATATTTGCTGAGTTCATCAGCTTTTGCACGTACGCAAGGCAACTTTGAGATATCAGAAGCGGCCATCGATATCTCATTCGTCCTTATAAGGCTTCCGACATCCTCGCCGTCAAGATACATATGACCATCTCTGAAATCTATAGATGTGTCTTTAAGCATTTCCGCTACAGCCGACTCATCAGCAGGTGAAATACCTGTACGCACAGCCTTAAGTGCCATTGACCTGTACATAGCGCCTGTATCTATATATTCTAATTTGAACTTTGCTCCTATAGCCTTCGCTATAGTGCTCTTGCCCGTTCCGCCGGGACCGTCTATCGCTACTCTAAGCATATCGAATAAACCTCTATCTCAGCTTGTTGATCTCATCAATAAACGTATCGACGCTCTTGAACTCCTGATAGACAGAAGCAAAGCGCACATAAGCGACCTGGTCTATCTTCTTGAGCTCATCCATTATGAGTCTGCCGATAATAGTTGACTGGATCTCTTTCTCCATCGTATTGCTGAGTCCTCTCTCGATGTTATCAGCGATCTTCTGGACATCATCATATGTGACTTTGGTCTTCTGGCATGCCTTCATGATGCCGTTGACTATCTTATTCTTGTCAAAACTCTCGCGTGTACCATCTTTCTTGACGACCACAAGCAGAGAATTCTCTATCTTCTCAAATGTCGTAAACCTCTTGTGGCATTTTGTACACTCTCTTCTTCTTCTGGTGGCCAGTCCGTCTTCTACAGGTCTTGAGTCTACAACTTTTGTATCCTCATAATTACAGTACGGGCATTTCATCGTAAATTTCCTCCGCTTACATATAGCACCCTAGTTAATTTCCGGATAGTTGGTCATCAAAAAATGATATTCCTCATAGAGGATATCACAATATGTAGTGTTTTTCAAGAATTCGGGTATACCATGGTCTCTGACCTTATCTGAAAAAATACACCGGACCATTGCCTGAATGATCCGGTGTTATTGATTCTACTCTGTATCATTATCTTCTTCAGCTGCTTTTCTGGCAGCAGCTGCAGCGGCTTTTCTCGCTTCGGCACGCTGCCTCTTGAGTCTGGCGTTCTTATCAGTAAGATACCACCAGGCTACAGCACAGATTGCAACAAAGCATGCTGCAATAAAGATAATGGCTATGTGGCTTACAAAATAGTCCATTTCAAAATGAAAAATCAGCAGTACTTCTTAGCTGTCTCGCAAAGTGTTGCGAAACCAGCTGCATCATAGATAGCCATCTCAGAGAGCATCTTACGATTGATCTCGATGCCTGCCTTCTTGAGGCCGTTCATGAGCTTGCTGTAGGAGATGCCGTTTGCTCTGGAAGCAGCATTGATTCTTGCGATCCAAAGTCTTCTGTATTCTCTCTTCTTATTCTTACGGCCAACATATGCAGATCTGAGGCTTCTCATAACTGCCGGGTTAGCAGCTCTGAATGTGTTCTTTCTTCTGCCGTAGAAACCCTTTGCCTGCTTCAGTACTTTTTTATGTCTCTTATGAGCGTTTACGCCCTTCTTAACTCTTGCCATATCTCTAAACCTCCTGAATTACTTAGCCATTGATCTCAGCATACGCTTCAGATCTGCACTTGTAAGAGTAGTTGCTTTACGCAGACCTCTTTTTCTCTTTGCTGTCTTCTTGGTAAGAATATGGCTCTTATATGCCTTGTTTCTCTTGACCTTGCCTGAGCCTGTAACGTGCAGACGCTTCATAGCGCCTCTGTGTGACTTCATCTTGTTCTTAGCCATTTTGGGTCTTCCTCCTAATGTGAATGTTTTTTTCTTACTTCTTATCCTTCTTCGGCGCAAGGAACATGTTCATCCTGCGGCCTTCCATCTTGGCCGGCTTTTCGATAACACCATACTCCGAGACCAGATCAGCGAATTTTTCCATTGCGTCATAACCGAGCTGAGTGTAATCGCGCTCTCTGCCGCGGAATCTCAGGCTGACCTTGACTTTGTCTCCATCCTGCAGGAACTTGATCGCATTCTTGGCCTTGACCTCAACGTCATGATCCTCGATGGAAGCACTGAGCCTTATCTCCTTGATCTCTGTTACATGCTGGTTCTTCTTTGCGGTTTTCTCTTTTTTCTGCTGCTCGTAACGATACTTTCCATAGTCAAGTATCTTGCATACAGGAGGAACTGCATTAGGCGAGATATTGACGAGGTCAAGATCTGCCTCCTCAGCAAGTCTGAGTGCTTCGTCTATGCTGACGATACCTACCATTTCGCCGTTCTCATTGATAAGACGGACTTCAGATGCTCTGATTTCCTCATTGATCTGTGTCTGTTTGCTGTCCTTGGTACTAATCGTTCTTACCTCCAAAAATCTATCAGGGGACCAGTACATATAAAAAATTGCGGACACACAAGCATCCGCAACAATAGAATCTGTCTGACTATTGAGCCCTGCCAACGCTAGTCTGCAAGGCGAGAAGCGGATAACTTCTGCTTTAACCTCAAACATTATATGCATTTAATAGAATGAAGTCAACAGATATTTTATTCTTTTTTAAGGAATGATATGTTGTTTCAGAAATAAGCTGTTTTAGTTTTGTCATCTGTCTGAACCGGACCGCCTCTTCATTATAAAGTTAAGCAATGCCGAGCTGATGACAAAAATACATGCAAACAATATCATCATATTTTCATCACCTGTCTTAGGTGTTGACGGAAAAGCATACGTCTGTTCTTTATCCGATATGTCAGTATGTTTCCCTACAAGAGTTTTCTTTCCTCCTTCCCCTATTATATACAGATATTCGAATGCTACAACCTTGCCGTGCCCTCTGTCTGAACTCAGCTCTACTCTTACCTCACCATCAGGAGCAGATGGAGAGAATGTAATATTTCCGGATGAATCAGGCACAGGTCTTCCGTCTTCCTTTTGCATAAGATAACCCGATACAATATACGTTTTGCCCGGAATCAGGTTTTTATACCTTACTACGTCTGTTATGACCCCTTTATTAAGGTTACCCAGTTTTGTTTTTACTTCCGGGATATAGATGGTCTGATCAGCATCCTCCGGGTTTTCATGTCTGTCAATTTCAAAGCCTCTATGCTCCAGCTTTTCAAAAGCTACAAGTGTATGTGATCCCATATCAGATGCATCAAATCTGAAAAGCACTATTACTGTGCCGCTTGATGAAGCTGGTCTGAAAGTTGCTTCAGCGGTAATACCTGTCAGCCGTTGCGTAGTTTTGTCATACAGTTCACCTGTTATTGTATACTCTTCTCCGGCTGCAAGTCCTTCATATGTGACAGTATCCGATATCACCGCATCCGGACCTGCAAGCAGATTGTGATCAAGGCTTGATTTTTCCTGAGCAACTGTTTTTATCACCTGCCCGTACCATACAGTCTGGTCTGCATCGTTTATATCTTCATGACCGGCTATAAGTATCTCTCCGGTGCCAGGTGTATTATTACTGTCATTGTCAGACTGTTCCTCTGCATCTTCATCACTCTCTTCAACCCTGTACAGTTTTTCAAATACTACTGCAGCAGTACCTTTTTCCATCAGTGATGAGTCGAATCTGAAAAAGATATCGACAGTACCATCAGGAGTATCTGCGGTAAAAGCTTCTGATCGTGCAGTGATCTCTTTTCCGTCTTTATCAGTAATCGGCTTTCCTGTCTTTTTATTCATCAGGGTACCGTAAAACCTGTATCTGTTTCCTTTCTTCAGATTTTCATATCGTATCGTATCTTTTATGGCTGTGCGCTCCGTATATAACCCGGCATGTGTGCCTGTGTTTATATCTACCGCTGTAGTTCTTATGATGACAGGTTTATTATCCATATGTATATCCTGTCTTACTTTGTTATCTGCTATCTCGAATTCAGCATCTTCTGCCTGTTCATATCCATAAGGTGCTGTTATCTCTCGCAAAATATACCTTCCCGCCGGCATTGCTTTGATAGTATGCGGTGTTACTGTGGATACCCACTGGTCTATTATGTTTCCGTCAGTATCAATTACCTGAAGTGTAGCTCCCGGCAGCTCCGGGCAGCCTCCGGTAATATCAGTTTTATGGAAGTACGGAGTAATGGATTTCTCTTCAGAGATAACCTCATAATTATATATGAGCTGCCGGTCATCATCATCTATCCTTGCTACTACTATATGCTGTCCGTCTTCAAATACATCTCTTTTATTTTCTGTTGTATACTTGTCTGCCAGATAACCGGGAGGAGCCTTGACCTCTCTTATAAAATACCTTCCGGGCATAAGAGGCAGTCCGTTTCTGTGATTGTCTTTTGTCAGCTCACCATATCCGTTTTCATCTGTGATTATTGTTCCTACTTTGACATTGTCCGGATAATCAGGATCTTCCATATATACTTCATATTCAGCACCTGCAAGGGATCCTTTCGAATACTCTCTATCTGTTCCCTGAGCAACGGATTCTCCTGTTTCTGCATCGATTTTACGGACTTTTAATACTATATTTTTCTCAGGATCGACATCAACGAGACTTATGCTGCTGTTATTGAGTCTGACAGTCAGATCATCGGAACCATTGATCCTGCATACTGCCTGTGTCCCGTTAGACGTCTGCTGTACTGCTCCTACATATGTATTCGGGTCAGCACCTACACCCACCGGTGGATCTGTTTCCTTAAGAGTGAATACTCCCCTCGGCAGAACAGCCTGACCGCCTATCCTGAACATATCTCCTCCGCTTACAGGTTTATCATTTGAAAAGTCGATCATAGCGACTTTCTTTCCTTCAGAGTCTATGCCTTCTCTTGTCCTGAACGTCCAGGTTCTGATTGGTTTTTTGCCGGAAACTACAGATGCATCCGGCGCATTACTGCCATACCCAATATCAATATCATAATAAGAAAGTGTGAATTCTGTGCCCAGAAGCCGTCTGTATCCATATTCATTACTCTGTTTGATAAGATTAACGCTGAATATTCCGTAACACGGTTCTTCTTTGCTGTGAACTACTGTACTGGTATCGGAATAAACATTATATGATCTGCTTTGGACATTCTTATCTATAAGGAATCCTTTGCTTGCTGTCACTTCTTTTGCCCAGTATGTACCCGGTTCAATTTCCACTGACCCGGTTTTGCCGTTGGCATCTGTAGTGAATGACACCGGTTTTCCGCTTATATCAGATGCCCTTACAGTACATGACGAATCTGAATAAAGATTATATACTGCACCTGCGAGATTGTAATTATTCGGGGCAGCCTGAATAAAAGGGGTTCCGGTATCTGCAGGTGCTTTTTCCAGTGTAAGCCTGCCGGGAGGCATTACTCTATAGAATATAGCGATCTGTTTCTTACTTGCTGCTCCCTGCGGGTACCATACGAATACCTTAAATCTGTCTTTCTTCATAGCAGCTTCAGTTTCGGCATCACTGCGATTCAGATATTGATCGAGTCCCTGACTTTTGGCATACTTGCCCTTATCGCCCATATCTTCACTTACCCATTTTCTGAGAGCGTCATTTCCGGATATCCAGTAAGTACAGATCCTATGGATGGCCAGATGTGTCTTAGCGTCACTTACTGTATTATCTTTATATTCACCCCAGTACATAAGTTTCATAACATCCATGTAGTGGCTGCTGTGATCCATTACCGATGAGGAAAACTCCTGTATCCAGCCTGTTGAGCCTTTTGCAGCTGCATTTCTTTTATCATAGACGCATATGCCGTGTCCCAGGTAATCATTGCCTGTATCATTTCCCACTCTGAATGTAAAACTTCTGGTCTTGTCATTCCCCCGGTATACTATTACCTTTGATTTTATCAAAGTAGCAAATGTAGCTTCTGCCGGTGCCGGAGGGTTGTCTTCAGGTGCATCTTCAGTCTCCTCGTCTTCCTCGTTTTCCTCATCATCTTCATCATTTTCAGTTTCTTCTGCATCCGTCTCTTTTGTATCTCCTGTAGTTGATGGTGACTTAACATTATTGATCTCCGTATTTCTTGCATCACTGCTTTCGTTTTCAAGTTCTGCTGTCTGCTCCTTAATTTCAGGTTCTGTTTCAGGTCCTGCCGTCTTTGTATCTTCTTCGGCTTGTCCTTCATCTGTACCTGCCGGTTCCTCATCTGATGCATCTGTACGATCAGTCTGATCCTCTTCAGCAACAGGAAGTTCAGTTGTCACATCTGGTTCACCTGCTGCAAATGTCATTGGTCCGTTTGATGTAATGACGACGATCATTGCCATAAGAAGAACAAAGAACTTTATCTTTGATTCTCCGCGCATTTTTGCTCCCCTTTCTTAAATACTGCACTTTCCAATACTGCACTTTCCATACAGTCCGATTATGATTATTGCGAATAAAGTATGTTTCTCTTATAATTGAATCGTTTGAATATGTTTTTTATAATTATTCCGGCTTTACAGCCGATGTCTGATCACTGAATCATGAAAGTCATACTCGCTTCCAAGTCACCAAGAAGAATTGAAATACTGCAAAAACATGGTATTGATGCTGTGGTGATCCCAGCTGAAACTGATGAAAATCTCCCGGATGGCATCGGGATGACTGATGCTGTAGAGATGCTTGCGAAACGCAAAGCAAAGGCATGTTATGATGCAGTACATGATGAGTATCCGGGTCACGTCATCATCGGAGCCGATACTATCGTATGGAAAGACCGGATCATGGGAAAGCCGGAAGATGCCGAAGACGCATACCGAATGCTGGATAAGATCAGAGGCACAGTACATTATGTCGTCACCGGAGTTGCTCTGATCGACACTGATACAGGCAGCTGCAATGTACTGAGCGACATTACCGAGGTGCACTGTATAAACTACTCAGATGCTGACATTCTTGACTATATTTCCCGTGAAGAACCGTATGACAAGGCTGGCTCATATGCAATACAGGGTTATTTCGGCAGATATATAGATCACATAGACGGTGACTATGAAAATGTTGTCGGCCTTCCATTTTACAGAATAGAGCCTATGATCCGTGATTATCTCTGACCTGAAGCCGTGATCCGTTTATCCGGCTTTACTCAAAGATCTGCTTTCTATTCTCAATATATGCTTGTCAAGGAACATCTTTCCCTTATTGATATCTGCAGTCTCCATAATGTCTCTGAAAATCGTCAGAAGTTCGTTTTCATTTCTTCTGTGTTCATCTCTGATGCGCTCCGTAAAGTGCATCATTTTTTGATGAAAAGAGACCCTGCGTATATCCGGATAGAACATAACCTTCAGATCTTTTGCGAGAGTACTGTTACCGACAGAATAGATAAGCTCAGGCTCAATCAGATATTTTTCAGCTCCTATGAGATAACTCTTCGTTACCTCGTTTATTGTCATAACAGATCTGAGCAAAAGAAGCTTGCCATAAGCATCAAGCGAAGCAATATCAAGTTTTGAAAGATTCCCCGGTCTGTATGAAAAACTGTATGAGTCACCTTCGCGTATCATTGTCATCCTTACAAAGTATGGACAATAATTATGTGTAAGGATCTCTTCTATATAGGCGGGAATATGATGGCCCGTCATTCCATGTTTCAGTGTGTTCATCGTTTCCTCCACTGTCCTAACCTCCGCACTTTGAGCACGGAGTATATCCTCTTTCGATTGCGTCTTTTTTATCTATTTCTATATAATTGCGCTGCAATGCTGAACAACCCGGAAGATGGTAGTCTTCACCCGCTGCAGGAAAATAGTATATCCTTGAGCCTTTTTTCGCTTTCCCACTGCCACAGAGCGGGCAGGACCTGTATTTTTTCTTTACAGAGCTGCTCAGCACTCCGGAAGTGGATGCAGCTGTGAGAAAGCCGCATCCTTCCGAGTGATATTTCTCTCCTCTTTTTGGAAAGATGAAAACAGGCTCCGAGTCAGCACCTGACAATTCAGCTGCAGACATCGGTGGGTTATCACGGATTTTTCCGACATAAGCTCTTGTAACCAGAGCGATGTCATAATCTGCTTTTGCTCTGATGCCTAGCGGGTTTCTTGTTTTCAGCCTCATATCGATCGTCAGCGCAATCAACTCGTCCTGGCCCCATCTGGATTCACGATATCCAAAATCTGTTACCCTTGTGCCGTCCACCTGTGAATGTGTTTTCTCTATCTCCTTTTTGAGTCTGTACGGCATGATCATGTATGTATCTGTGTATATAGCCTCTGCTGCGCATTTTCTCATTTCTACTGCCGTCATAAAGTTGCAGTTTTCTATACATGCATACATGAGTATTACCGAACTCATGACAATAACTGCTATGAGAAAGACTGGAAGCACTATTGCTGACTCAACGATGTAGCTTCCTTTTCGGTTCTGTAAAACAGCATATTTCACCCTGTTTATACCGGACATTATTCTTTTATCTGTAACTGTCTTCAAATACATAATCCCTGCCGTCAGCTGATATAGCATACCTGACTCCTGTGTAATACTCCATGAGGTTGAAGTCTCTGTAATATCTGTATTTCATGTTTATCTGGACTATATCCATCAATCTGAGGAGTCTGATATTTCTGTTAAGGCACATTATCATTATCATCAGGTGCTCATCATAGCTGAGTCCCTCAGTCAGAACCTCAGCAGCCTTATTGAATCCGGGTAAACTGCTTATCTCCTCTCTGTTTTCATCGAGGAGCTGTCTTGATTCTTCATCCAGTTTCTTATTGACATTGCTGCTGTCAAGTACTGATGAAAGATCTGTCTGCCACTGATCTGAGGTCTTGATAACAGGGACTCTTCCGTTGCTGTAAAGTGT
>Ga0310695_10010124_pt1 | contig 13908 bp, 20 predicted proteins | sample RumenRJG_04DNA_FD_203882 | JGI IMG/M metagenome (GOLD analysis project Ga0310695, IMG submission 203882) | Bovine rumen microbial communities from Lethbridge, Alberta, Canada - RJG_04 (v2) (version 2) | ecosystem: Host-associated > Mammals > Digestive system > Stomach > Rumen | place: Canada... | reverse complement strand
TTATGCATTGTGTACCTGTTGCAAGCATATCACCAAATATAATTATTGGAATTTCTCTATTTTTTGCATATTCTTTTGCAATTTCGGATGTGTTTTTAGAACATCTTCCGCAAGGATGAAGCTTACCTTCCAAAGACTCCCTGATAACGTCACCATAATCCGCACTTAAATACTCATGTTTGACATCCAGCTTTTCAGTTATTGTTTTAATGTTAATTTTATATTGATTTGGCAAGATTATTGTTCCTGGATCGACTGTAATGGCTATTGGGTTAAAACCTAATTTTTTAGCTAAAATTAATGAAAAACTACTGTCAACACCGCCGGATAATGCAACGACCGCTTCGGTATTTTCACTTTGGCTAAATTCATTATTTTTAAGGTAATTTTCAAAGTTAAAACTGTAAATATTATTTAATTTATCATCAATTATTCTTTTTAAGTTTTCAATACCCTGTAAATTCAAATCAAGATTTTTGACTGTTCTTTTCGATAATCTTAGTTTGTATTCCTTGTTTAAAAAATCCCCATAACTTTCAACATGTATACTTTCGAGGTTAAGTTTTTCTCTTAGTTTTCCTACAACCCAACCACCTTTTCCGATAATGGCAGATTTATCTGGTCTATCTTCAGTTATTATCCATAATTCATTGGTATCTTTATTAAAATAGATTTTTTCAATATAAATATTAACTTCATCGTGTCCTATATCACGTCTTATTTTGTTCACTTCGTTTAATATGAATTTTTCATCGTACAATATTCCACCATAATCATATTTGAAATTTTTAGGATAAATATTTTTAAATAATGAAATCTAAATATTACATGAGGTTTTATTTTGATTAATATTGATTTATTTTATTTTATAAATGATACTTTAAAAAATCCATTATTTGATTTTTTAATGCCTTTTGTAACAGAATTGGGCAGTTTTGTTGCAATGGTGGCAGTTTGTATTATTGTTATTTTATTGTCAATTATTTATAAAAGGCCATATATTAAAAGGATAGCTTTTTTATGTTTGTTTTCACTTTTACTTGCTGATGGTATTGCCTTAATTTTAAAACATCTTATTTTGGAGCCAAGACCATTTGTTACTCTGAGTAATGTTCATTTATTGATTAATGAAAGTGATCCGGCTTCTTTTCCTTCAGGACATACTACTTCAACTTTTGCTGTTTTAAGTGTGCTGGTCTTTAAATTCAGACATGAGTTTTGGAGTGTTGTTTTAATATTATTCGGTATTGTTATTGGATTTTCAAGAATATATGTTGGAGTTCACTATCCTTTAGATGTTTTGGCGGGTTGTATCCTTGGTGTATTGTCCGCTTATTTCACATATAGATATGAAGATAAAATATGTAATTTTTTTAATGGTGTGGTTGGAGTATTTAAAAAGTCTTGAAGAAAAATTAGTCTTTCAAATCACTAATTTTTCCAATATATTCAAAGTCATCTTTATTGTTTAAGTATTTAACGCCAATTTCCTTACCGTCCGGGTAATGTGTAATATTGGACATTCCATCATTAACATCGATGGTTATTCTTCTTATTTTATCTCCATTTTCAGCTTCAATAACTACAATATCTCCGTTTTCAATGAGTTTCCCTTCTTCGAAATCATCACTGATATCAGTTGAATACCAGTGTTGCGGTAATTTTAATCTTAAGTCTAAACTGTCAAGCAAATCTTTTAAATGCATATTAACACCTTTGTTACAAGTAGTTTAATTTAAAAGTTATATAAATATTTTGTAACTTTATAAGGGTTATTTTGGTGAAATTTTATTCGTGAAAATTTTTTTTTCATATTTGAAATTTGGATAAATTTTCTTTAGTTGTTCTTATTTTTCTATTTAACCAGTTAATATATATAGTAATGAATTACATATTTTGACTCATTAATGAAATTAATCTAATAAAGGTTTGATATTATGGTAAGATTTTCATCATCACTTGAAGATAAACAACCACAAAAAAGAAATAATGAAGTTCGGGAGGACTTTGATTTAGATTATTCTAGATTAACTCAATCAGAAATTAGGCAAAAGCCGGCTTATACTCAAGAAGTACCAAATTATGTTGAAAGACAGCCTCAGGTTATTGAATATGATGATTACGATAATATCAGTTTAGATGAAAAACCACAAATAAACGAACCTTTACAATTTCATCCAAAAGACAATATTCAATTCGGTGTTGAATACTCACCAAACTCAGAACCGCCTGTAATAGGAAATAATTATATGATAAGATCAAATTCAATCATATATAATGATGTTGTTATAGGTGATAATTTTAGAACAGGACACAATGTAGTAATTAGAGAAAATACTAACATTGGGGATGATGTATTAATTGGAACAAACACTGTAATTGAAGGCAATGTTATAATTGGAAATGATGTAAGTATCCAATCAAATGTTTATATCCCAACTAATTCTGTTATTGAAGATAATGTATTTATCGGACCATGTGCTTGTTTTACTAATGACAAATATCCTGTTAGAATAAATTATGAGCTTATAGGTCCACGTATAAGAAGAGGAGCTTCAATTGGCGGTAATACTACATTTTTATCAAATGTTGAAATAGGGGAAGGATCAATTGTAGCTGCTGGAGCTATTGTTATTCATAGTGTTCCTCCATTTTATCTGGCTATCGGAACACCAGCACGTATTAAACCACTTCCTGACCATCTAAAAGTTCCAAATAAATTATAATTTTATTAAAAAATAAAGGAGATTATTTTATGGCTAAATGGAAATGTAAACTATGTGGATTTATTTATGACGAAGATGAAGGATTACCTGATCGTGGAATTGAGCCGGGAACTTCATTTTCTGAACTTTCTGATGCATTTAAATGCCCTAAATGTGGGGTTGGTAAAAAAATGTTTAAGGAAGTAGAATAATTTATATATTAAAATCAACTAAAAGTTATTTATTAAGAAACTGTTTATATTTATTGAAAAGGAGATAATATTATGGCGAAATGGAAATGTAATATGTGTGGATATGTGTATGATGAAGATGCTGAAGGTACTGCTTTTGAAGACCTTCCAGATGACTATAAATGTCCGATGTGTGGAGCATCTAAAGATATGTTTTCTAAAATAGATTAAGGGGGCTAAAATAATGGCATTTGTTTGTAAAGTATGTGGTTATGTTCATGAAGCTGATGAATTACCAGATGATTTCACCTGCCCAATGTGCGGTGTAGATGCAAGTAATTTCGAAGAGCAATAACTTTTGTTCTTTAATCTATTTTTTTTTAATGAAATTCTTATTTAACTAAAACTTCTTTATTTTTAAAGTTAGCAATAATTTTACCATTATATTTTTCAAAGATTTTTTCAATATCTCTAAAATCTTTAGAAACTACTTCATAAGTGACTTTATCGGAATATTCTTTATTTGTTATTTCTAAATTATTATTTCTAACTTCATTATCTGCTAATTTAATATCAGAATATTCAAAAATAAGTGTGTAAACATCATACAGTTCTACTTCTAAGATTTCAGCTTCATTAATAGCTTCTAAAACGGATTTTGAATAAGCTCTAACTAAACCTCCAGCACCAAGCTTAATTCCGCCAAAATAACGAGTAACCACAGCTGTAACATTATGCAGATCATTTTTTCTCAAAACATTAATCATAGGTTTGCCTGCAGTTCCACCAGGCTCTCCATCATCATCAAATCCCTCACCGTCAGAGACAATATATGCAGTACAATTATGAGTAGCATCACTATATTGCTCATTAACTTTTAAGATGATTTCTTTGCTTTCTTTTTTGGTTTTAGTTGGAAATAAATGGCAAATGAATTGTGATTTTTTAACATTTATTTCACTTTCAACCGCTTTTGCTATGGTTTTCATAATAATATTTATATAATTAATTATACATAATATTGATATTAATATTTTTCAGGTGTTTATAATGTCAAGTCGTTCTGCAGTTGTTTTGGTTGTATTGTTTGTTGCAATTATAGCTTTCTGTTTTGCAGGGGTTTTTGCATCAATGACAGGTACATATCATTTGAATTTTGGAAAAAATGATACAAATCAATCACAGTTTTTTGGAAATATGACAAATCCTAATTCTGGTAATAGTCACTCCAATTCAGGAGGATCTGTTGAAACATATAAAGATTCTGGAAGTCATTCTTCTAGTAATGTTGAAACCAAAGAAGATTCAACTCCAACTCCAACTCCTGAGCCTACCCCTACTCCCGAACCTACTCCGACACCGGGACCTGTCAATAGGACGGCAAAAATGGTTTAGGCATTACTACTGTTAAAAATCAAGTAATTTTTCAATATCAAAGAGCACTGTATCTATTGCTAAATTAAATAGTTGTTGGCCATATTCTTTGTCAACATACACTCCATTTTCTTCAACATCCAGTGCTCCTTCTTCTATATTGGGGTCATTTTCACGTGCTTTTTTAAACCCATGCAGACCTACTTCAATGTATTTATTAACATCTGCCTGGTGTTCTAATTCATTTTCATTTATTATGCCCAGAACTTTTGCCATAGATAGCTCTCCGCTTCCTGCATGAGGGCCTTCTGTAGATATTATTTTATTGTTCATCACTATAATCAAATCGGTTTTTTCTTCAATATCCCAGATTTCTGCCATTAATGGCAAGTTTCCACCATGGGCATTTACTATAACGACTTTTTCAATATTCAAGAATTCTTTTGCTGAATTTAAGGTTTCAATTACATTTTCTTTTAATGTATCTAGAGAAACATGAATTCCATGGTCTATTTCGTCTAATTCGTATGCTGGAAATATTATTCCTAAAAATTTTGCTCCAGATTTTAGGGATGATTGAAATGCAATATGCGCAGCTATCTTTGCATCTGTATCTATTGGCAATGCCGGTCCATGGTTTTCCAGGTGTGATCCAAGTGCAATTATTCCAATCTTGTGAATGTTGGGGTCACGAATATTTCCTGCCCGGTATCGTAATTCAGCCATTATATCACCTATATTTCAAAGTTCCAAATTTCATCGCCGACAAAGTGTTTTGTTTCTATGGCTTTTCCAGAGTCATTTTCAACCATTTCTTCTCCAGTTATTAAGCTTACTCCAATAGCTAATGGCTTAGCATGTGTTTCATCTACGATTAAAACAACATCTCCTGGGGCAATATTATCATCTGCAGCAGTAATTCCAGGACTCATGATGTCTGCCCCATTTGTTACAAAGCGTACTGCACCCATATCTACGGTAACTGTTTTTCCATTAATTTCATTAGCAAGTGCTGCTTTTAATGTTGGAAATGCTTTATCATCAATTATTATGATGTAAGGTTCGCCATCTACTAATATAAATGAATTTGGTTCTGCTTCTAGGATTTCAACATTTTTTTTGTTTTCAAGCAATTCTCCGTATTCGCCTAATTCATTTTTGATTTGTTTTATCTTTTTCTTTTTTAAAAAATTTCTTTTTTTAACTTTAATTGCCATGTTTTTTCCCTATTTTTAGTTAATATAATAACTATTATTTTATAAATTAATAAATTTTTTTCTAACTGAATATCTTGAATCTCTAAAATATACATTATTATAATCTATTTCCTCGTTATAATCTGTATTTTTGTATGGTGGATCTTTGCTTGCGTATTTCATTATTGTTGTTGCATTTTTAGTTATTAGTTGTTTCATGCTGGTATTTATGATATTTATTTTTTTGTTTGAGAATTTGATGCTGGGTATTTCTGTTAGGTAGTATTTGTGCAGTGTCGTGTGATAATATGCTTCCTTTCTAAAATAGATTTTGTTTTTTTCTATTAATTCTTCTGTAATTTTTGTAAAGTGCATGGGATTTATTCCCTTTTTGTGTTTTTGGTATGTTTCTTTTGTTAAAGATTTTCCATAGGCTTCATAGTAGTTAAAGTCTATGAAATATAGTGTTGTTGTTATGACTGTTTTTCCAACATGTGGTTTGTCATAGCTATTTGATAGAATGTAGTTTAATAATTTAGTATATTCTTTTTTGTCAAAATGCATAGTGATTATTAATTTTTAGATTAAATATTTAAAAGAAATTTGCAAGAGAGCATTTGATAACTATTTTTTGGCTGTTTATGTCAATTTGTTAGTTGGTAATTTGATTTTTTGTTTTTCTTGCGAAAAAATTTTAATTTTATCGAATTTTCGAAAATTTTTCCGAAAAATATATAAATTACCCCCTTTTTAATATTTTTATTTTTTATAAAATTCGTTATTTATTCTTTTTGATTAGGTTTTTATCATCGGTTTAATTTATTATTGGTTAATTTTTTTGTAACCCTTTATATTTTTTTTGTACGTCTGTGAATTTTAAAATAAAAATCATAAAATTTATATTAATGGAGATGCTTATATAATATTATGTATAAAGCGAAAAAAACATCTCCAATTAATAATATGAAGTTCATCCAATATAAATTTGATGTTGGATTTAAGAATAATGTTAAACGTGAGCCTAAGGGTGAAATTGAAGATTCTTCTATTCAATTAGAACTTATGGATTCTTTTTATGAGGTCAAACGTGATAAACCAACTGATATTTCCTTTGATATGGATGAAAATGGTGTAATTTCTTATTCTGATCCATTTTGTAAACATTGTTATTCGTATAAAGTTACAAAACATGGCCATAATGTCCGTAATTTGATAAAAGAGAATGGTGAACATTATACAGCTAAAGTACAAAGATATTATTGTCCTGAATGTGGTAAATATTCTCAAACAGAATTCACTGGTCAATATGAAAATTATTGTAATTTTTCTAATGAAACAAAAGAAAGATCAATAAAAGTTCGTGAAATAAGCTGGTATCCGTTCCGTAAATTAAAAGAATTATATCAAATTTTTTGCGGAACAAAAATATCTCACGAAACCGTTAGAAAAGCCCAAATAGTAACAAATGAACTTTATTACTTAAATAAAGACATAAAACCTTCTGGATTTTATGGTTATGATGTGCAATGGGAACCATTGGATGATGGTTTCCATTATAGGCACTTATTATTTGATTTAGTCAATAATGTGCCCGTTGCAGAACTATTGGCTCCAAATGAAGACCAAAATACAACATACGAATTCATCAACAAATCAGTAAAACACAAAGACAGAAAAGCAATAGTAACAGATTTAAAACCAGGATATGACTCAATAATGAAAAAATTAGGATTTAAACATCAACATTGCACATACCACCTGCATTTAGCAGTTAATGAACGAATAAAAAAATATTTAAAACAAAAAGATTTAGAAATCAGAATCGACCAAATAAAAGAAAATGAAAAAATCGCAAAAAACAAATTAGACGAAATAGTTGAAAACGAAATAGACAAAATAAAATCAGAAATAAACATATACAAACAATTAATATTCGAATTATTCAACCAACAAACATACAATAAAGCAACAAACTATATAAATCTATTAAAACAAGAATATAATAACTTTCCTGAAATTCTACAAAAATTTTTAAAAAACGATTTTTTCCCAGAATATAAAAAATACATATGGTTCATTAAAAAAGAATTTAAAGGAAAACTAACTAGAACTAATAATGATTCAGAAAAATACTTTCATGCAACACTACCAAAAGCCGAGAAAAAAAGATACAGAACAGAACAAGGTGTATTTAATCAAATCTACAACAGAAAAAATGGCTGGATGAAAAAAATAAAATTCCAACTAACAAATTGACATAGCCATTTTGATACAAAGTATAATAAATGAAAAAAACCAAAAATAATATCATAATATTTTGGAGCATAATATGACAATATTAGTAGTTAATAATAAAGGCCAATACAACCATAGAATTCAACGTAGTTTACAATATCTTAAAATTGAATCCGAATTAGTTCCCAATACATTAAGTATTGAAGAAATGGAATCTAAAAATCCAACAGGATTAATTTTAGGTGGTGGTCCTTCAATTGAAGGTGCTGGAAACAGTGAAGAATACATTAAACATTTTGACATACCTACTTTAGGAATATGTTTAGGCCATCAGTTAATTGCTAAAAGTTATGGTGGGGAAGTTTCAACTTCCAACACTGAAAGTTATGCTCAAGTTCAAATCAATATTATCAATGATGAAAATTTGTTTGAAAATCTGGCCCCAGAAATGGCGGTTTGGTCATCACATAAAGATGAAGTTAAAAGCATTCCGAATGAATTTGAAATTTTAGCTAATTCAAAATTATGTGATATTGAATCCTTTAAACATAAAACCAAAGATGTATATGGAATACAGTTCCACCCAGAAGTACATCACACCCCAAAAGGATCACAGATATTTGAAAACTTCTATAAAATATGTAAAAAATAAGGTGTAATAATGATTGACAATGCAGAAGACTTAGCACAAAAAGCACAAGACAACAAAGCCGGTTTAAAAAGACAATATGTTAATATAGAAATTGGTGATGAAGAATATGGATTTAGAATTTCAGGAATCGGAGCTAAATCCGTAAAATTAGAAAAATTCGTCAAATATGATGAAATATTCGAAGCTATCGAAGCCGGTAATGACAATGGATTGGAAGCTATGATTAAACAGATTATTGAAGATTACGAAGAAGAGGATGAGGAATAAAATGTTAAGTCCAAAGGAATTTATTGAAGATGCAATTCAAAAAATCAAAGACCAAATCGGAGATGATAAAGCAATTATTGCACTTTCCGGTGGAGTTGACAGTTCAGTTTGTTCCGTTTTAGTTCAAGAAGCAATCGGAGATAATTTAACTGCAGTTTTTGTCGATCATGGTCTTTTAAGAGAAGGTGAAGTTGAACAAGTAACCAACACATTTAAAGACAGATTAAACTTTAAATTTATTGATGCTTCAGATGAATTTATGGACCAACTTGCTGGTGTTGAAGACCCGGAAGAAAAAAGAAAAATCATCGGAAGAGTATTTATTGAAGTGTTTGAAAGAGAAGCTATTAAATCCGGAGCTAAATTCTTAGTACAGGGAACAATAGCACCAGATTGGATTGAAAGTGATGGAAAAATTAAATCACACCACAATTTAGCTCTTCCAAGTGGAATGGAATTGGAATTATGTGAACCAATCCGCGACTTATACAAAGATGAAGTAAGAGAAATTGGTGATGAATTAGACCTTCCAAAAACAACTGTTTACAGACAACCTTTCCCAGGACCAGGACTTGGCGCAAGAGTCATTGGAGACTTAACTAGGGAGAACGTTGAAGTTTGCAGAAAGGCAAATAAAATTGTTTGTGATGAAGTTGAAAAAGCAGGCCTTGACGAAGAAGTATGGCAATACTTTGCAGTTTTAACTGATAGTAAAGCTACAGGAGTAAAAGGAGATCAAAGAGACTTTGGATATTTAGTTATTGTAAGAATTGTCAACTCTGTTGATGCAATGACTGCTTATGTTCCAGAATTACCTTGGAATGTAGTTCAAACCATATCAAAAAGAATTACTTCTGAAATTTCCGAAGTAACACATGTTGCTTTATCAATAAGTGACAAACCACCTGCAACTATCGAATTTTGTTAAATAAGAGATTATATCTCTTAACTTTTTTTATTTATTATGAAAACAACTAAAAATGCTTATTTAGCCAAATTAACAGAACAAATCCAAATGAAATCTGTTAATATTGGAAAAAATCTTGAAGGAAGTACACCACCCTCTGTTTTTATTGGAAGATGGTCTTATCCGAAAGTTTATGCCGGACCCATGATGGTTAATGAAGTCGGAGATACTTCAATTATGGACTCACCAGAATCATGGATTGGCCAAAACAAACAGCAGGAAGACATTATTAACTATAGAATGAGTCTTGTACGCGGAAAGCAATTAATTAAAATTGATGATTTGGAAAATCCTTTTGTAGAAAAATTACAGGACATATCACTAGCATCAAAATCAATTGACAGCGAAGCTACTTTTGGAAAAACACCAACAGGATCTATGATTACCGAAGACAGTACACCTCATGGTCCAAGTGCAGTAATTGAAAAATTTGATATTGATGCAGTTAGATGGGATAAGCAACTTGAAAAAACATTTTACGATACGGACTTGAAAGCTACAGAAGCTGTAATGAATCTTCATAATAAAGATGTTCCATTTACAGCAATGCAAAAAGCATTTTCCGTTGGTGCGATTGGTACTAAAAATAGAAGAAAACTAGTTCCTACACGTTGGTCAATTACAGCATGTGATTCAACACTTGCAGATGAATTTTTAAAAGATGTAAGGAAATTTGAAAGACTGGATACCTACAGAGTATTTGAATTTGGAGCTCTAAACACTTATTATGTAATTATTTTAACCCCAACAGAATGGCAATATGAATGGTATGAGGCATTTATTAAAATAATAAAAAATGAAAGATTAATATTTTCAGATTATGAAACAAATGGAGGTAAGAAAGAATATTCCAGAGTAGGCGGATGCTATTACACTGCAAAAATGGTAGTTCTTGATTACCTTTCTAAAATTAAAAAACAATCAGGGTTGATAATTTTAAGAGAAGCATATGAAAATTATGTTCCATTAGGTGTGTTTAATGTTCGTGAAAATATTAAAGAGGCAATGTCTAGACCTTACCTTGAATTTGAAACATTGGAAGATTGCTTAAGATATGCTGGAACAAAACTTCGAATACCTGTTAAAGAATTTGTAAATCAAGGAACATTACTGAATGAAATGCTTCACACAAAACAGACCACACTTGATATGTACTTTAAGAAATGATATTATGACATTTGAATTTAAAACCCCAAGCGATAAAACCAAACATATTATGTCTGAGGTGGCATCAGGAAAACTTGAGAATACTGATTTTGAAAATGAATGTGAAAATAAAATTTGTGAACTGACAAATTCAGAATTTTCAAAAATCACTTCAAGTGGCAATAACAGCATTTTTGTTGCATTAAGTTCTATTAAAGGAGATATTTTAATTCCCGATCAGGGAGGATGGCATGGATTTAAACAGATTGCAAAATTTTTAGGTAAAAACATTATTACTCTTAAAACAGATTTTGGTCTTATTAATCCGAAAGATATGGATGATTTAGAACTTAAAGATAATTCAGCATTAATCTTTACTAGTTTTGCAGGTTATACTGCAGAACAAGATATAAAATCAATTTCTAAGTATTGCAGAAATCATGGAATCACCATAATTGAAGATGCTTCAGCAGGAATTGGTGATGAAAAAAGATTAATGGGTAATTGTAAATATTCAGATATAGTTATTGCTTCAACAGGCCAACCTAAAATTATTAATGTTGGAAGCGGAGGATTTATTGCAACGAATGATGAAAATCTTTTTAATGAGACATCACTTCCATTAAAATTAAGCAAAACTAATAAAATTATTTTAAGCGGTATATATGAAGAACTTAAAAATGTTAATAAGAATCTACAACTTACATTAAATGCAACAGACTATTTAAAAAAACATATACCTAATGTGATACATGCCAATAAAAGAGGTGTTAATTTAATTATACGCGACGATGATGCAAAGCAAAAAACTTGGGAGTTGAAAAAGCAATTACCAATAAACAAAAGTGGATTTATAAATAAATGTCCAAATTACAATAGAGTAAAAACAAAAGCAATCTCCATAGAGATTAAAAATCTAAATTACAATTGTCTTGAAAAAGAATATTTAAACAAAATAATTAAAGCAGTTAATAATCTACAACAAGTCTAGAAATTCTATCAATTAAAATATCCTCAACATCAACAATTTCCAACTCATCCTCACCAATATCATAAACTTCCTTTAATATATCAACATCAGGAAGTAAAACACTATCATCTAAAGTAAATAGAGAAGATAACTGGGAAGTATAATCATCACAATCAATTAAAATTGCACATAAATTCATTTGACCTTCTTTTAAACCCAATAAATTAAAAGCCTTAGAAATCTGTCTTTGAGCAGAACATCTAAGACATATTTCAACACTTAAATCATTAGCAAGATTTTCATCACGTTCAAAGGCAAGAAAAGCTTGATTAACACCATGTTCAACATGTCTTCTACCAGCAACAGCATCGGCATTTAACAATTGAATAACTTCTGAATCTTTTTTAATAGAATTAATATAATTTAAAGTATCACTAACAGAAGCGATATTACCCTTAAAACCTAAAATCTGTAAATTCATAAATAACCCTACTCTTGAAGTAACCTATTTACCCCAGAAATATATGCCTTAACACTGGCATCAATAATATCCGGTTCAGTTCCTCTTGCAGAAATAATCCTATCTCCTTTTTGAAGCTTAATAATTACATCAATAAGTGCATCAGTACCACCAGTAATAGCGTCTACGTGATATTCTATAAAATCAATATCATCAAACATCTCAAGAGAGTTTATAGCATTGATTGCTGCATCAACAGGACCGATACCCACACCAGCATTTAAAATTTCTTCACCATCAATATTCAATTTAACAGAAGCTGTAGGCATTACTTTTTTACCGGAAACAACAGTGACATCTTCTAACTTTATTCTATCTTCATAATTAATATCCAAAACATTTTCTGCAATTGCCTGCAAATCCACATCTGTAACGGTTTTACCCTTATCTGCAAGTTCTTTAATATTGTCACAGATATGTTGAAGCTGAACTTTATCAACATTTAAACCCAATTCATTTAATCGGGAATTCAAACCATGGGTCCCCATATGTTTACCTATGATGAATCTGCGGCTACGGCCAACAAGTTCTGGAGTCATAGGTTCATAGGTAGCAGAATTTTTAATAATCCCATCAGAATGAATGCCAGACTCGTGAGCAAAAGCATTTTCTCCAACAATTGCTTTATTTGGTTGGATATAAACCCCCGTTAAACGAGCAACAAGTTTAGACAAATCATAAATTTCATTAATTTTAATATCTGTTGAAAAATCCGGCAATAATCTATCTATACTAACAATAGATTCTTCAAATGAAGTATTACCCGCACGTTCACCAATACCATTAACTGTAGAATGGAACTCACAAGCCCCACCTTTAAGAGCAGCCAAAGTATTGGCAACTGCCAAACCAAAATCATTATGGCAATGACAAGATATTGGTGCATTGATATCTCTTAAAGAATTGAAAAGTTCAAAAGAAGAATATGGAGTTAAAATACCGACAGTATCACATACACAAATTCTATCAACACCATGATCAATAGCATTTAAAAAGACATTCTTTAAAAAATCTAAGTTGCTTCGAGAAGCATCTTCAGCAGATAACTCAACAGTAAGACCATGATCCTTGCAGTAATCAACAGCAGAATTAGACATCTCAACAAGTTCATCTTTAGTGATTTTTAATTTATCAAAAACATGCAAATCTGAAGTAGGAACAACTAAATTAACTGCATCAACATCACACTCCAAACAATAATCAATATCAACAGTCAATGGTCTGGAAAAACTTAAAATTTCTGCATTAAATCCTTGAGAAGTAATATTTTTAATGGATTCTCTTTCACCTTCTGAAGTAATGGCAGAACCCGCTTCAATAAAATCCAAACCAATCTCATCAAGTTTAGATGCAATTCTAAATTTTTCCATAGAATTTAAAGAAACACCTGGTGTTTGTTCTCCATCCCGTAAAGTTGTGTCCAAAACTTTAACCTTCATAAAATCACCAAAAAAATATCAACATAAATAATTAGAAATAAAATAACAAAAAAATAGTAGTAATTGTAATAGAGAAAGCTTGCAGCGAAATGAAATTCCCATAGAAAACCATAGTACACAAACAAAACACAAAAGGACTTCACTACTGGGATCGAAACGAGACCAGGTATAACCCCCATGCTATGACCGCAATACTTACCTATCACACATGAAAATGAAAAATAATGAATTATTATCAGTGCAACT
>Ga0310695_10010121_pt1 | contig 13912 bp, 6 predicted proteins | sample RumenRJG_04DNA_FD_203882 | JGI IMG/M metagenome (GOLD analysis project Ga0310695, IMG submission 203882) | Bovine rumen microbial communities from Lethbridge, Alberta, Canada - RJG_04 (v2) (version 2) | ecosystem: Host-associated > Mammals > Digestive system > Stomach > Rumen | place: Canada... | reverse complement strand
CGGGCACGTCGACGGCAAGGACTGCATGGCCACCGCCTGGATGCACACGGGCGGCGCCGTGCAGATGCTCGGCTACACCGTCGAGACGTTCTACGGCTTCATGGGATGGGGCGCAAAGTCGATGTTCGAGTCGGGCCGCTACACCGCCGCCGAGGCGTTCTACCTCAACAACCAGGTGCTCCTCTGGGCGATCGGCAAGCTGAACAAGGATTTGCGCGACGTGGAAATCCCCGCCAAGGAAAAGCTCAGCACGCGCAAGTTCATCAGGATGATGCAGGGCAGGATAAGGACGCAGGACGAACTCGGCCTCACCTGGGACCGCGACACGTTCGCGTTCTACGGCGACCCCGCCCGTAGCGTCAGGTTCCCGGAGAAGAGGAAGGACATCGACATCAAGGTGTCCGGCGACAAAATCACGCTCGACTTCCTGCGTGACGTCTCGTTCCCGGACAAGATCGAAGTGAAGAGCACGCGTCCCGTCGCCGTGCTGCTCGACAAGGCGCCGGCCAGGGGCGCGGCGATCTTCGCGGAAGGCGGGGAGGAGCCGCTCGCCGATTCGGTGGTGACTGACGTGTTCGCGCTCATCCCTCTCACCGGCAAGCATACAAAGGGCGAAAAGCTCGCGTTCACCATCCGCCCCGGCGAGTCGTCGGCGGCCGCCAAATAACGCCCGTCCACTAGCGACTATCGACTATCCACTATCGACTACCCACTAACGACTATCGACTAACCACTAACGACTAACAACTAACGACCAGCCATGTCAAAACGAGTAATGCTCATAGGCGCCGGCGGAGTCGCCGGCGTGGCGGCCGCGAAGATGGCCCAGAACCCCGAGACTTTCGGCGAACTGCTGATAGCGTCCCGCACCGAGGCTCGCTGCAAGGCGATCAAGGCGGACGTCGAAAGCCGCTATGCGGCGGGGAACGGGAAATGGGGGATGGGGAACGGGAGTCGTACGAAGATCACGACCGCGCAGATCGACGCGATGGACGTTCCGCGCCTCGTCGCGCTCATCCGCGAGTACAAGCCCGACCTCGTGATGAACATCGCGCTCCCGTACCAGGACCTCGCGATCATGGACGCCTGCCTGGAGGCGGGGGTCAGCTACCTCGACACGGCCAACTACGAGCCGCCGGACGAGGCGCACTTCGAGTACTCCTGGCAGTGGGCGTACCGCGAGAGGTTCGAGAAGGCGGGACTCACCGCGATCCTCGGCTGCGGCTTCGACCCCGGCGTCACCCAGGTGTTCTCCGCCTACGCGCAGAAGCACTACTTCGACACGATCGAGACGCTGGACATCCTCGACTGCAACGGAGGCGACCACGGCTATCCTTTCGCCACCAACTTCAACCCGGAGATCAACATCCGCGAAGTCGCCGCCAAGGGCAGCTACTGGGTCGCCGATTCAGAAGTTGAAAGGTTGAAAGGTTCCAAAGTTGAAAAGTCGGCCGAGAATGAAAAACTCTTCAACTCTTCAACTCTTCAACCTTTCAACCTTCGGAAGGCGTTCGACAAGGGCTGGTGGGTCGAGACCGCGCCGATGGCGATCAAGCGCGTGTACAACTTCGACCAGGTCGGCGAGAAGGACATGTACCTGCTCCACCACGAGGAGCTGGAGTCGCTCGGCTGCAACCTGAAGGGCATCAAGCGCATCCGCTTCTTCATGACTTTCGGCCAGAGCTACCTCACGCACCTAAAGTGCCTCGAGAACGTCGGGATGACGCGCATCGACCCCGTGGACTTCAAGGGGCAGAAGATCGTCCCGATCGAGTTCCTGAAGGCGCTCCTCCCCGATCCCGCGACGCTCGGGCCGCGCACCAAGGGCAAGACGAACATCGGCTGCATATTCCATGGGCTCAAGGACGGCAGGCCCGTCGACTACTACGTGTACAACGTCTGCGACCATCAGGAATGCTACGCCGAGGTCGGCTCGCAGGCGATAAGCTACACGACCGGCGTCCCGGCGATGATCGGCGCGAAGATGTTCCTCGAGGGGAAGTGGACCGAGAAGGGCGTCCACACCTGCGAGGAGTTCGACCCGGATCCGTTCATGGCCGAGCTGAACGTGCAGGGGCTTCCCTGGACTGAAAACTTCAACCCGGTCAAGGTGGACTGACGCCGATGCTGCGCTACGCCGCGAGAAGACTGCTGGAGCTGATCCCGACGACGCTCGGGATCCTGCTACTGGCGTTCGTCCTCTTCAACGTGGTAGTCGGCTCGTCGCCGGCCCTCACGATCCTGGGGAAGGGCGCGGACGAGAGGTCGATCGCGGCGTTCAACAAGCGCTACGGATACGACAAGCCGCTCATCGTCGGCAAGTGGGGGAGCGTCGAAGGGGAGAAGGCCTGGAAGGGGCTCCTCGACAGCCAGTTCTGTTCGTTCGTGAAGGGCGTCGCCACGGGCGATTTGGGCTACTCCACCAAGATGAACGAGCCTGTGAAGGACGTCCTGAAGCGCGGCGTCGGACCGTCGCTCTCGCTCACCGTGCCAATCCTCGTCGCGGGCACGCTCTTCGCGCTTGCGCTCGCGATGCTCTCCGCCGCGTTCCGCGGGGGCGCGGTGGACAAGACCATACTTTTCTTCTCCGCCGCGCTGATGAGCGTCAACTACGTCATCTGGGTCCTCCTCGGGCAGTTCCTGCTCGCCTTCAAGGCCGGATGGTTCCCGATTTGGGGGTACGGAGGGGCGATGTACCTCGCGCTGCCCGTGATCATCGGCATCGTCAGCTCGCTTGGGATGGACGTCCGGTTCTTCAGGACCGCGATCCTCGACGAGCTGTTCAAGCCGTACGTCCTCACGGCGCGGTCGAAGGGGCTTTCGCGCGTGGTGATAATGACGCGGCACGTCCTGCGCAACGCGCTCATCCCGATCGTGACGTACATCTCGCTTTCGATACCATATCTCTTCACCGGCTCGCTTCTGCTTGAGAGCTTCTTCGGCATTCCGGGGCTCGGGTCGGTTTCGATAAACGCGATACAGTCGGGCGACCTGGCCGTCGTTAGGGCGCTTGTCGTGTTCGGCGCGCTCGTCTACCAGGTCGTAAACCTGGCGACCGACCTCCTGTACGCGGTCCTCGACCCCCGCATAAGGCTTTCGAAGTGACGCGCCTTTTCGTTGCGCGGGATGCGTCGCGGCGCTTGCGATGTCTGCGGTACAGTGATCATGCCGCAAACGACGTCCGCCTCGCGTCAGCTGACGGGACTCGCCGCCGCGACCCCCGCCCGTATTTGATCAATATATGAAGAGACAGACCCTTCCGTATATGATGCTGGCAGATAGTTTAAGAGCGTGTAGCTGCGCACCACATCGCGGCCATTGCAGTTGCCAAAATGGGACAGCCTATTTTGATGCCCTGCGGTAGCGGTAGCCGTCGAACGAGGTAGCGCTGAAAAGCTTCCAGACGGGCAGAACGTCTCCGTTGGGCTGGATACGGTCGCTCATCTCGCGCATCACCTCGTCAAGAGGCGCTTTGTACACGACATTTCCGTCGATGGCTATCTCAAGACGGCCATCGGCCGTGCAGAGCCTGAACGAATGTGAGTCGTTCCGGACAAGCGCGCCTTCCGCAACCACAAGTGTTGGCGCTCGTCCGATTTCCAGGAATTCCTTCTCGACATCCTTGCGGCCGTTTTCGCGGTTGGCTGAGGTGAACGTCTCGACCGCATATCGGTCTCCCTTGTCGTCGCGACTGAATGAGATGTACGGATACGCCCACGAACTGTCATCGGCGCAGAATCCCGAATACGGTCTTCCAAGCCCCCATCCGATGTTCCATGTCTTCTGCTTCCCGTTCCCCTTCTCGAAATGCACCGTCGCCTCGTACTCGACGCCGATTCCGGGAAGCGCCGTGGTGAGGCGGTAGAATCCCTTTCGCCCGTGCCTCTCCAGTCTCGCCCTTCCGTCGGCCTCGGTGCGCGTCATCGACCACCAGTGGTTGGCTTCGCTCCCGAAGCGCGTTGGCATGACGTCAACCCATCCGCCCGCCTTTTCCTGGACGGCGAGCCTCATTGCAAAATAGCGGTTGGCCGCAAGATACTTCTCCGCTTCGCTGGGACGCCTGATTTTCTGGAGCGCTTCGTACATTTTGAACGCATCGTCAATGCGCCCGTCCGCCGCAGCCTCTTCCGCATCGAGAAATTCCTTCGCACGCGGGCTTTGGCAGAGTATGTCGAACATATAGCGGAGCGCCACGCTCTCGTTGGCTGGCGAGTACGTGTTCTTCAGCCAATGCGCGTCGTCATATCCCGACAAAGGCTTTTCTATCGACTTCCACCAGCGTCGTGCCTCCTTCCAGTCGCCGAGCTGCATCGCAAGACCCATGCCCATGCCTCGGAACACGTCACGCGACGGCATGAACCTCGAATCCGGCGCCGCCGCGTAAGCCTCGAACATTCCGTACAGCGCCTTCGCAAGGTCGGGCGTCACGACCTTGGCGAACACGCCCTTCTGGGACATTCCCTGCGTCTCCGCCACCAGTATCTTCTGCAATGCGTCGGCTGCGGCGCGATACGAGAACGTGGAGCGCACGTCCACGTTTGTCGCACATTCCCAGATTACGTCAAGGAGGAATCCCGTGGATCCGCCCCAGCGCGACGTCTGGAAGTGCAGGAAGCGCTCCACGGTCTCGGCGCTCCTGTCCAGCGAATTGGAGATCGCGACGGCGCACCAGTGCAGTGGGTCGCCCGCCGAGCCGCACGAACGCCCGGCGAGGCTCGACAACTGCATGGCGGCGCGCGTCTCCTCCGGACGCAGCCGGACTGCCGCGAGCAGATTCGACTCCGCCGCACGGTTGCCGTCGGCCCATCCCCTCCAACCTTCGTCCGTCACATCCTTCGCCCACCCCGAACCGCGCGCGTCTGACGCCCTGTCCATGGACGCGGCCGCATTCTCGCACAGCGTCAGGTACTCGTCTCCGAACGCCACGACCACGCCCTCCGAAAGGTTCACCTGTTCGGAAAACCGTTCAAGTATCCGCCTGTCCGCGGACTTGTAGATGCCGGCGACGTGGGCGAACGACTTCTCGAGTTCGGAGATCGCGTCTTGAAGGGGCTTTTTCGGTTCGTCCTCCTTCCGTGATATGTGATACTTCGCAGACGTCACCGCATACGCTCTCAGAATGAAGCCGAGCACCGGTTCGCGCTTGAAGTCGTGGCTTCCGGCGGCGGCCTTGAATATCGAATTCCCCTGCCAGTACCGGTCGTCCCCGCTGATTCCGATATAATGGACGATTGCGACCGCCGCGTCGCGGCACTTCGCGCGCCAGAGTTCGTGCGCGGCGCACTTCTCCTCGCCGGACGGGAACTCCGCACGGCCGGTCGCGAGGCAACGGGCCAGTGCGGAACGGACAAGCCGAAGTTTCTCGACGTCTTTTGCGGACATCCCCTTCGGCGGCGCAAGCGTCTCCACGAGATGCCTTTCGTAGAACGGCATGGCGATGTTCGTCCAGTATTCCGTTTCGAATCTCGCATCCGCCCGATGCGGAAGATTCAAGGACTCCCGGCGGACGTGCAGGGATTCATCCTCGTATTCCTCATCGTCGCCATCGTCGTCCGAGGCCTGCTTGGCGTTCATTTTCGCTTCCTCGTAGGCTCTCAATGATTCTTTCATCGCATTGTAGGCCTTTTCCTGTCCGTCGATCAGTTTCTTCTTGCGATCCTCCATGTTCTTCGGAACGACCATGGCCTTCGCCTCGGCGAAGGCCTTCTCGTACAACGGTACGTACTTCGCATACACATCCTCGAACATGAGTCCCTGCGCATACTTCATCGCCTTGCGCATGTACTTCTTCTTTTCCGCCTTCGGCATGTCCTTCTTCGGCTCCGGAAACTTCTCCTTGACTTTCTCGAACACAGCCATCGACTCCTTTTCCATCTGCTTGTCATGGCGGTTCAGCGCGTCCTCAATCGGCTTGATGTACTTCTTCACGTCGGGCGCATCGCGGATTTCGGCGTCCAGTTTCTCAATGTACTTCTCCGGGCCGCCACTCTCGTATCCGAGCCTGGCCACCTCCTCACCCTTAGAATCAAGGACGACCACCGTGGGAAATCCCTCTACGCTGAACTTCTCTACGAGTTTTGGGTTCTCCTTCGCCGCCTTGGGCGTGAGGAGCGACTCGTCGGCCGGCGAATCAACCATGAGAAGCACGTATTTCCGAGCGGCGGCCTTGCGGAACGCATCTGTCGCGAACACTTCCTTGTCGAGGCGTTTGCACCATCCGCACCAATCGCTTCCCGAAAAGTCGACGATGATGCACTTGCCTTCCGCCGCCGCCTTCTTGAGCGCTGCGTCGTAGTCGTCAAGCCACCCTTCGGGGGTTGACGTCTTCGCGAAAGCGAACGAAACGGCGAACGCCGCGCACAATGCCAGCACCGCCCCTGATGTCCTGTTTTTTCCCACCATGACTGCTTTCCTTTCTACCGCTGAGTTAGTTGCAGAAACCCTCTTTCGCGTCGTCAGCGAACGCGACTTGCGCGACTATGGAACGGGTGTTTCATCTGGTGGACAGTTTATCACAATTCCACTCTCCGCGCAAGAGTGTTTTTAGAACACGAAATCCGCCGCATATGCCGCTTGGTTCGGGCGCATCTGCATTTTTCATCCGCGCATATTTTGAAACAACTGAAACAACTTGCAAAAACAACTTTTTCTTCTCGCCGCGTAACTACGCGGCGTTCTTGAATCGGCGGGCGGTTGCCCGCCGCAAAGGGAAGTTGTTTCAGACAAGTTGTTTCCCATCATTAGAGGATGTGGTGGTGAATTATACAGATGCGCCCGCTTGGTTCGCAAGCGCTCAAGAAGGGTTGAAAACAAGTTTCCGTTGTGATATACTCAAACATCAAACGACAAAACGGAGACACAGTAAATGCAGAACAGAAGATACGCAGCTTTCGGACGCGTCGCGGCGCTGGCGATAGCCATGTCGGCGGTGGCGGCGGCGGACGCAGCGGCGCCGAAGTACGTGTTCATGTTCCTCGGCGACGGGATGTCCACCCCGCAGCGGATGATCGCCGAGGAGTACGCGCTCGCGACGGGCCACGGCCCGCTGACGCTCAACCACCTTAAGATGCAGTCCTCGGCGCGCACGTGTTCGTCGACGTCGCTCATCACGGACTCCGCCGCCGCCGCGACGGCGCTCGCCTGCGGAGTCAAGACGTACAACGGCGCGGCGGGCGTCGACGCCGACGGGAAGAGAGTCGAGAACATACTCGAGGTCGCGCACCGCAAGGGGCGCAAGGTCGGCGTCGTCACCTCGGTCACGATCAACCACGCGACCCCCGCCGGATTCTGCGCCCACCGCAAGCACCGCGGCCGCCTCTACCAGATCGGGCTCGACCTCGTCGACTCCCCCTACGAGTACTTCGCCGGCGGCGGCTTCGACGGCAAGCAGAACGACAAGAAGGACCCGCAGTACCGCGGCGACCTCCTGGAACTCGCCGAGAAGGCGGGCTTCTCCGTCGCCACGAACCTGGCCTCGTTCCGCGCGTTCAAGCCCGGCCGCCGCGCGTTCTACCGCGGCGACGACGGAGAGCTCCAGTACGCGATCGACGCGGACGGCACGCAACCCACGCTCGCCGAGATGACGGCGAAGGGCGTCGAGCTCCTCGACGGGCCGCAGGGCTTCTTCCTCTTCGTGGAGGGCGGCAAGCTCGACCACGCCGGGCACGCCAACGACACCGCGACGAACCTCCGCGAGGTCCTCGCGCTCGACGACGCCGTGCGCGTCGCGAAGGAGTTCCAGGACAAGCACCCCGACGAGACGCTCATCCTCGTCGTCGGCGACCACGAGACGGGCGGCATGGCGATGGGCTTCGGCGGGGCGGGCTACGCGCTCCACCTCCGCCGCCTCTCCCGCCAGCGCTGCTCGTGGGAGCAGTTCGAGCGCAAGGTGAAGAAGGCGAAGTCCGCCGCGAGGAAGGAGGGCAGGCAGTTCACGTTCAAGGACGCGCAGTCGCTCCTCGAGAAGTGGTTCGGATTCGACTTCGGCAAGGTCGGCAAGGACTCCGGCGACGCCGCCGCCGGCGGCAAGTTCGCGAAGCGCAGGCTCAACGCCGGGCGCGACGACGAGATATGGCTCACAGCCGCGGACATCAAGAGGCTCGAGAACTCGTTCAGGCGCAACGGGCTGCAGTTCACCGCGATCCACATCATGAGCGCCAAGGCGGGCGTCGGCTGGTCCTCAACCGCGCACACCGCGCTCCCCGTCATGTGCACAAGCGAGGGCGTAGGCGCGGACTCGTTCACCGGGCTTCTCGACAACACGGACATAGCGAAGCGCCTGAAGGCGCTCTTCGAGTGACGGAATGGCGCGTTCAGGCAACATAGCCGCCACGCTCGTCCTGGCCGCCGTCTGCGTGGCGCTCTGGTTCGCACCCTCCCCGCAGGTCTCATTCGTCCAGGAGGGCGAGACCCGCCGCGCCCGCGTCGTGGAGATCGATGACTCCACCGTCGAGACGCACGGGCTGCTCAGGTTCGGAACGCAGCATCTCAAGGTACGGCTGCTCGACGGCCCCCGCAAGGGCGAGACGTTCTCCGCCGTGAACGAGATCCGCGCGCAGATGGACCTCGACAAGCACTTCGTCCCGGGCGACACCGCAGTCGTCGTCGAGAGGGGCGACGAGGTCCCGAAGGAGGACGTGATTATCGCCCGCGACCACTGGCGGGCCGGATGGGCGCTCGCCATATTCGCCGCGTTCGCCGCGCTCCTCTGCGTCTTCGGCGGCTTCACGGGCGCGAAGGCGCTCTTCAGCTTCGTCTTCTCGGCGCTCGTCATCTGGAAGGGCGTCATACCGCTCGCGCTCAGGGGCTGGCCCGCGTCGTGGACGTGCTTCGGCGCGGTCTGCCTTCTCTCCGCCGTCATTATGTACCTCGTCGCAGGGTGGACGCGCAAGGGCCTCGCGGCGTTCGCGGGGACTGCCGTGGGCGTCTTCGCCGGGCTCGCGATGGCGCATGCCTTCGGGCGGCTCATGCACATCAACGGCGCGACGCTCCCGTACGTCCAGGCGCTCCTCTACTCGGGGTACGAATTCCTCGACCTCCAGGACGTCTTCATCGGCGCGATGGCGCTCGCGAGCTCCGGCGCGGTCATGGACCTCGCGATGGACATAGCGAGCGGCGTCGAGGAGGTCGCCCGGCACAACCCGGCCCTCCCGCGACGGGAGTTGCTGCTCTCTGGCTTCAGGATCGGACGCAGCGTCGTGGGCACAATGACGACGACCCTGCTGCTCGCGTACTCCGGAGGCTACATCACGCTGCTGATGATGTTCGCCGCGCAGGGGACGCATCCGCTTGACATAGTGAACTCCACGCTCGTCTCCGCCGAGCTGGTGAAGACGCTGATAGGCAGCTTCTCGCTCGTCCTTGTCGCGCCGTTCACTGCCGTCGCCGCGGCGCTCGTGTTCTCGCCCCGCCGTCGCGGCGGACCACCTCATGTCGGAACGGTGTAACCTTTGCACCCTTGACCTGCATCAGACTTTTTCAGTTTTTTCTGTGCGTCTCCTTGTTTTGTGATATAATAATGTCACAAGACAAGGAGATGTAAAATGTGCAATCGAGCTGGTGGAAAAAGAAATACGGGGCGCGGCGCATTTGGCACGGCCGTCATCCTGGCGGCGATGGGCTTGGCGGCGAACGCGGCAAGCATCGCCATCGACGATGTGAAACAGCATTGGCCGTGGAGCAACAGTGTCGACATAACCTACACGGTGACCGACGGCGACGGCTGTTTTGACGCCCGTGTGGGCAGGGTCTGCATCAAGAGCGTCGTCAACGGTGTCGAGTACGTCGCGTACGACGGCATTTCCAGACCAGGGCGGCATACCGTCGCATGGACGAATCCGCCACAGGGCGTGAAATGCGACGACTGCAAGATGTCCGCCGAGCTGTTCCTCTCCGATCCCGTCCCGCCTGGCGACGACTACATGGTCGTCGATCTCGTGTCCGGCGCCGTCACGTACGAGGGGCTTTTCGTGCCGAACGAGAAGTTCGCCTCCTTCACTGGCCAGCAGCTCTCCAACGCGCGCTACAACACCGACAAGTACAAGACGACGCATTATGTTCTGCGCAAGATACCCAAAGGCACCTACAAGGCGAAGCGCGGGACAAAGGCGTTCAAGGGCTGGACGACCGACAGGGACTACTACATCGGAATCTTCTGCTGGACGACTGCGCACTACGGGAACGTAATCAAGCGCACGAACGGACGGGACGCCACCCCGTGGTCGGACTACAGCCTGCAATCCCGCAGATGGACGCCTCGTGACATTCGCGGGAACACGGTTCCGTCGGGGACGGTCGCAAAATATCCCAGCGCCGACGCAGCAATCGACGCGAAGAAGTGGCGTCCGCTTGAGCTGCTCAACGCGAAGACGGGATTGGCCTTCGACATCCCAACCGAGCTGATGCACGAGATCGCCTGCCGCGCCGGCACTACGACCACGTTCTTCTGGGGGAACGACGCGTCGCTCGCCCCGCAATACGCGGTCTATGGGATTTCGGGGCGCAACACCGATTCGCAGTATGCCGATCCGCCCGGCACGAGAAAGCCCAACGCCTGGGGGCTTTACGACATGGTGGGCAACGACTGGCAGTGGTGCAGGACGTATGTGGGCGAAGGGGAGCCGCCAGACGTGTTCACGCCCGGCAAGGGGGCGTCCGACCGCTGGTACGTGCGCGGTGAGAACATCTACCCCGCCGATCCGCATCGGTTGTCTTCCGACGTGCGGAGCTCTGCGTTCACCAAGAGCGGCGTAGGGTACAGCTTCCGCGCGGCGTACGTCGTGCCCAACGGCAGTAAATAATTTTGAAATTTGTTCCGCTTTCTCAACGAAATTGTGGTATAATAGAGACAAAGACTGCTGATCCCGGATGTGCAAAGTCTGAGGAAATGGCAAGACAAACCAGAAGACAAGGAGAGGCGAAAATGGTCAAAATCAACATAAACCACCTTTGTTCACGTGGCATCTTGCTCGCGGCGGCCATCGGCCTTGCAGCAGCCACATTGGCGGCGACGGTTGACCTCTCGACCGTTAGGGGCGACACGGTGCTTCAGGACGGCGACGTCGCAACCGGCACACTCGGCGGCAACTACAAAATATCCGTCGCTGACGGCGCCACGGTGACGCTCCGCAATGCGGTGATTGACCAGGACTCCGGCTGGGACGGCTGGGCAAGCGTCAACTGCCTTGGAGGTGCGACAATTGTCCTGGAGGGCGACAATACGCTCAATTCAAAGAACTCACGCTATCCCGCCATCCATATCCCGACAAACAAGACGCTGACCGTACGGGGAAGTGGCTCGCTTGCGGCGTGGGGTGGTAACGGGTCCGCCGCCATCGGCGGTGGTAATGGAATAGACTGCGGCAATATCGTAATCGCGGGCGGCACAATTACTGTGACTGTCTTGGGCCGGACAGCTGGCATCGGTTCCGGATCATTAAGTACCTGCGGAAATATCACCATCAGTGGCGGTACTATTACAACCGGTGTTAAAGATTCCAATTGCATGTGGTCTACTGGCATTGGCGCAGGGGCGGGGGGTTCATGCGGCGACATACTTATCAGCGGTGGAACGGTATATGCACAGGGCAAAAAAAGCACTGGCATCGGTAGCGGCTATTGTAGTTCTATTTATGGAAGAGGTAGCTCGTGTGGGGCCATCACCATCAGCGGCGGCAACGTCACCGCCATCAGCGACGATGGCGCGGCCGCCATCGGGAGCGCCAAGGGCATAGAAGGCGTTTCCGGCGGGCCTAGCTATTATAGCGTCTGCGGCGACATTACCATCTCCGGCGGAACCGTCAACGCAACGATACATCCCGCCACATTGCACCAATATAGCTGTGTCGGGATTGGCCCGGGTTGTATTAGTGCTGTCTGCGGCAACATCACAATCGGGTTGGGCATCACCAGCGTGACCGCCACTTCGGTATACCCTGGATACGAAGGTGAACTTGGAATACCAATTGGTGCGGCCGAGGGTGGTAGTGGCACATGTGGCACAATCGTCGTTGACCCGCGTCTGGTCGACGCGACGCGCGAAACCGCCGTGACCGCGAACCCCGAAATCAGGACCATGACACGGACCATCGAACCGCGCATCATCCACCTCGACGATCTTCCGCGCGACATGCTGTTTGGAAATGAATTGATTGTCCGTGACGGGAGTATTTTGACGGGAGTGCTTAAAAGCGGTTACAAGGTGTCCATCTGGAAAGGCGCGACGGTGACGCTCCGCAACGCGTGCATAGAACAAATATACCACGGTGATTATTGGGATGTGTATCCGTGGGCGGGCATCACGTGCCGTGGCGACGCCACCATCATCCTTGAAGGCGAAGGAGCGAATACGGTCATGGGATTCAACGAGGACGATCCCGGGATCTACGTGCCGGTGGGGAAGACGCTGACCATCCGGGGCGACGGCATTCTCGATGCGTTCCCTGGCCACCAGGGCTACGGTGCCGCCATCGGCGCGAGCACAACCAACAGCTGCGGAAACATCGTGATAGAAAGTGGCACGATCTTTGCGAGTGTCAGTGGACGTTCCGGCCATTTCGCCGCGGGCATCGGAGGTACGGGCGCTGACTGTGGCTTCATTGAGATAAAAGGGGGCAACGTCACTGCGCTCGGCGGCGAAGGTGCCGCGGGCATCGGGGGTGGATTGGGAGGGAGATGCCGAGGCATTTCCATCGGTTCCGGAATCGAAACAGTGGTTGCCACTGCAGGCTATGATTGCGACAATCCCATCGGCGCGGGAAATGACGGGTCCTGCGGAGGTGTCGTGATGGGCTTTGGGCTCAAATCGGTCGCCGGCACCGACAATGAAGATAGGAAGACCAGCACGATTACGCACCAGTTCTTCGATCTTTCAGATGTAACCGAAAACACGACCATCAGCAACAACTCTATTGTCATCGGCTCTCACACCGGAACAAACAAGATATGCATCGCGGACGGCGCGACGGTCATGCTGCGAAACGTGAGCATCAACGCTGCCGGCCACAACTACTCCAGCACGCCCTGGGCTGGTATCACCTGCCTTGGTGACGCGACGATCATCCTTGACGAAGAGAACCTCGTCAAGGGGTGCAACGAATACTGGCCGGGCATATACGTTCCGGAAAACAAGACGCTGACAATTCGGGGCGAGGGTGCGCTGACGGCGGCGGGCAGTGGATTCTACGGCGCGGGTATCGGCGGCGGACAAGGAAACAGGAGCTGCGGCACCATCGTAATCGCGGGCGGCACAATAACGGCGACAGGCGGCGGTTTTGGTGCCGGCATCGGCAGTGGTTTCCAGAGTTTGTGCGACGGCATCACAATCAACGGTGGCACTATCACTGCTACGGGCGGCTCGGGCGCCGCAGGCATCGGTGGCGGAAACGATGGCGACTGCGGCAGCATCAGCATTACAGGCGGCGCGGTTGACGCCACAGGCGGAGCGGATGCCGCCGGCATCGGTTCGGGGATTTGCTACGAGTACGGCGGATGTTGCGGCTACATCACCATCGGCCCGAATATCGCGCTCGTCGTCGCGAAGGCAGGGAACGGTTGCGAGAATCCCATCGGCGCGGACGATGAAGACATGTGCGACGGCGTCAGCGTTTCCCCGTATCTGACCGACAACCACGGCAAGCCCACGCGCAGAATAGAGGGTGGCGGAATTCCCGCCTACGGCGCCTGGGCGGCGGCGAACGGAATCGCCGGCGCGTGGAACGAGAAGGATGCGAGCGGAATCTACAACGTGTTCCGCTATGCGTTCAACAAGCCGACGGACGACTTCACGATTATCGACATCACGTTCAACGAGGCGGGCAAGGTGGTTGTCGGTACGCCGCCGCTCGTGAACGGCGGGGGCTTTGTGTTCTCGGTCGTTGCGTCTGATACACCCGACGGAACGGGCAATGTCGCA
>Ga0310695_10010120_pt1 | contig 13912 bp, 8 predicted proteins | sample RumenRJG_04DNA_FD_203882 | JGI IMG/M metagenome (GOLD analysis project Ga0310695, IMG submission 203882) | Bovine rumen microbial communities from Lethbridge, Alberta, Canada - RJG_04 (v2) (version 2) | ecosystem: Host-associated > Mammals > Digestive system > Stomach > Rumen | place: Canada... | reverse complement strand
TTCGAGGGTGCGGGGGTGCGGGGGTGCGAGGGTGCGAGATTTGCATTGGTGGTATTCTCGTACCCTCCTACCTTCGTACCTTCGTACCCTCGGTTGACACTCTCTTCGAATGTCTCCAAGAACCACCGCATGGCATCAGGCATGTTGTCGGCGTCGAACGAACCATACTCCACGTAGCCGATGACAGGCTCCACACTGTCGTCGCCGGCAATGATGACGAAGCCTCCGCGGTTGTCGATGTCGAAGACATAGTAGGCAGCCTCGTCGGCCAGTGATGTGGCTGACTGTCTGGGTGCCAGATGCCGAGGCTGCGAGGGGGTGATGGTCTTGCCTCGCGGTGTTACAAACTGGCGAGCCGCCTGCAGGGCTTGCTGGCGGTCGATGGGTGCTGCCTGCACGGTGCCAAGGGTCATCCATCCGATGAGGACGGCGATGGCGGTGATGGTTGTTCTGCGTATACTCATAGCAATTTGTGTATGGTCGTGTTGTTGTTGATGTCTTTTCAGATTCCAATTTGCGGCAAACAGAAGACCAATTTGCCGCATATTGCGACACTACCTTATTAATGTAGTCGCACTACCTTATTAATGTAGTCGCACTACCTTATTAATGTAGTCGCACTACCTTATTAATGTAGTCACACTACCTTATTAATGTAGTGTCGCCGTTTGTGTCTGTTTGCGTCCTTTGGTGACGCTGATGCCGATGCGATTGCCCTTGGGAAATCGTCGTCCCAGCACATCGTAGACTGCGTTTTGCTCTGTGCGCGGCTGCTCTGAGCCGACTGTCTCGATGGCTGTGGGTGTCTCCACCTTCTCTATCTTGAGCGATGAGAGGCGGTTGCCCCAGGTGCCCATGCGAGCCATTTCGCTGTCGGTCCACGACATCGAGTCGCCGGTCAGGTCGGCTGTTGTATAGGCTGTCAGCTGATAGCCAGGCTGCAGGTGGAACGAAGCGATGTCTTTGTCAGTGATGCCCCATGCAGCGAGCTCGCCCGTGCCATACTGCCCCTCGGGCAGACTGACGGCATAGCCGCTGAAGTTGTTGTCGCTGTAGAACGTCGCAGCGGACTCGTCGGTGGTGTGCGTGGGGAAGATGCGGTTGATGGCCGATGCCCACTTGTTGAGGCTCCACGTCTCGTCGTTGTACACCCAGACGAAGCCGCCGACGACGTTGTTGTCGTTGCGCCACGTCTCCATCTGAGCAATCGACTCTTCCATCGAGCTTTGATAGTTGGTGCGGCCGGCATGAACGGGCAGATTGCCCAATGCCCAGTCTGTCGGGTTGTTGTAAGCGCCGCCATCGTAGCATTGTATCAGCACGCGATCGCAGGCTCCCGGTCGACTCTGGTTGAGCTGTTCGACGAGGTTCTGCCAGAACGTCTTGTTCGTGTAGGGTGCCACCGTAGTCTTGTAGCCCAGCGTGCTCATCATGACATGAAACCTGACTGCCGTCGATGTGTCGTAGCAATGCTCGTCGTCGTTGTTGACGGCATCTATCTCGGGTATGGCCTCCTTGAGCGCCTTGAAGTTGCGATAGAGAATCGAACTGGGCCCCGTCCCCTCGCTGTTGATGAGGTCGCGAATGCGGCTGTACGACTCGTTGCCCCATCCGCCGATGCAAATCTCGATGCGCTCGATGCCTGTGGGCCACTGCTTCAAAGCCTTCACGTCGTCGACGTAGTGGGGCTGCTCGTTGGCGAAGACATACTCGCCGTCGCGGCAGATGGTCTCGCCGTCGGTGGTCAGCGTGCCGTCGGTCTCGACATTGACGTTGAACAGGATGACGTAGGTGAAGCCCGAATTGCGGAGCTTCTCGATGGTGGCGGGACGCTCGCGGCGGATATGTCCGCCGACGTATACGCCGCTGCCCTGCTGGGCCGAGAGGTCGGCTGCAGCGAGCAGGAAGAGCAGCAGGAGGATGGTGGCTTTTTTCATTGTTTTTGGGTTTTCGATGTTTCGATGTTTACCGCATCACCACCTTGCGGACAGTGCCATCGCTCTGGCGAACGATGTTGATGCCGCTGAGCAACGCTGGCTGGCGAACGCCACCGAGGTTGTAGATGCTCTTTTCTGCGGGCGGAAACGCTGTTCCGCCCCTACTGTTTTGCACGGCGGTTGCCTCCTGGTCAAAGTCGGCAGCAGCGGGAGCCGCTCCGTTGATGAGCTCGCTGTGGATGGTCTCGTTGAAGAGGTCGACGGTGATGCGATAGGTGCCGGGCTGACTGACACTCCACTTCGTGTCGTCGCCGCCGATACGCATCTGCGTGCTTTCGAGGATGTCCTCATCCTGTGCGTAGGGATGCAGCTCGCGCGGTCCCCACGTCATCTGTCCTTCGAGCTTGAAGCGACCGGGCTCCACCACGTTCTGATAGATGCCCAGCTCGCCCTCCCACGTGAAGACGTAGGGGTTCTCGTGATCACGGACGAAGGGGAGCATGTTGTCGCGCTTCCATTCGTTGCGGTCGGAACCGCCCTTGAAGGCACTGCCGGCAATGAGCACCTCGTTCCACGGGTAGCGCAGCTCGCCCTTCAGCGTGTTGTTGTTGGGGTTCACAACGATGGTGTAGCAGTCTTCCTGGAACGACACCACCCAGCCGTCTTGCGTCTCGTCGGTAGTGAGCGAATAGGCAAGGCCGTTGTTGATGAGATACGAATCGACAAACTGCGGGCGGAGGAAGCGCGTCTCGCCTTTGCGAAACTCGTTGGTGGTCATCACCTTCAGTTCGCCGGCATTCAGCTTTCCGATGAAGCGGAACTGTCCGTCGGGGCGTTTCGTCAGCTGCTGTGTTCCGCCCGGAACGGCAGAGCCCGTGGCCCACAGGTCGTCAAACTGCTGCGCGCTGGCTGGCAGGCCGACGACGATAGAAAGAAGGAGGATGATGGATGAAACACAAAGGTTGAAATGCTTTTTGGTCATAGCTTATGGGGTTTATTGATGATTCATAAATTTGCGTGTGATGAATGAGCCGTCGGCCTGCTTCTGTCGCAGGATGAAAGGCTGATAGGAAGGCTGGTTGCCCCAGCGACCCTGCAGGTCGTAGACCTTCTGCTCGGTGGGCTGCAACAGAGTTGCAGCATACGGGACGGCGGTGGCTTGCTCAGAATAGACAAGGGCAACAGCGATGCCAACGCTGCAGGCTGTCGGTGCGATGTCTATCGTCAGGCGGTGCGTCAGCTCGTCGTAAGTCCAGCCGTCGGTGGGCTGTCCGTCGATGGTGACAGCGAGCGGACGTTCCTCGTTGAGGAAGACAATCTGCCACGAGCGTTCAGCGGGCATCCCTTCGAAGCTGCCCTCGCGGGGCATGATATTGAGCATGGTGGCAGCCGCTGTGCGTGTCTGCCGGATGGTGGTCAGCGAGTAGGCTCCGTCCTGATAGCCTTGCGAGTCGCCGTCGTCTTCATAGAGCTGCGTCTCGCCATTGGCTCCAGGAGCCACCTCCAGGATGATCTGTCCCGGGCGTTCCTTCAGGTTCTGCACCTTCGGATAGCAAGGGATGATGGCGCCGGCACGCAGGAAGTAGGGTATCTCGTGCTGGTCGTATTCGTCGCTGAGGATGCGGTCGCCCTCTACCAGCTCGTTGCGGCATACGTCGTACCACTGTCCCTCGGGCAGCCATGTCTTGTGGAATGCCTTTGTGCCGTTGTCGGCAGCTGTCACCACGGGCGATACGAGGATGTCATCGCCGAACATATACTCGCCCTCCTGGCGGTATGCCTCGTTCTCTTCCGGCCAATAATAATAGAGCGGACGGCAGATGGACACACCGGTGTCATAGGCCTGTCGTGCAGCGGTGTAGATGTAGGGCATCAGGTGGTAGCGCAGGTTGACGCAGTCAAGCATCAGCGGGAAGTTGGGATACATCCAGATGCGGCGCTCGTTGCCTGCCTGGCTGGCGCCGTGGGTGCGGAAGATGGGTGAGAAGACACCATACTGCAGCCAGCGGAGCATCAGTTCGGGGTTCATCTCGCCTATCTGCAGGTGGCCGCCGATGTCGTGGCCCCAATAGCCGAAGCATACGTTCGATGCCGTGGCGGTGAAGTAAGGCTGGAAGGCCAACGACCCGAATGTGCCGTAAGTGTCGCCTGAGAAGCCGATAGGGTAGCGATGGCTGCCCATGCCGCCCCAGCGGTGGAAGATCATCGGGCGGCGATCGGTGCGCTGTTCGCGCATGTCGCCAAAGAAGACGTGGTTGCACCAGAACGTCTCGCTCAGTCCTGTGATGTAGTTGCTCGTCAGGTTCTGCTGCCAGTCGATCCACCAGAAGTCGACACCCTCCGATTCGCGCTCGCGGATGATGTGCTTGAACATCGAGCGATAGAACGTCGAGTCTTCCAGCATCCAAGGCACACGCTCGCCGAAGGGAATGTTCATGTCGGCGGCTATCTCGTCGTAGTGGTCTTCATACGATGCTACGCCGTCGGCAGGATGCAGGTTGAGGGCCACCTTCAGCCCCTGCTGATGCATCCATCGGATGAGTCCGGTGGGGTTGGGGATGATGCTCTTGTTCCATGTCCAGCCCGTCCATCCGTCGAGGTGCCAGTCCATATCCATGATCATCACGTCGATGGGTATGTCGTTCTGCTTGATTTCGTTGGTCAGGTTGATAAACTCCTGCTGCGTATAGCGCTGGTACTTGCTGTACCAGTAGCCCAGGGCATAGAGTGGAGGCATGGGCTGCCGTCCGGCTATCTTCGTGTAGTCGGCAAGGGCCTGACGATAGTCGTGGCCGTAGCCCATGAAGTACCAGTCGTAGGCATTGGGGTCTACAGGCTCGGCCACCCAGGGTATGCCGTCTACGTTGTGTTCAAAAGCAAAGGTCGTCGAGCCGTCGCCACGCTTCGTCTTGGGCGACTCGTCGATGATGGCCCACCCCGAGCGCGAGAGGATGCCCGGCTCCAGGTCGTAGCGGTAGTTGTCGCCACTGCCTCCGTCGAGGGTGCGGCGCGTGCCACGCAGATTCAGGGCGTCGTCCTTGCCGGGATACCATGTGGTCTCACGGCCGTTCACTGTCAGCGTTATCTGCAGGGCGGCGGGCGACTTCAGGGCGGGATTGATGGCAGCATTCTTGCGATAGCGCAGGGTGAGGGCCTCCGTCTCGATGTAGAGGTAGCTGCCTTCCTCACGGGTTGTAAACTGTGGTACCGGCAACCGGCGGTTGACGACGGCAAACGTAGCGCGGTCTTCAAACTGTTGGCGCGTGCTATACTGGATGCGTATCATCTGCGGGGTCAGCACCGTGAAACGGGCGCGCCCCGAGGTCACGACGGCCTCGGGGGCGGCCTGTGGGTTGGGGTCAGCTTCCACCGCTGGCAGTTGCACGAGGCAACCCACCAGCAGTGTCAGCATAGCGAACAATCGTCTATTCATCTAAAAATACGTGTCAGTGTTAATAATACTCTTCTTCTTCGTCCTCTTCTTCCCAGACAGTGTAGCCGCGACGCCCCAGGGCATCGTTGTTGCTCTTGGGACCTTCGTCGTCTTCTTCAACGGGGGGAAGGGCCGTATCGTCGAACGAAGCATTGTACAGAACGGCTTCAAGCCTTGTCCCGACCACCTCGATGGCGGGAGCTTCAATATATTGTTTCTTGGTCATAGTGTTGTTCCTCCTATTACTTTATTTAACAATGGTCTTCTTGCCGTTTACGATATACAGGCCGCGGGCGGGCTTGGCATTGGCAGAGCCGACGCTTACACGACGGCCTTGCAGGTCGTAGGTGGAGCCGTCCGTCAGCACCGTGCCGTCGATGTTGATGATGCCCGTAGCGACATCGTCGACGACGAAGTCGACTGCCTTGGCACCGCCTTCAGTCACCTGGAAGTAAGCACGGAAGGCCTTGATGATGCCCTCGCCGTTGCTCTCGCTGAGCTTGTTGCCTGTCGATATGAAGAGGCTGCCCGCAGCGGCGGCTGTCGGATCGTAGACACCCGTGAAGGTAAGGTCGGCAACAGGAACATCGGTAGTGCCTGCCACGAGCGAGACGCCTGTGAGGGCTTTCTCGGTCATGGCCTCGGTGGGAAGTACCAGATAGGGCTTGCCAGCCTCGATGGCGTTGACCACGGAGAACTTCAGCGTTGTACCCTCAAGGCTTTGCAGCTCAGCCACCTTGGCACCAGCACCGAACAGCGTTGTCGGGTCGGCCACGTCGAAGGGCAGGCAGATGGTGTTCCATGTGTTGGCCACGGTGGTGCGCACCAGCGTCAGGTCGACATTGCTGGCTTCCACGAAGCGATTGTAGTTGTTCTCCTTCAGCACCATGTCGGTGTCGTAGAGCACGGGGTGAGCCCAGTCGCCGTTGTATTCCATACGCCAGACATTGCCACCATCGCCGTCGAACAGACCGGCGAAGACGCGGCTCATCTCTGTCTCGTCGTCGGCATCAGCAATCTTTCTGCCATCGCCGAAAGCCGAACCCCAGTCGCCGTTATTGGTTCCCCAGGCGCCTGTACCGAAGTCGTAGCAGTTGGTAAGCCCGATGCCGTTACCACGGGCGAACTGGTTGCCCTCCTGGAAACCGTGAGTATTTTCGGCTGTGGGATAGCCGGCTACGCTGTAGCAGTTCACGACGATAGCATCTTGCATCCAGCCCGAGAGGCTTCCGCTTTCACCAGCCGTAGCACCCGTGATCTCACCTACATTATATACATTGGTCAGATGGAGTATTGTTCCATTGAAGCAGACTCCGACGATACCACCGGCATTCTGGCCTGTAGACTCCACAGCACCTTCGTTACCGCAGTTGTCGATGTAGACATCGCCGCCGCCATAGAGACCGCCGATGATACCACCCACGGCCTTGTTGCCCTTGAAGCTGCAAGTGTTGGCGATGGTCAGGTTCTTCACCTTGGCACCGTTAGCGGCACGGTTGACGAAGCCAACGCCCTCGTTGCGGTTAGTCCCGTCCATCTTCAGGTTGCTCAGGATATGGCGCTGTCCGTCGAACTCGCCCGTGAAGTTCCTTGCTCCGGAACCCAGTCCGGGGAAGTTGGCCACCTCGCTCATATCGATGTCCTGTGTCATCACAGCCTTGACAGAAGCATCCTCGCGGTCGGTCCATACAGCCAGCCAGTTGAGCTCCTTGGCATTCGTGATCTGGTAGACACCATCTGTCAGCGTCACAAAGTCGGGCTGAATGGCATCGCAGACGGTGCAGAAGCCCCAGTCGTTCCACTGGTGCGGGTCGATAGTGTTGCCCTCGGTATTGCTGAAGGTCTTCTCGCTTCCTTCCTTGGGTGTGAGGCCGTCGCATTGATAAGCGCCGTTGGCATAGACGATAGCCGTGCCGAAGGGCAGCGGATGCTCGTCGGTTCCGATAGTCTGGAACCAAGCCACGTCGGTGCTCTTCTTGCCATTGAGCATATAGCAGAGTTCACCGGAAGCGATGGTAGCCTGGGCCAGCTTCTCTCCCTGACCATACGAACTGTTGCCCGTGGCATCGTAGCAGTTGACGGCTGATACGGCACCCGAGTTGCGATACAGCTGGCTTGTGCCTTCGTAGTTGCTGATGGCACCGCCATTCCAGCAGTTGGTGAAGGTCGTACCAGGCTGTGACCATCCGGTGAAGGCGGCGCACTGTCCGTCCTGACCGCTGACAGCACCGAGGTTGGCGCAGTTCAGGGCAGTTAGCTTCGTACTACCCTCCGCACAACCTACCAGACCGGCGGCATTGGCATCTGATGTGCCACTTGAATGGACTGTGGCCTTGTTGATGACATTGGTCAGCTTCACCTCGCCACCGTCATGCAGATGAGCGATCACACCGCCCACCTTGGCGTTGCCCTCAACAGAACCTTCCACCACGAGGTCGTGGATGTTAGCACCGTCAGTGGCAAAGCGCACGAGAGCCACGTTGTTGTAGGCACCCGTAATATTGAACTTCACCGTATGGCCGGCACCGTCCAGCTCGCCCTTGAACTTGAACTTGTCGGAAGCCAAGGGGAAGAAGCCCTCGGTGGTGAAGTCGAGGTCGGCTGTCAGGCGAGCCTTCGAAGCCTTCGTGTCGTCGGAGGCGATATAAGCGGCAAACCAGCCAAATTCGGCCACGCTGCCGATGAGGTAGTAGTCGCCATCCTTTGTTGGTTCCGACGTCAGCTTCTCTGCAAGAATCTTCAGCGTCGAGGTGTTGATGGTCACTTTGTAGAGACCCTCCTCGGCAGGGGAGAACTTGTTGTCGCCAGCGCCGTTTGTCGACAGGTCGGCTTCAACGCCAGGCTGGAGGCTATACCATGCGGAAGGAGCCCAATAGCCATCCCAGTTGCCCGACTGGTTGGGAATCTTGAAGGCTCCGGCATCGCCTTCGCCCGTTGTCAACTTGCCGTACCATATCCAGGTGTTGGCATCTTTTTGCATCAAGGCCACAGGCGAACGGTTATACTCTCCTGCCTCCCATCCACTGGCAGTGGCTCCACCTACCAGGTAGAGGCCATCTTCTGCCCATGCGTTGCCTCCCGTCCACAATGCGAGGACGAGAAGCGAAAGAAATCTAATAGATCTTTTCATGTTGTTATTGATTTATAGTTTGTAATAATAGAGTTGTATCTTTCGCATCACAGATGCTTATATTCGGTGCGGCCGGATTGCAAATGTCTGGCCCGTAGAACCATTGTGTATGTTGCAGAATTCTGTCCAGTCTTGCGTGGATCCAATCTGGTAGATGCCATCCACTACTTCGATAGCCCATGCGCTGTTGGCCGTGCAGGCGAGCAGCAGGGCGATAAGAATTGTTTTGATTTTTGATTTGTTCATTTTACGTAAAATAATTAGTTTGAAATTTCGGGTGCAAAGTTACGTATTATATACGCGCGGGCATATAATAATAATGGTTGTATAAAGATTTTGAGATGTGTATTGGGGTGCTTTATGTTGGAAATCAACGACTTAAATATTTTTGATGACTGCGAATTGTATAAATAATATAAACGCTGGAATGGTCGTTGTTTCTGTTGGGAACACCTAAAATGTGTGCCTGTTCGCCTCAAAATGGGAGAGAAGGCGCCTTGCATATAGTCTCAAATTAAACTGAAAGGGTGGGGGAGGCTATCGCGAAGAGGCACAAAAAAAACTGACAGCCTGTTTGACCAGTGCTGTCAGCTTATCGTTTGGTGGGCGTTGACGGATTCGAACCGCCGACCCTCTGCTTGTAAGGCAGATGCTCTAAACCAGCTGAGCTAAACGCCCTTGCTTCGGAAAGCGGATGCAAAGGTACGTTGTTTTTTTGAAACGACCAAATTTCTTAACAACTTTTTTGAAAAAACTTTGCTCCTTCGTCAGCAATACTTATTCGGCAGGTACTTCCGGTTCGGCTGAATCGCCGTTTGTCAAACGCTCTATCTCGGCGTTGGCATCTTCGAGCTGGGCATTGAGCGCCTCTATCTCTGCCTCGTACGAGTGGTGGATGGCCTCCACGTCGGGAGCCTTCTGCCAGCCCGTATGCTTGCCGATGTTGAGCGTGAGGCCTATCTCAGCATAGAAGCGGCGTGCATGACTGCCCCAGCCGGAGGTTGCCGTACAACCCGTGAACGACGGTTCGAGCCGCTGCCAGCCCACTTCGATGTTGGCGGCGAGGCGATGGCTCAGCCGTAAGGTGTTGAGCAGGCCCAGCTGCAGTCCTAAGACATATTTGTTGGACGAGCAGTTGCGCGCTATGGCCGGTCCGCAGAAGGGGATGAGGTTCCACAGACGTTCCTCGTTGTAGCCCATCACCATGTTGCTCAGGTTGAAGAGGACATCGCCCGAGAGGGTGAACTGCGTGAAGTCATCTCTCCCGTAGACCTGATAGCATCCGCCTTCGGTGATGTAAGACATATAGGGAACAACGGTGTTGCCCTTCATGCCTGTCAGGGCGAGCCTCGTGCCGATGGATGGTGCCCACCATTTGCCGAGGGCCAGCTTGCTCTGGAAAGGCTTCCATGTGCCATTCTCATTCCATTGCACTCCGGCCTGTACGAACCAGTTGTCGAGCAGGCCGTTGGTCGTTACGCGCCCTCGCTGCAAGGGCTGGTCGTTCTCCTGAGCCGTCGCGTTGACGGTCAGGAGAACGAGCAATATGAATATCAGCTTTTTCATTCTTTTGGGTGATGAGGGTTGAGAGGCGGATGGAATCCGCCTAGTAAGAGACGGGACTCTTGGGTGGTGGGTGTTAAGGGTTAGCCGAGGTTGGCCAGTTCGACAACCTTGTCGACTGCAGCACTCACACCGTCGGGATTCTTACCTCCGGCAGAAGCGAAGTGAGGCTGACCGCCACCGCCGCCCTGCATCAGTTTGGCGGCCTCACGGACGAGCTGTCCGGCGTTCAGACCGTGGTCCTTCACGAGGTCTTCGCTGATGATGACGTTGAGCATCGGGCGTGCGTCGTAGACAGAACCGACAACACAGATGGACTGCTGCGGCTCGGCAGCGCGTACCTTGAAGACCAGGTCCTTGGCAGCCTCGGGCTTCAGCGGCAGCACGGCCGTGAACACCTTCACACCGCCGATGATGCGCGGCTGGGCGAGGATCTTCTCCTTCATACGCTCCACGGCCTCGGCCTGGAACTGCTCCACCTGCTTCTTCATGGCGTCGTGCTCGTTGATATACTTCTCGATGGCACCCTGCAGGTCCTTGGCGTTGTTGAACAGTGCCTTGATGGCACGCATGCCATCCTCCATGTTGTACATCAGCTCTTCGCACTCGCGGCCCGTCTTGGCCTCGATGCGGCGCACACCGGCAGCCACACTGGCCTCGCCCACAATCTTGAACATGCCGATATGGCCTGTGCTGTGGGCGTGAATACCACCGCAGAACTCAACGCTGTCGCCAAACTGTACGACGCGCACTTTGTCGCCATACTTCTCGCCGAAGAGGGCCACGGCGCCCAGCTTCTTGGCTTCCTCGATGGGGGTGTCGCGATATTCCTGCAGAGGGATGTCCTGACGGATGGCATCGTTGACGATGCGCTCCACCTGGCGCAGCTCGTCGTCGCTGACTTTCTGGAAGTGGGAGAAGTCGAAGCGCAGGGTGTCGGGACTGACAAAGGATCCCTTCTGCTCGACATGGTCGCCCAAGACCTGCTTCAGTGCGTGGTGCAGGAGGTGCGTAGCCGAGTGGTTGGCAGCGCTGGCCTCGCGCTTGTCGGTGTCGACGCAAGCCATGAAGGGAGCCTCGGGATGCTGGGGCAGACGCTTGACGATATGGATGCTCTGGTTGTTCTCGCGTTTGGTGTCGATGATGTCCACCGTCTCAAACTCGCTGACGAGCACGCCCTGGTCGCCTACCTGTCCACCCATCTCGCCATAGAACGGTGTGTAGTCGAGCACCAGCTCGAAATACTCAGACTTCTTCTGCGTCACCTTGCGGTAGCGCAGGATGCGGCATTCGTATTCGGTGTAGTCGTAGCCCACGAACTGCTGCTCGCCTTCAGCGAGCTCCACCCAGTCGGAGTTCTCCACCTGGGCAGCATTACGCGCGCGTTCCTTTTGTTTCTGCATCTCTGCCTGGAACTGCTTCTCGTCAACAGTGAAGCCATTCTCGCGGCAGATGAGCTCGGTGAGGTCGAGCGGGAAGCCGTAGGTGTCGAAGAGGCGGAAGGCCTGCGTGCCGTCCAGTTCCTTCTTTCCCTCAGCCTTCAGGCGGTCCATAGCCTCGCTGATGAGCTTGATGCCGTTGGAGAGGGTGCGCAAGAAGGCATCCTCCTCTTCCTTGATGACGCGCGTGATGAGTTCCTGCTGTGCTTTCAGCTCGGGATAGGCGTCGCCCATCTCGTGGACGAGCATCGGCACGAGGCGGAACATGAAGGTCTCTTTCTGGTTGAGGAAGGTATAGGCATAGCGCACGGCGCGGCGCAGGATGCGGCGGATGACGTAGCCTGCCTTGGCATTGCCTGGCAGCTGTCCGTCGGCGATGGAGAAGCTGACGGCGCGGATATGGTCGGCGATGACGCGCATGGCCACATCGGTGTCTTCCTTCTTGCCATACTTCATGCCTGAGAGACGCTCTATTTCGTGAATCATCGGCTGGAAGACGTCGGTGTCGTAGTTGGACGTCTTGCCCTGAATGGCACGGACGAGACGCTCGAAGCCCATGCCCGTGTCGATGACGTTCATTGCGAGCTTCTCCAGCGAGCCGTCGGCCTTGCGGTTGAACTGCATGAAGACGAGGTTCCATATCTCGATGACCTGTGGGTCGTCTTTGTTTACCAGGTCGCGACCAGCCACCTTAGCCTTCTCTTCTGCCGGGCGCGAGTCGAGGTGAATCTCCGAGCAGGGACCGCATGGTCCGGTATCGCCCATCTCCCAGAAGTTGTCGTGCTTGTTGCCATTGATGATATGGTCGGCCGGAACGTGCTTCAGCCAGTACTGCTCGGCCTCGTCGTCGCGGGCCAGTCCCTCGTGCGGGTCACCCTCGAAGACGGTGACGTAGAGGTCATTGGGGTTGAGGCCCAGCACATCGACGAGATATTCCCATGCCATGTCGATGGCGCCCTCCTTGAAGTAGTCGCCAAACGACCAGTTGCCGAGCATCTCGAACATCGTGTGGTGGTAGGTGTCGTGGCCTACTTCCTCAAGGTCGTTGTGCTTGCCGCTGACGCGCAAACACTTCTGCGAGTCGGCTCGGCGACGTGGTTCCGGGTCGCGTGTACCTAATATTACATCCTTCCACTGGTTCATGCCGGCGTTGGTGAACATCAGTGTGGGGTCGTCCTTGATAACCATCGGAGCCGACGGCACGATGGCATGTTGTTTCGACTCGAAGAACTTCTTGAACGAGTCGCGAATCTCATTTGCTGTTAACATTTCTATCTATATACGTTTTTTCAGTTGATACGCACGAGCAGGCATATTCTTCGCGAACATGCTTACTCGGCGTAGGTGATGACCATTTTCACGATGCGGAGCTGTGTTCCTGCCTTTGCCTCGGTGTAGTCGTTGCAGATGAAGAGCGAATTGTTGGAGAATCCGCTGAAGGTCACCTGCGTGTCGCTGTCCTTCTTCACCGTGATGCGCTTGCCGCCGGCCTCGCCATACATCATGTCGTTGCCGTTGTAGTAAGACCCGTTGGCTGGTTCGTTGCAAGTCAGCACCACCTTAGTGATGGCCTTAGAAGCCGAGATGGTGAGCGTGTTCTTGGCGTACATACGGATGGCACTGCCCGATGTGTAGTACTTCGGTGTGTTGTTGGTGTTCTCGCCGCCTGCAAAGACAAGCTTCGTACCGTCGGTGAGCGTCAGCGTACCAGCATCGGTAGCATTGGCCAGTCCGAAGTCGGCCATTGTCACGGTGATGGTATTGCCGCTCACCTCGCCGCCTTGCTGTCCGCCCTGTTCGCCACTGCCGCCTTCGCCCGGAGTGAGCTTGACGATGAAGTTGCCCTGTGCAAACTCAGGCGTGTTGCCCATGTAGTTGAGCAGCTTGCCCTTCAGCAGCACCTTGTCGCCCACCTTGATCTGGTCGGCCGAAGTGAAGTTCTCGCCGTTGAGGTACTTACCGCGGAACACGTAGAACTCGTTGTTGGCCTTGCCGTCGTCAGAGATATAATAGGTAGCGTTGCCGTAGTTGGGCGACACCTCCTTGATGGTAGAGATGATGCCCTCCACATATACCTCTTCGCTCTCGCCGCCCGAAGGCAGTGCGCTGGCAGCGTTGTTGGCAGCCACAGCGTTGTAGGGGTTGGCCTCCGTGCCGTCGCCCTTGGCATCGCCTGAAGGAGCGGGAGTGTCGCCACCGCCACTGCTATTGAGCGAGTAGAGGTAGCTCTTGTTGGCAGCTGTCTCAGGCGTATTGCCCATATAGTTGGTGACACGACCACAGATGACGACCTCGTCGCCCTGCTTCAGCAGGTCACCGCTGGTGTACTTCTCGTTGTTCAGATAGAGCGTGCGGAACACATAGAACGTGTTGGCATCTGTTCCATCGTCGGAGATATAGAATGAAGCAT
>Ga0310695_10010119_pt1 | contig 13913 bp, 10 predicted proteins | sample RumenRJG_04DNA_FD_203882 | JGI IMG/M metagenome (GOLD analysis project Ga0310695, IMG submission 203882) | Bovine rumen microbial communities from Lethbridge, Alberta, Canada - RJG_04 (v2) (version 2) | ecosystem: Host-associated > Mammals > Digestive system > Stomach > Rumen | place: Canada... | reverse complement strand
AGAAAGAGGGACTTGAGATAGCCCGGCAACTGCGTGCCCACCGCATCCCATCCGACGTGATTCACTTCGATACAGGATGGTTTGGCGTAGACTGGCAGTGCGACTACGAGTTTGCCAAAGACCGGTTTCCCGACCCCGTGGGCATGCTCAAGCAGATGAAGAAAGACGGGTTCCACACCTGCCTGTGGCAACTGCCATATTTCACACCCAAGAACCGCTACTTCAAGGAGTTGGTAGACGGTGGCATGCATGTGAAGAACGGTATGGGCGGCATGCCCTACGAGGATGCCGTGCTCGACCTCTCGAACCCCAAGACGGTGAAATGGTACCAGGACAAGATTGGCGCACTCATCCGCCAAGGGGTGGGGGCCATCAAGTGCGACTTCGGCGAGGCGGCACCCTTCAACGGACTCTATGCCAGCGGCCGCACAGGATTCTATGAGCACAACCTCTATCCCCTGCGCTACAACATGGCCCTGTGGAACGCCGTGAAGGACAACTCGGGCGAGGGCGTGATATGGGCGCGCAGCGCATGGGCCGGTTCGCAACGCTATCCGCTGCACTGGGGTGGCGACGCCGCCACCAACAATATCGGTATGCTGGGCGACCTGCGAGGCGGCCTGAGCTTCGGACTCAGCGGCTTCTCGTTCTGGAGCCACGACATGGGCGGATTCGTCACGGCATCGCCCGAGGACATCTACCGCCGGTGGCTGCCCTTCGGCTTCCTCTCGTCGCACACCCGTGCACACGGCGCTCCTCCCACCGAGCCATGGCTCATCAGCGACTCGTTCACCGACGCCTTCCGCAAGTGCGCCGAGATGAAATATGCCCTCATGCCTTATGTCTACGCCCAGGCCAAGGACTGCTCGAACCGCGGTCTGCCCATGGTGCGCGCACTCTTCGTGGAGTTCCCCCAAGACCCAGGAGCATGGCTCGTGGAGGATGAGTATATGTTTGGCTCGCAGATGCTCGTGGCACCACTCATGGAGAGTGGCACCGAGCGGGTGTGCTATCTGCCCGCCGGCCGATGGATAGACTACCAGAGCGGAGAGGTGTATGAGGGCGGCTACCGCACCATCAAGGCGGGCGAGATACCCTGCGTGATCCTGGTGCGCGACGGCTCGCTCATCCCGCATGTTCCCGTGGCACAGTCGACCGACAAGATCGACTGGAAGAAGGTGGAGCTGCGCCCCTACAAGGCTGGCGCCCTGCAGTGCAAGGGCCTGCTCTTCACGCCCGGCGACAGCGATGTGAGAGAAGTGACCGAGTAGGCTGCAACGTGTCTTTGGAGGATGATTCAGTACATATTATATTAAAAAATCGCAAAAGTTTTTCACGTTTGCCACTTTTTTTGTAATTTTGGGCGATAATCCGAAGAAAACAATGAGAATTCGCTTGCAAATATTGATGATGGCCATGATGGTGGCCTCGCTTGGCGTAAATGCACAGAAAATCACGCTCGGCACCTATACCACCAAGGACCATGGCCATTACCAAGGAGAACTAATGGGAGGAAAACCTCACGGCAAGGGCACCACCACCTACGACAACGGTGATGTCTACAAGGGCGAATACGTGAAAGGAAAACGCCAAGGGCATGGAGTGTATACCTTTGCTGATGGAGAGAAATATGAGGGCGACTATTTCCAGGACCAACGTCATGGGAAGGGTACGTTCTATTATATGAACAACAACAAGTACGTGGGCAGCTGGTATCGTGACATCCCGCACGGAAAGGGCGTGATGTACTACTACAATGGCGACGTGTACGACGGATTCTGGTATGCCGGAGAGCGGAGCGGAAGGGGAAAATATACCTTCTGCACCGGACAGTACTACGACGGCAACTGGAAGAACGACGAGAAAAACGGCTACGGCGTGTTCCACTGGGGTGATGCCTACTACTCGGGCAACTGGCTCAACAACGAGCGCTCGGGGAAGGGCACCAACAGCTATGCCGAAGGCGACAAGTATATCGGACAGTGGGAGCACGACCTGCCCAACGGAAAAGGACGGTATGAGTTTGCCAACGGCGACGTCTACGAGGGCGACTACGTGAACAACGAGCGCACGGGATATGGCACCGTGACCTACAAGAACGGCGACGGCTATCAAGGACGGTTCCTCAACGGCGAGAAGTCGGGCGCGGGAACCTTCAAGTGGAGAAACGGCGACGTGTATGTGGGGCAGTGGGCCAAGGACAAACAGAACGGCAACGGCAAGCTGACCAAGAAGAACGGCGACGTGTATGAGGGACAGTTCCGCGACGGCAACTTCGAGGGACTGGTCATTATCCGCTACCACGACGGGGCAAGGTTCCGCGGACAGTATCACCGTGGCGTGCGCCATGGCGAGGCCATAGAGGAGACACGCGACGGCAAGCGCTTCGAGGGCTCGTACAAGAACGGGGAGCGCGACGGCAACTTCGTGGAGAAGAACAAGAGCGGGCAGGTGACAGCCCGCGGACATTATGCCGACGGTATAAGATACACCGACTGAGATTCATCCAACTTAAAGCAATACTTATGATTCTAGACACATTAGACAATTTAGGCAAAATCGTCGACCTCAACCCGCTCTTCAAGGTAGTGGTCGACTTCGTGCGTGACAATGACCTCGAGAAACTCGAGGCTGGAAAACACATGATACAGGGCGACGAGGTGTTCGTGAACGTGCAAGTGGCCAAAGGCAAGACCGCCGAGGAGGCCGTGCTCGAGACACACGAGAAGATGATCGACATCCAGATTCCTATCTCGGGAGAGGAGACCTACGGGTACCTGCCAGCCTGCGAACTGCCCCCACTGGAGTACAACGCCGAGAAAGACATCACCAAATTCCCGGGTGTGAAATCGCTGTGCCACGTCACCTGCCGGAAAGGCATGTTCGTGGTGTTCTACCCACAAGACGGGCACGCTCCCTGCATCACTTCAGAGCCTGAGCTCAAGAAGGCCATCTTCAAAGTGGCCGTGAAATAACCCTTCGCAAATCAACAAAAAGAAACCAAACTACCGACAACATATATGGCAGAGAAGAAAACCCAAAAAGACACCGAGGAGACCAAGGTGGTGAAGAAAGCAGCAACGCGCAGGAGAGTGCCGAAGCACATCGGACTCGTGGCGCAAGACCCATATCTGGAACCCTATGAGGACGCCATCAAAGGCCGCCACGACCATGCGTTGTGGAAACTCAACCAACTCACCCGCAATGGAAAGACCACCCTCACCGACTTCGCCTCGGGCTACGACTACTACGGACTGCACCGCACCCCACGTGGATGGGTGTTCCGCGAGTGGGCACCCAACGCCACCGACATCTACCTGGTGGGCGACTTCAACGACTGGCAGGAGACCGAGAAATACCGCGCCAAGCGCGTGAAAGGCACCGACAACTGGGAACTGAAACTGGGCGCCAGGGCCATGAAGCATGGCGACCTCTACAAGATGCACGTGCACTGGAACGGCGGAGAGGGAGAGCGCATACCGGCATGGGCACAGCGCGTGGTGCAAGACGATGTCACCAAGATCTTCTCGGCACAGGTGTGGTGCCCGGCAGAGCCCTACGTGTGGAAAAAGAAGAAATTCAAGCCCGACGTGAACCCGCTGCTCATCTACGAGTGCCACATCGGCATGGCGCAAGACGCCGAGAAGGTGGGCTCGTATACCGAATTCAAGGACAACGTACTGCCGCGCGTCATCGCCGACGGATACAACTGCATCCAAATCATGGCCATCCAGGAGCATCCCTACTATGGCTCGTTCGGCTACCACGTGAGCTCGTTCTTCGCCGCGTCGAGCCGCTTCGGCACACCCGAGGAACTGAAGGAACTCATCGACACCGCACACCAGAACGGCATCGCCGTGATCATGGACATCGTGCACTCGCACGCCGTGAAGAACGAGGTGGAGGGACTCGGCAACCTGGCCGGCGACCCCAACCAGTTCTTCTACCCCGGCGAGAAGCATGAGCACCCCGCCTGGGACTCGCTCTGCTTCGACTACGGCAAGGACGACGTGATACACTTCCTGCTCTCCAACTGCAAGTACTGGCTCGAGGAATACCACTTCGACGGATTCCGCTTCGACGGCGTCACCTCGATGCTCTACTACAGCCACGGACTGGGAGAGGCTTTCTGCAACTACGGCGACTACTTCAACGGACATGAGGACGACAACGCCATCTGCTACCTGACGCTGGCCAACCTGCTCATCCACGAGGTGAACCCCAATGCCGTGACCATCGCCGAGGAGGTGAGCGGCATGCCCGGACTGGCTGCGAAATTCGAGGACGGCGGCTACGGATTCGACTACCGCATGGCCATGAACATACCCGACTACTGGATCAAGACCATCAAGGAGCTGAGCGACGAGAACTGGAAACCATCGTCGATATTCTGGGAGGTGAAAAACCGCCGACCCGACGAGAAGACCATCAGCTACTGCGAGAGTCACGACCAGGCCCTGGTGGGCGACAAGACCATCGTGTTCAGACTTATCGACGCCGACATGTACTGGCACTTCAAGAAGGGCGACGAGAACGATATGGCCAATCGTGGCATCGCGCTGCACAAGATGATACGTCTGGTGACAGCCGCTGCCATCAACGGCGGCTACCTCAACTTCATGGGCAATGAGTTCGGTCATCCCGAGTGGATCGACTTCCCACGCGAGGGCAACGGATGGAGCTACAAGTATGCACGCCGTCAGTGGAACCTCGTCGACAACCACGAACTGTGCTACCACTGGCTGGGCGACTTCGACAAGCAGATGCTCAAGGTGATCAAGATGGAGAAGAACTTCCAGAAGACACCGGTGCAGGAAATCTGGCACAACGATGGCGACCAGGTGCTCGCCTTCATGAGGGGCGACCTCGTGTTCGTGTTCAACTTCAGTCCCACACGCTCGTTCACCGACTACGGATTCCTGGTGCCCACCGGCTCATACGACGTGGTGCTCAACACCGACTCGAAGGACTTCGGCGGCAACGGACTGGCCGACGACACCATGACACACTTCACCAACTACGACCCGCTCTATGTAAACGACCACAAGGAGTGGCTCAAACTCTACATCCCCGCCCGCTCGGCCGTGGTGCTGAAGAAGAACTAATCCACCTGCGTCAGGACAGGCGTCCGGACAAGTGGAAACTATACAACCAGAAGAATGGCGGGCAGCACATGTGGCCCGCCATTCTTCCGCTAAACAACAAAACGAGATGCCATACCTCGATTTCAGTGAGAGAGACAAGCATGCCGGCTCGTGGTACAACGAGTGGGTGTGCCTCGTCGCATTCGTCGTCTTCACCTTCATCTACCTGTTCTTCTACCAGAACGATGTGCTGGCGGCAGGCCAACATGTGCTCTCGGGCGGACAGACCCACTATAGCCGTGGGGTGGGGGCGGTGCTCATCACGCTTGTGCTCGGCATCTTGCAGCGTTGCGTCTATCATCTCACCCGGCTGCGCAAGCGTGCCCATGCCCTCACCTACCTGCCCTCGCTGCTCGTGCTCACCCTGATCACCGACGTCAGCTCTAACATTGACCTGGGCTTCTCGTTCGGTGGGTGGCTCATCGCACTGCCGCTCATCATCGTGGCCTACGTGCCCCTCGTGATCGTGCTCAGGCAGATGGAGCCTTTCGAGCCCGACAACGGACAGTGGGGACTGTTTGCGCGCTCGACGTGGATCAATCTGCTCACCATGGTGGTGATGTTCGTACTCGTGGGACTCTTCAGCAACCACGACGCCACGTTCCACTACCGCATGCGCATGGAGAAGCTACTGCTCGATGAGGATTACCGCGCCGCGCTCAAGGTGGGAAGGAAGTCGGAGGTGACCGACAACTCGCTCACCATGCTCAGGGCCTATGCCCTGGCCCATGAGGGGCAGTTGGGCAACCGCTTTTTCGAGTATCCCGTTACCGAGGCAACGGCCTCGCTACTGCCCGAAGGCAAGGTGGCACGCACCGTGATCATGCCCGACAGCCTCATCACGCTCTATACCCGGAAGGTGGGCGTGCGGGCCGACTACAAACTCACCCAACTGCTCATCGACCGCAAACTGAAGGTGTTTGCCGCCGCCGTGGTGGTGGCCTATCCCGACTCGCTCATGCCCAAGCACTATGCCGAGGCTCTGACGATGTACAACACCATGGCTACGAAAGATTCCATCGAGGGCGATGAGACCGAGATGGAACTGCGCTACCTGGATTTCTGCCAGAAGAGGAAATCGCTGCCCAAGGCCACTGTGGCCAATGCCATGCGCCGTGCGTATGGCCGCACCTACTGGTATTATTATCACTATGGTTGGAAAAAGGATTGAAAGATGTCTGCTGACCATCCTTCTTGCCGTGGCATGCTCGTCGTGTGCCGACCTCTTCGACGTGCATCCCTATGCCGTGGATTTTGATGGCGAGACAAACGTCAATCTTCACCAAGCCGAGCTCATCGAGCGAAACTGTCTTGACAAGGACACGCTAAGGGTGGCGGTGTTCAGCGACACCCAGGGGCACTACGACGAACTGGAGGACTTGGTGAAAGACATCAACAACCGTGGCAACATCGACTTCGCGGTGCATGGCGGCGATGTGAGCAACTATGGCGCCACAAGGGAATTCGTGCAGCAGCACGACATTCTCGACCGGCTTGATGTGCCCTATGTGGTGGTGCTGGGCAACCACGACTGCCTGGGCACCGGCATCGAGACCTACCACAAGATGTTCGGTCCCTCCAACTTCTCGTTCATTGCCGGCCGTGTGAAATTCGTGTGCCTCAACACCAACGCCCTCGAATACGACTTCACCGACCCCATTCCCGACTTCGATTTCCTGAATACGGAGTTGCAGGCCGATGCCTCGCGCTACGACCGCACGGTGTTCTGCATGCATGCGCCGCCACTGTGCGAGCAGTTCAACAACGAGGTGCTCCAGGCTTTCCACCATTATCTCTCGCTCTTTCCCGGTGTGCTCTTCTGCACGGCAGGCCACCTGCACAAGAACGACTGCTTCTCGCCGCTCGACGATGGCATCACGTATTACGTGACCGACAGTGCCAACCACCGCAACTACATCCTGTTCACCATCACTCCCAATGGCTATGAGGCTGAGAACATACATTATTAATATATTGCTGATGCTCGCCGTGCCATCTGTGGCAGATGATTATTCGCAGAATTCAGATTATTCAGAAAACTCGGAGTATTCAGAAAACTCTGAGTACTCTGAAAACTCTGAGTACTCTGAAAACTCTGAGTACTCTGATTACTCTGATTATTCTGATTACACTGATTATTCCGATTCTTCCGATTCCTCCAATTCCTCTAATCATCGCCCTTTTTGGCAGTGGTTTGTGCCCTCGCAACTGGTGGTGCAGAATGCAGGCAATATGGGACTGGTGTCGGCCGGTATCGGATGGTGTTATGGCCGGAACAAGCAATGGGAGACACACCTGCTGATGGGATTTGTGCCCAAATACAAGGCGCTCTCGGCAAAACCTACCATCACGGTGAAGGAAAATTTTATACCCTGGAGACTTCGGGTGGACGACAATATCGTGCTCGAACCCCTCTCATGTGGCCTCTACTTGAACACCGTGGTGGGAAGCCGTTTCTGGAGTTATCTGCCCAGCAGATATCCCAACAACTATTATTGGTTCTCTACCCGGTTCAGAATCAATGTGTTTGTGGGAGAGCGACTGACATGGCATTTCAGCACGGGCAAGAAGAAACGGCCCAAGTCTATCACCGCTTTTTATGAATGCAGCACCTGCGACCTCTACCTTTTTGATTTTTTTGGCAATCGCAGCGTCAAGTTGAGGGATATCATTGGTCTCTCGCTTGGTGTGAAACTCCAGTTGTTCTAAAAGAAAAGAATGGTGCCAAAACTGACAAAACTGAAAAAAAAGAGGCATTTTCGTCGCTTGACCCTATTTTGGCACGGTTTTCGCTACTCCTTCTGCAGAAAGTCAATAGCCCATCGCCAATGCGGTGAGCAAAGAGGACCGAAAGGAGAGGAGCCAGAGCGCTTCAAAAGCAAGAACGCGTATCGTCTGAACTCCAGAATAAAGGAGTAATGTCTGAACTCCTGAACTTCTGAACTCCTGAACTCCTGACAGAGATTATTCATTCAACAAAAAAATTATAAAATTATGAAAATTCAACCGTTAGCAGACAGAGTGCTCGTGCTTCCTGCACCTGCAGAAGAGAAAGTCGGTGGCATCATCATCCCCGACACCGCAAAGGAAAAACCGCTTCAAGGAACCATCGTCGCAGCCGGTAATGGCACCAAAGACGAGGAGATGGTACTCAAAGAGGGCGACAACGTGCTCTATGGCAAGTATGCCGGTACTGAAATCGAGTTCGAAGGCGAGAAATACCTTATCATGCGTCAGAGCGACGTACTCGCTGTCATCAAGTAAATCAACATTCAACTCAAAAAAATCCATAAAACATCATGGCAAAACAAATTAAATTCAATATTGAGGCACGCGACCTGCTGAAGCAGGGTGTCGACCAGTTGGCCAACGCTGTAAAAGTGACACTTGGTCCGAAGGGACGTAACGTAGTGATCGAGAAGAAGTTTGGCGCACCACAAATCACCAAGGATGGTGTGACCGTGGCAAAGGAAATCGAACTTGAGGATCCGTTTGAGAACACTGGCGCACAGCTTGTGAAGAGTGTGGCCTCGAAGACTGGCGACGACGCCGGTGATGGCACCACCACTGCCACTCTGCTGGCACAGGCCATCATCACCGAGGGACTGAAGAACGTGACCGCTGGCGCCAACCCCATGGACCTGAAGCGCGGTATCGACAAGGCCGTGAAGGCCGTGACCGACTTCATCGCCGGCAGCGCTGAGAAGGTAGACGACAACTACGACAAGATTGAGCAGGTGGCTACCGTGTCGGCCAACAACGACAAGGAGATTGGCAAACTGCTTGCCGATGCCATGCGCAAGGTGTCGAAAGACGGTGTGATCTCGATCGAGGAGAGCAAGAGCCGCGACACCCATATCGAGGTGGTGGAGGGTATGCAGTTCGACAGAGGCTACCTGAGTGGCTACTTCGTCACCGATCCCGACAAGTTGGAGTGCGTGTTCGACAACCCGCTCATCCTCATCTACGACAAGAAGATCTCCAACATCAAAGAGTTCCTCCCCATCCTGCAGCCCGCTGCCGAGAGTGGACGCCCATTGCTCGTCATCGCTGAGGATGTTGACTCAGAGGCACTTACCACCCTCGTGGTGAACCGTCTGCGCTCGGGTCTGAAGATTTGTGCCGTCAAGGCTCCTGGCTTCGGCGACCGCCGCAAGGCCATGCTCGAGGATATCGCCGTGCTCACTGGCGGTGTGGTGATCAGCGAGGAGAAGGGTCTGAAACTGGAGCAGGCTACGCTCGAGATGCTCGGTACCTGCGAGAAGGTGACCATCTCGAAAGACAACACCACCATCGTCGACGGTGCCGGTTCGAAAAAGGCTATCGCCGACCGCGTGGCTGCCATCAAGAATGAGATTGCCAACACCACCAGCTCATACGACAAGGAGAAGCTGCAGGAGCGTCTGGCCAAGCTCTCTGGCGGTGTGGCCGTGCTCTATGTGGGTGCCAACAGCGAGGTGGAGATGAAAGAGAAGAAAGACCGCGTGGACGATGCCCTGTGCGCTACCCGCGCCGCCATCGAAGAGGGTGTTGTGGCTGGTGGTGGCACCACCTATATCCGCGCTCTCGAGGCACTGGCCGACGTGAAGGGCGACAATGCCGACGAGCAGACCGGTATCAACATCGTGGCACGTGCCATCGAGGAGCCGCTGCGCCAGATCGTGATCAACGCTGGTGGCGAGGGTGCCGTAGTGGTGCAGAAGGTGCGCGAGGGCAAGGGCGACTTCGGTTACAATGCTCACCTCGACGTGTATGAGGACCTGCGCAAGAGCGGTGTCATCGATCCTGCCAAGGTGGCCAGGGTGGCTCTCGAGAATGCTGCCTCTATCGCCGGCATGTTCCTTACCACCGAATGCCTCGTGGTTGACAAACCCGAGGAGAAACCGGCCATGCCGATGGGCGGTGCCCCAGGAATGGGCGGAATGATGTAAGAAATGTAATTTCGACATAGCAAAAAATGGGATGGCTGAAGGGCCATCCCACTTTTTTTGTGCAAAAATAGTGATTTTGTGAAAAATAATGTAAAAAGTGTTGTGGGGAATAAAAAAACTATATACCTTTGCACTCGGAAAAGTATGAATATATTTTCAATAATATAAAGGAATTTTTTTGATTTGTTTTAGTAGATTAGTTTTTAAGTAGTTTGTTTTTTGAAAATCGGTTGTCGCGAGACATCCGATTTTTTTTGCTTAAAACCCACCGCCAAAACTTTTAGAACGAATATCAAAAAATTGGGGTTGCTTTCGCCATTAATGGGTAAATTTGCACAAAATACCTTGAAATCTATGGATAATAGCAAATTCTTCTTCGCTGTGGACCTCGGTGCCACAAGCGGCCGAACGATTCTCGGCACACTCGCAGATGGAAAATTCTCACTCGAGGAACTCACCCGTTTCGACAACAACCTCATCCAGACAGGCGGACATTTCTACTGGGACATCTATGCCCTCTACAACGAGATTATCAAAGGCCTGAAACTCGTCGCACAACGACAGATCGACATCACCTCGATAGGTATCGACACCTGGGGTGTGGACTTCGTGTGCGTGGGCAAGGACAAGGCGCTGCTGCGCAACCCGCTGGCCTACCGCGACCCCCATACCTTCGGCATGATGGAGGAGTATTTCGAGAAATGCGTCGACAAGCAGAAAGTATACGACATCACCGGCATACAGTTCATGAACTTCAACTCGCTGTTCCAACTCTATGCCATGCGCCGCAATGGCGACTCGGCACTCGAGAACGCCGACAAGGTGCTCTTCGTTCCTGACTGTCTCAGCTATATGCTCACCGGAAAGATGGTGTGCGAATATACCATCGCATCCACCTCGCAGATACTTGACCCGCGCACCAAACAGCTCGACGAGCAGTTGCTCGCCAGCGTGGGACTCACCCGTGAGCATTTTGGCGAGATGGTGAATCCCGCCACCGTCATCGGCACACTCACCCCTGAGGTGCAGACCATCACTGGTCTGGGTGCCGTGCCCGTGATCGCCGTGGCTGGTCATGACACAGGTAGCGCCGTGGCTGCCGTGCCTGCCCGCGACGAGCAGTTTGCCTACCTGAGCAGTGGCACATGGAGCCTGATGGGCATCGAGACCAAGGAGGCCGTGATCAACGACAAGAGTTTCGAGTATAACTTCACCAACGAGGGCGGTATCGAGGGCACCACTAGGTTCTTGAAGAACATCTGCGGCATGTGGCTCTATGAGCGCTGCCGCAAGGAGTGGACCGACGCGCCCAAGTCGCACACCGAACTGCAGGCCGAGGCCATGAAGGTGAAGCCCTTCCAGAGTCTCATCAACCCCGACGACGCCGTGTTTGCCAACCCCGCGTCGATGGTGGATGCCATACAGGACTACTGCCGCCAGACCGGACAGCATGTGCCCGAGGGCTATGCCGAGATCTGCCGCTGCATTTTCGACAGTCTGGCCCTGCGCTACCGTCAGGTGTTCGGATGGCTCAAGGAGTTTGCCTCGTTCCCCATCCAGACGCTCCACATCATCGGTGGTGGCTCGCTCAACGAATATCTTGACCAGTTCACCGCCAACTCCACAGGTGTGGAGGTGCTCGCTGGTCCGCAAGAGGGCACGGCCATCGGAAACATCATGCTCCAGGCCAAGGCCTGTGGCGCCGTGGGCGACATCTGGGAGATGCGCAAGATTATCGGTCAGAGCATCGAGATGAAGCGCTTCGTGCCGCAGGACAAGGAACTCTGGGATGCTGCCTACGAGCACTACCTCGAAGTGGTGAGATAATCACTCGTCAGAACTCCAGAGCAAAAAGAGTAATGTCAGCACTCCGGGGCAAAAAAGAGTAATGTCTGAACTCCTGAACTTCTGAACTTCTGAACTCTTGAAGTACAAGGTAATTTCTTCCCCCTCATGCGAAGAGGGGGTAGCCCCGAAGGGGCTGGGGGCGTAGAAACTCTGATAGGATATTCTTCCAGAACCCCCCAGGATGCCAGCATATTCAAAAAGAGTAATGTCTGAACTCCTGAACTCCTGAACTTCTGAACTTCTGAAATAATCCAAATCCTTAAATACAAACAACTAAAAAATCAAAAACAAATGAAAGCAGAACTGATTGAAAAAGCTTATGCCGTAGCAAAAGAGCGCTACGCCGCTATTGGTGTCGATACCGACAAGGCCATCGCCGAACTCGAGAAACAGCAGATCTCACTGCATTGCTGGCAGACCGACGACGTGGTAGGTTTCGAGCGCAACGAGGCGCTCTCGGGCGGTATCCAGACCACTGGCAACTATCCCGGCCGTGCCCGCAACATCGACGAAGTGCGCAAGGACATCGAGTTTGTGAAGACCCTCCTTGCAGGTAACCATCGTCTCAACCTGCACGAGATCTATGGTGACTTCGGTGGCAAGTTCGTTGACCGCGACCAGGTAGAGGTAGAGCACTTCCAGAGTTGGATTGACTGGGCAAAGGCCAACAATATGAAGCTCGACTTCAACTCCACATCGTTCTCACACCCGAAGAGCGGCGACCTCACCCTCTCCAACCCCGACAAGGGCATCCGCGACTTCTGGATTGAGCATACCAAGCGCTGCCGCCGCATCGCCGACGCCATGGGTAAGGCACAGAACGACCCCTGTATCATGAACATCTGGGTGCACGATGGTTCGAAAGACCTCACCGTCAACCGCATGAAATATCGTGAGATCCTCGCCGCTTCGCTCGACGAGATCATGGAGGAGAACCTGCCCGACATGAAGGCTTGCTTCGAGGCCAAACTGTTCGGTATCGGCCTGGAGAGCTACACCGTGGGCTCACACGACTTCTATACTGCCTACTGCGCTACCCGCAAGCAGATCTACACCCTCGATACCGGCCACTACGAGCAGACCGAGAACGTGTCTGACTTCGTGTCGACCCTCCTCATGTACGTGCCCGAGCTCATGCTCCACGTGAGCCGCCCCGTGCGCTGGGACTCCGACCATGTGACCATCATGAACGACCAGACGCTCGACCTCTTCAAGGAACTCGTACGTGCCAACGGCCTGCACCGCGCACACGTGGGTCTCGACTACTTCGACGCCTCCATCAACCGCATCGGTGCCTATATCATCGGTACACGTGCCACACAGAAGTGCATCCTGCAGGCATTGCTCGAGCCACTGGCCAAACTGCGTGAGTATGAGGAGAACGGACAGTATTTCGAGCGCCTCGCCCTCTTGGAGGAAGCCAAGTCGATGCCGTTTGGCGCCGTGTTCGATTACTTCAACCTGAAGAACAACGTGCCGGTGGGCGAGGAGTATATTCCTTGCATCCAGCAGTATGAGAAAGAGGTGACCAGCAAGAGATAATCGCTCGGTATGGAAATCATCATCGGACTTCTCATCATCGCCATCGGGGCATTCTGCCAGTCGAGTTGCTACGTTCCCATCAACAAGATCAAGGACTGGTCGTGGGAGAGCTATTGGATTGTGCAGGGTGTCTTCGCATGGCTGGTGTTCCCCTTGCTGGGCGCACTGCTCTCGGTGCCGGCAGGCCACAGCTTCATGGAGATATTCAACGCTCCGTCGTTCAACATCTGGATGACGGTGTTCTTCGGAGTGCTCTGGGGCGTGGGCGGACTCACCTTCGGCCTCTCGATGAGGTATCTGGGTGTGGCGCTCGGACAGTCGATAGCACTGGGCACCTGTGCCGGACTGGGCACCATCATGGGTCCTGTGCTGCTGAATATCTTCTTCCCCGAACTCAACCCGCTGCAGTCGCTCACGGCAGCCGTGCTCATCGGTGTGGCAGTCACCC
>Ga0310695_10010118_pt1 | contig 13915 bp, 7 predicted proteins | sample RumenRJG_04DNA_FD_203882 | JGI IMG/M metagenome (GOLD analysis project Ga0310695, IMG submission 203882) | Bovine rumen microbial communities from Lethbridge, Alberta, Canada - RJG_04 (v2) (version 2) | ecosystem: Host-associated > Mammals > Digestive system > Stomach > Rumen | place: Canada... | reverse complement strand
GTTGCAAGATTTTGTATTATGATTTTAAGAATTTTCATCGCTTCAAGTGTTTTTTAGTTGATTTCTTCAATAATTTGCGCTAACATTTCAGCATATTTGTCCGGCATTTCTGTTTTTTGTTTGGACAAAAAAATCTCTTTCATGATTTTTAGCGGATCGGCATTTTTGAACTCCTCAGCACTAAAAGTACGTATCTGGTTTTGAGAGTTTTCGCCGTTTTGATAATTATTTTTAAAAGTACAGAATTTTGCTTTTTTGTCTTTTAAAATTTCAATTAAAACGGCTTTGTTGTCAGGATTAACAAATTCATAAAGCAAATTAACCTCCAAATACATTTCCTTGTCATCGGGCAAATCAAGTAGAGCTTTTTTTACTCCGGCAAGATTTTGAGGCGTTTCAGGAACAGTTAAAAGCGGAATCAAAGGCGGAAGACTTTCCAATCGGATTTCGCTGATTTCCTTTCCCGAAAATTCAACAACCGTCAATGAATGTTTGTAATCCTTTTCGGCGAAAGAAAACGGTATAGGCGAACCCGAATATCTTATATATTTTTTCCTGTCAACGGGTTGTGGTTTGTGAATATGTCCTAATGCAAGATACGAAATACCTTGAGGAAATTCGTTGGAATCTATACTGTCAAGACCGCCCGTCTGTCCGCCCGAAGATGTTGAATAAACGGCATTAGAGGTCGTAAGATGACCAGTTGCAATTATAGGCACGTCCTTTCCTTGTGCTCTTATCAACGCCCTTTCTACAACCTGAGAATAAATTTTGCCGACAGTCATATCGCTAGAAAAATCGCCCCGCCTTAAAAAAGGAACAGCACAAACCACGGCTTTGACTTCTCCCCCATTGTCTAAAACCTCCAAAACCATAGAATCAAAATCTATGCTGCCATCCTCTAATCTGGGCACACAGCCTACAACACGGACTTTAAAACTTTTCAGAATCTCTTTCGGCGCATTCAGATACGAGGGCAAATCATGATTACCGCCCGTTATAATTATCTCTAAATCAGGGAATTCGTTATGCAAATCACTAATAAGTCCGTAATAAGTTCCGGCAACAAAATTTCCCGGTGAAGCCGTATCAAAGACATCACCGGAGACTATTAAAATATCAATATTATTTTCCCGTAAAGATATTTTCAACTTCAAGAAAAAATCTTCAAATTCCCTTTGCCGCCCGTAGTTATAAAGGTCTTTACCCAAATGCCAGTCGGCTGTGTGCAACAAATTTACTTGCATTTTATAACTTCAATTTTTTCGTTTAACGGATTGTCGATTTTCAAATCCGTGATTTTCCCATTTTCCCAAGAACATTCCACTGAAATTCCTCCACGAGCTTTAAGTCCTTTAAAATGACCGCTTTCCCAAACATCAGGAATTGCAGGAAGAATTTTTATAATTCTTGTTCCGTCCGCTTTTACTTCGTGGCTTTGCAACAACATTTCCATCAAACCCGCACTGCCGCCAAAATTACCGTCAATCTGAAAAGGCGGATGCGAACAGAACATATTTTTGAAAGTTCCCGCTCCTGAACCCGAATAATTAACGGTATTGCCCCATTCATCCGGCGCACATTTCGTTGTTATGACCGGGTTCATAAGATTTTTGAAAAGTTTGTAAGCATGGTTTCCATCTCCTAAACGTGCCCAAAAATTGATTTTCCAAGCTCTTGACCATCCCGTTCCTTCATCACCGCGGCGGTTAAGCGTCTGTTTTGCTGCCTGATAAAGTTCGGGCGTATTAATCGTAGTTCCCGGATAAAGTCCGAAAAGATGACTTACATGACGGTGATGAATTTCAGTTTCCTGATAATCCTCAAGCCATTCCTGAAGATAACCATTAGGTGAAATTTTCATCTTAGGAAGTCTTGAGGCTGTCTCTTTCAAAAGTGCTGAATAATCAGCATCGGTTTTAAGAATTTCCGAGGCCTGTTCCACAGCTGAAAAAATCTCCAAACAAATCTGCGTGTCCATCGTCGGACCCAAACAAACACAACATCTCTGACCGTCTTTCAAAAATGCGTTTTCGGGCGAGGTACTCGGACCTGTTACCAAACAGCCGTTATATTCAATTAAATTCTCTCTTAAAAACTCCGCCGCACCCTTCAAAATAGGATAAACACGTTTTAAATAGTTTTCGTCCTTTGTAAAAAGATAATGTTCCCAAAGTTGAAGCGCAAGCCATGCGCCTCCTGTAAAAGTTGCTCCCCAAGACGGGTCTTCGCTCGGCGCAGTAAAACGCCACGCATTAGCCAAAACGTGTCCTGCCCAACCATTTGTACCGTAAAAATCCCGTGAAGTTTTTTCACCGGATTCAACAAGCGATTCCACGTATTTTGTTATCGGCTCCGAAAGGTCAGAAAGATTGCCCGGCTCCATAGGCCAATGATTCATCTGAACATTGATATTCAAATGATAATCACCGTTCCAAGCCGTATGAATAGCGTCAGCCCAAATGCCCTGAAGATTTGGCGGCAAAACAGAATTAACACTTGAAGAAATCAAAAGATAACGTCCGAACTGAAGATACAAAGCCGCTGAATCAACAGCCTTAATTTTACCGTTAATATCGGTTTTGCCCATTTCAACAGAAACTCTGTCGAAATATTTTTTGTATTGCGTTAGATGATTTTCTTTTAAAATTGAATAATCTTTAGGTGAAACGTTTATTATAGATTCCACATTGTTACGAATTGTTGCAAAATCGTTATGCACCTCGCCCTTAAAGACTTTTTCGTAATCCGTACCGGCACTTATTAAAATAATTGCTTGATTTTCCGTCTGTTTGATAACTTTTGCAACGGCAATAAATTTTACGCCTTCTTTTTGTTCGTCGCCGCTATCAAGCATACCTTTCATAACCGAGGCAGAATCGTTTTTGATAAATTCCACACGCTCGTCCCTTAAAAAATCAAACGAAAATTTCAAAGGTGCGTTTTCGGTTTCAAGTTTTATAACAATGACATTCTGCGGAATCGAAACAAAATATTCACGTCTGAATTTTGCTTTTTTACCGTTATAATTGAATGAAAAAGAAGTATTTGCGACAGCATCGTTCAAATTAAGAAAACGTTTATAATCAGAAAACGAAGTATCGGAAAACATTTCAGAAAAGTCTATTTGAAATTTTCCGAGCGTTTGATAACAACCGTATTTCGGATTTGTACTTCCGCCGTCAAGACACGTAAAATGCTCTTTCATAAGTTTTTCAGCAGCTATATTGTCGCCCTCAATAAGTTTTTTTCGGATTTTGGGCAACCAGTCTTTCGCTTTAGGATTCGAAACGTCCCACTCAGAGCCAGACCACATCGTTTCTTCATTCAAAACGAGAGTTTCTTTTGTGATTCCTCCGTCGGGCATTGCGCCGAGTCTGCCGTTTCCAAGCGGCAAGGTTTCTTCCCACATCTTGGCAGGAGAAGAAAAATTAATAGTTAAAGCATCTATCTCTTTTTGAAAGCTGTTTTGACAAGCACAAAACATTGTGAAAATAGGAACTATAATTTTTAAAAGTTTCGTCATTTTTTTTTCGTTTGGGTTTATGCTGCAAATTTACATATTTTTTTTATTTTTTTTGCTAAAGATTTTTTCTTACCTTTACCGAAATTAAAAATAAGAAAATATTATGAAAAAAACAACCATAATCATATTACTTATAATAGTTGCAACCATTACAAAAGCGCAAAACTATTATTTAGCAGGAGATTCTTGCTTTCAAGCAGGCGATTATCAAAAATCAATTATGTATTTTGAGAAATTTCTTTCTCAATTAGAAATTCAAAACCAAGGACGAAGTTTTGATTACGCCAAAATTCTTGTCTTAGAAAGCGATTCGTATCTCGCATTATCGGATTTAGAAAATTCGCTAAAAGTCTGTCTTAAAGCCGATTCCATTATGAGAGAATGTAAACAGGAAAAATCCGATTTCGCTTTTAAATGTTATATGAATTTAGCCGAGGCATACGGTAAAAAATCCGACGACGAAAATGTCATAAAATATTTTTTAATGTCACTTCCTTTAATAGAAAATGTTGCCGGAAAAGACTCTCAAGCCGAGGCTCAAATAACTCAAAACCTCGGCTATCTATATTACAACAAAGAAAATTATCCCAAAGCTTTTGAATATTTAACCCAAGCAAGCAGACTTTTAGAAAAACTTTACGGTGAAAACTCCGAAGAATATATTCAATGCGTTTATGACATTTCACAAGTCTGCTACGGGAACTCCGACATAAAAAAAACAATGGAGTACACCGAAAAATATGTTTTACTCGCCAAAAACAACAACCAAAAAGACTCTCCCAAATACGTTCAGGCATTAAGAAATCTCGGTGTAGGATATTTCAACGAAGCCAATTATCAAAAATCGCTTGAATATTTAGTTTTAGCGACCCAAGAATATCAAAAAACATACGGCTCTTACAACGACGATTATGCAAAATGCGTTTTTGACATTGCTCAAATATATTTCAAAATCGGTGATTTGAACACCGCAACGGAATATTTTAAGCAATACCGTTATCAATGCGGAATGATTTACGGCGAAAATTCTTTAGAAACGGCAACCGCTGACGCTTATTTGTCATCGGTATATTGTTCACTCACAGATTTTAGCAACGCCATAGAACACGGCAAAAAGGCAGAAAACTATTTTGAAAATAACGGCAAAAAAAATTCAGAATATTATTATCTGTCCGTTTCATCGCTTTCGTCAGCATATTCTCAACTGAAAATGGATAAAGAGGCTTTTGAATACGACAACAAGATGATGAAATTCTTTGACAATAATTCCAACACCGCAACGCCTCAATATGCGGCTCATCTTAAAAGCCTCGGAATAAAATACGCTAATGTTGCAAACTTTGAAAAATCTTTGGAATGTCTAAAACAAGCTTCAGAAATTTATCTCGGACTTTACGGACAAACCGATGAAAAATATATCAACACACTTTTGGACATCTCACACACGTATCTCTTATCAGACGACCTGCAAAATGCAAAATCCTCCGTTATAAAAGCGTACAAATATTCCAAAATAGTTGATTCGTTGAATTATGTTTCTGCCAACGTTTTGACCGAATTAGCGGAAATATGTCTAAGGCTTAAAAATTACAACGAGGTCATAAATTACAGCGAAAAAGCACTTCCGATTTTGGAGACCACAACAGGAAAAAATACCGTTAAATATGCCCGTACACTTATCACGGAGGGCAACGCATTAAAAAATCTCAGCGAAACCGACAAAGCTTTGGATTATTATAACCAAGCCTACACCTATGCCCTAAACACAAACTGTGGCAAACTCTTTTTGGCTAACATTCAAAACGAAATAGCATCGGTCTATTATCAGAAACTCGATTTTGAAAATGCGTTCAGATATTTTTACGATGCGTATACGGTTTATACGGGGGAGCTGAAAAGTAAATTTTCGTTTATGACAATAAAGGAAAAAGAAAAATATTGGGATTTTTACAGCATCGTTTTTGACAATCTTTTAACGATAGCATTAGCAATACAAAACGAAAATGCTATAAAAGAAAGTTACAATTCGCTTTTGATTTCCAAAGGTCTTCTTTTGTCCTCGGAATTGCAATTAACGGACATAATTTTGAACTCCGGAGACTCTAAACTAAAAAATATGTTTGCAAAACTGAAAGATTTGCGTCAAAAACTCTCCTCAACCGACATTACAAACAACAAAAGATACTCAGACTCGCTTATCAATCTTGCGCAAGATTATGAAACACAAATCGTTAAAGCCTCAAAACAATACGGCGACATTATCAATTACATAAAAGTTGATTATCAGCAGGTAAAAAATGCGCTTGAAGAAAACGACGTTGCAATAGAGTTTTTCTTCACCGCTAAAAATTTCGGAGCCTTGGTCTTAAAAAAAGATTTTTCAGAGCCGAAACTCGAAATTTTAACGGACTCATATTATACCGACCCGTACAAAAACACGGAGATTTATGTTAATATTTGGAAACCGTTAGAGAAATATTTTTCGCAAGATGGCAACATTTATTTTTCACCTTCGGGAAAGCTCCACACCTTGGCTTTGGAATATGCGCCTATTGACAATAAAACCATTATTTCGGACAAATATCATATTTTCAGAATCAGTTCTACAAGAAACCTCGCGCTGAAAAAAGAACAACTTCCGATAAATTCAGCGGTGCTTTACGGCGGTGTTTTTTATGACACAAAACCGGAAACCATGCAGCAAGAAAGCGAAAAATACTCTTTTGACGATGTAACAAGAAATGTTAAAAAAAATCGTAATACAAAAATGTTTCAAGGCGGTATTAATGCCGAATATTTAAAAGGTACATTAACCGAGGTAAACGAAATAAAAAACTTTTTGGATTCCTCAAATATAAAAACCGATTTTTATATAGAATCGGCAGCCAACGAAGAGAGTTTCAAAAATCTTTCGGGCAAGGAATTAGGAATTATCCACATAGCAACCCACGGTTTTTATCTCAAAAGTGATGATAATTCGGAGGACAACGCACTGACTTATTCAGGGCTTTTGCTTTCGGGTTGCAACAACAGCGAAATGCCCGAAAGCGTAGACGACGGCATTTTGACGGCTAAAGAAATTTCTTATTTAGATTTTAGGAAAACGGATTTGGTGGTGCTTTCGGCGTGCGAGACAGGTTTGGGAAAAGTATCCTCGGAAGGAGTTTTCGGACTTCAAAGAGGTTTCAAGAAAACGGGCGTTAATACGATTGTTATGTCGCTTTGGCCCGTCAATGACTATGCAACGCAACTTTTAATGACGAATTTTTATAAAAATCTCTCTTTGGGAATGTCAAAACACGATGCTTTTTATCGCTCACAAAAACTTTTAAGAGAAAAACCCGGCGTAACGCCTCAACATTGGGCTGCTTTTATTATGCTTGACGGAATTTAAAATAAGTTTTTTTTCATCGTAAGAATCTTTTGTTTAATTTTGCAGCAGAAAAAAACGAAACAATGTTTTACAAACTGATAGAAAAGAAACGAAATCAATGGCTTGAATCCCCGGATTGTACCGTGAAGGATTTGTTGCGCTATATCCATTCGTGCGGCAAACTTCGTGATGCCCAGATTCAAGCCGTACAAACATACCTTTTCCTCAAAGTAAAATGCAGTAACAAGCCGTTGCACACACTTTTTTCTGAAGGGTATTTCAACAGCGGAAATACCTTTACGGGCAATACGGCTGCTGAGGCTCTTTACGAATATTCAAAACTTACTGACAAAAATGAAAAACCGATAGCACCCAAATTAAAGGAGTATGTTTCCGACAATATCGACGGAACTGATTATACTGCTGCTTTTAAACGTATTTTCTACGGAGTTGAATATCCCGACTATATTTTCAGTCTGCCGATGGGTGCGGGAAAAACATTTTTGATGGCGGCATTTATATACTTGGACTTGTATTTTGCTCAAAACGAACCGGACAATCCGGCTTTTGCGCACAATTTTATGATACTTGCACCATCCGGATTAAAGTCGTCAATTGTGCCGAGCCTAAAAAAAATACGTAATTTTGACCCGTCTTGGGTTATACCGGAACCGTCAGCATCGCAAATAAAAAAAATATTGCGTTTTGAAATACTTGACGAACAAAAATCCGCTGCCAAAAGCAACAAAATAAAAAACCCGAACGCCAGAAAAATCGTTTACGGAGGACAATCCTTAGAAGATATGTTCGGGCTTGTAGCCGTTACAAATGCCGAAAAAGTTATTCTCAACAAAATGGATAAAGGGAATGAACTTATGAAAAACATTGAGGATAAAGAAACGTTATCTTACAATGAGTTACGAAACATTATCGGCAAAATACCCAATCTCGCAGTATATATTGACGAAGTTCATCACGCCTCCGACGGTGAAATAAAACTCCGCCAAGTTGTAACGCAATGGGCTAAGAACAGCAAAAACACTTCAGTCCTCGGTTTTTCCGGTACACCTTATCTCGAAAAACAAGAAAGCGTAGCCGTCAGCAATGATTTCTCCTTAAAAAACAGCGATCTCGCTAATGTGGTATATCACTATCCGCTAATAAACGGCATCGGTAATTTTTTGAAGATTCCGTCTGTAAAAATTGCCGATTCACTTACCGAAAACATTGTTGAAAACGGTGTAAAGGATTTTTTGAACAATTACAAAAATACGGTTTATTCCGACGGTACATGCGCCAAACTTGCAATATATTGTGGAACTATCGAAACTTTGGAAGAAACTATTTTCCCTTTGGTTTCGCAAATTCTTTCCTCTTACAAAATTAATCCGACGGAAACAATATTGAAATATCACGGAGGTAACAAGAATTTTCCGAAACCCGATAATTCAGAAATTGAGTTTGCTGCACTTGATACGCCGCTTTCTAAAATAAAAATCATACTTTTAGTTCAGATAGGCAAAGAAGGTTGGGACTGTAAAAGTCTTACAGGCGTTATACTGCCGCAAAAAGGTGTTTGCCCTACAAATATGGTATTACAGACCTCATGCCGCTGTTTAAGACAAGTTGTAAGCAAAAACGAATCGGCGTTGATATGGCTCAATAAGTTCAACTCAGAAAAACTTAATACACAACTTATTAAGCAACAAAACATTACGCTAAAAGAGTTTGCCGACAGCGGTAAAACAGAAAAACCTCAGTGTCTGCGTTACGACCGAACGGAGCGTCTAAAAGTGCCGAAAGTAGATTTTTATCAACTCAAAATCAGTTACGAAACTCTTGTCATAGAGGAGAATCACGATACGGCTAAAAATTTGTCGTCTGATAACATCGTTTCGGAAAACCGAACACAAATCGTTACCGAGCAGAATATCGAAGGCAAAATTCAAGGCTATTCAGAACTAAAAAACGTAGAAGACGAAAACGAAATATCGTATTCATGGTGGTTGCACTCCATTGCGAAAGAGAGTTTCAACTCTGTCAGTGTAAACGATTTACAAAAATTTTCCGCGCAGTTGGAAGATATTTTTAATCAAATTACCACAGAAAAAGACGGTATAAAGATAGAAAATCCGAAATATAACCACAGCGAAATCCGTTCAAAAATCCGCCGTGCGTTTTTTCCGAAGCGGAGATTGGACATCAAGGAGGAAGTCATTCCTCAAAAAGCCGGACTTTTGCAAATCAGAAACGGAAATACGTTTTCACCGGTAGATGATAGTCCGAAATTTTATCCGGTACAAGACGAAGTAAAAGAAATCATTAAGTGGGACGGTCTTGATGATGACCCTATGCGCAAAGAAGAAATGCAAAAACTTGTTAAGCAACTCTCCGCCTTAGGGCAGGATATTTCTGCACTCAAACTCAGCAATGACCCGCACCCTGAACGTATGCGCACATACCATTATTTGCCGTACCGTTTTGACAGCGGGTTGGAAAGACAGTTTTTCGCCGATGAAATCATTCCGCTGACCAATCAGAAAAAGTTGGAAATTTATTTCAACGGAGATGAAAGTTTGACTGAGTTTAAGATAGACTGTTATTCAAAGCCGGAGGGCGTTTGGCATTACATAGGCAGATATGTTCCGGACTTTTTGTTAATAAGCAGGGACAATAACGGTGAAATAAAAAAGGCTATAATAATAGAAACCAAAGGTTCCGGTTTTGCAGCAAACTTTGCGGCAAAAAAACTCTTTATGCAAAATGAGTTTATCCCTAAAAACAACGAAAAATTCGGCTACCGCCGTTTTGAATTTTTGTATTTGGAAGATACGCTCAACCATGAAGAACGTGTGGCAAAGACAATGAAAATGATTAACGATTTTTTTGAAAACTAACCCATTATGGCAATTAAATACATTCCATATTATCCCGATACGCTCGAAGGGCAGGCAATCCTTGATAATTTTGTACGCACAAGACGTATACTCCGATACCAAGGCAGCGACGGCATCGTTGAAAGAATCAAACGCGGAATGCCGCTTTTTGAAACGGAATCAAAAGAAAAGTCAGGCGAAAACCCCGACCATAATTTAATAATTCGCGGCGAGTGTCTTTCTGCTTGTGCTTACCTCAAAGAAAAAGACATCAGCGTTGATTTGGTTTATATTGACCCGCCGTTTGCCTCTGGTGCTGACTATGCCAAAAAAGTGTATCTACGCCGCAATCCCGACAAGGCACAGCAAATAGCCGATGCCGAGCAACAATTGGATATTGATGAACTCCGCGCCTTTGAAGAAAAAATGTACGGCGATATTTGGGACAAAGAGCGTTATCTTAATTGGATGTACGAAAATCTCTGTGCAATAAAATCCGTTATGAGTGAAAACGCAAGCATCTACGTGCATTTGGATTGGCATATCGGACATTATGTAAAGATTTTGATGGATGAGATTTTCGGAGAAGATAATTTTATTAATGAAATTACTTGGTACTATTACAATAAAATGGCTCCAAAATCAGCATGTTTTCCAAGAACATCTGATAAAATTATGTTATATTCAAAATCCGTAAATTATATTTTTAATACACAATACGAAGAAAGAGAAAAAGCCCAAAAACAACTTGTAAGAAAGTTTGTAAACGGCAAAGCAATTAATGCACGAGATGAAAATGGAAATGTAATGTATGTTGAGTCATTTGAAAAAAGAATTGATGATGTATGGCGCGTACCAATGTTACAACCTGCAGATACTAATGAACCTGTTGGATACGCCACGCAAAAGCCGGAAGCCCTTTTGGAGCGCATCATAAAGGCAAGCAGCGACGAGGGCATGGTTGTAGCCGACTTTTTCGGCGGTTCGGGCGTAACGGCGGCAGTTGCTAACCGTCTGGGCAGAAAATTTATTCACGGTGACATAGGCATCAATTCCATCCAAACCGTCCGCGACAGATTGAAGGCGCAGAACGCAGAGTTTGAAATTCTCGAAATCAAAGACGGTGTATCACTCTACCGAAACCCCGTACAGACACAGGACAAACTTATTTCACTTATTAAAGGACTTCAAGAAAATCCGTCGTTGGACAAAACATTTTGGACGGGTAGCATCAATGATTCAAAACTCGGTACAATTCCGGTTTATTTGCCGAACCTTTTGGATAGTTCCTCCCGGGTTTTGGACAAACCGCAAGCCGGACGTTTGGTTTTGGAAGGAATTTCCAACTTGGGCGATGAAATAAAAAAGGTTATAATTTATTACATTGACATTGAAGATTATTGGGACATAAAAAGTTTTATCGACAAGCAAAATCAATCCACGCTTATAGAGGTGGAACTCAGAGATTTGAAACAAGTCCTTGATGATGTCGTATTGGAAGATGAAGCAGATTTTGAAGTCAGCAAATTTGAAACTCAGGATTTGTTTAAGGTAAAAATGTACAAAACCGTTATAAATAGTTTTCATTCCGACCGTATAAAAATGAAAATTAATGCGCTCAACAACAAAGGCGAACAGCAGGCATTAGCTTCGGGTAAGCCTTTCAAGAGGCTTTCAATAAGCGATAACGGTCTTGAAACTATCGAATATATTTCGGTGGATTGTCAAAATTCCGACAAAACAGCACCATGGCATTCCGATTCAGAAATCAAAATCGACACTTCCGGTTTTATCATCAAAGACGGCAAAAAATCCTCTGAATATTGGGACGGAACAATCACGAGCGAAAAAAATCCGCTGCGTCTTAAAATCCGCAATATTTGCGGCGATGAAACTATATGGAATTTATAAAGAAATAGCAAATTATATTATAAAAAAAATACAAAAAGAAAATGGCAAGATTTAAACGTTTAGACGTTCTTAACACAATGATTTCCACGGGCATAGTTCCCTTGTATTACAACGCTGACGTGGAAAAAGTAAAAACTGTAGTCAAATCCTGTTACGAAGGCGGGGCAAGAGTTTTTGAATTTACAAACCGCGGCGATTATGCGCATGAGGTTTTTGAAGTCATCAATAAATGGTGCGCCAAAGAATGCCCTGAAATGATGATGGGCGTAGGAAGCGTTGTAGAACCTGCAACGGCAGCTCTTTACATTCAACTCGGTGCTAACTTTATCGTTTCGCCCTCGCTCAATCCCGACATGGCAAAAGTCTGCAACCGCAGAAAAGTAGCTTGGCTTCCAGGCTGCGGAACACTTTCGGAGATTAATCTTGCAGAGGAACTCGGCTGCGAAGTTGTAAAAATTTTCCCCGGAAAAGAAGTAGGCGGACCTTCATTCGTAAAAGCAATAAAAGCTCCGTGTCCATGGTCAAACATTATGCCTTCGGGCGGCGTTACTCCCGAAAGAGAAAGCCTTGAAGAATGGTTCAAAGCGGGTGTAGCTTGTGTAGGATTGGGTTCTCAACTTACAAAAGATTTTTCAACGATAACAGAAAAAGTTAAAAACGCATTACAAATAGTAAAAGAAATAAGAAATGGAAAATAATATTTTTGATATATCCGGTAAAAACGCTGTTGTTACAGGCGGAGCCGGCGTTTTAGGCGGAAGCATTGCAAAACACCTTGTAGAACAAGGCGTTAATGTTGTAGTTCTCGGCCGTCATCAGGAAAACACGATGGCAAAAGTAGAAGAACTCAAACAAATCGGAAAAGCTGATGTTATAGGAGTGGTTTCGGATGTTTTGGACACCGAAAAACTCAAAACCGCAAGAGAGGAAATCGCTTCAAAATGGGGCGGCATTGATATTTTGATTAACTGTGCGGGCGGCAACGTTCCGGGCGCAACAATTCCCGACGACAAAACCGTTTTCGATATGAAAATCGAAGATTTTGAGAAAGTTACGCAAATCAACATGAACGGAACAGTTTATCCCTCGCTTATTTTCGGTGAACTAATTGCTAAAAAAGGCGAAGGCAGCATTATCAACATCTCGTCTATGGCATCATACTCTGCAATAACGCGCGTACTCGGCTACACGGTTGCAAAACACGGCATTGACGGTTTTACACAATGGATGGCTCAGGAAATGGCAATAAAATTTTCTGAAAAAATCCGCGTAAACGCTATCGCTCCAGGATTCTTCATCGGTAATCAAAACCGTGCGCTTTTAATCAATCCTGACGGCAGCCTCACAGAACGCAGCAAAAAAGTAATTGCCCGCACGCCTATGCGCAGATTCGGCGACATCACCGAACTCAACGGCGCAGTTCAGTTCCTTTGCAGCAAGGCGGCATCCTTTATCACCGGTGCAGTAGTTCCCGTAGACGGCGGATTTTCATCGTTCTCAGGGGTATAGTTTTCCAAATTAAAAATATTATGAAAAAAATTTTATAAAAAATGAAAAAAACAGTAACATTCGGAGAAGTTATGCTCCGTCTTGCAACACCGAGTTATGAAAGATTTTTACAATCTAACGCTTTCAATGCCACATTCGGCGGCGGTGAGGCTAACGTAGCAGTATCACTTGCAAACTACGGTTTACCGGTAAGTTTTGTAACAAGATTGCCTGAAAATGACATAGCAAACGCATGCCTTAGAGAACTCAGAGGTTTCGGTGTTGATGTCAGCGACGTAATTTTCGGCGGCGATAGAATAGGTATTTATTATCTCGAAACAGGAGCTGTAAGCCGCGCTTCAAAAGTAATTTACGACCGAGCATACTCGTCAGTTTCCCAAATTAAAACGGGAATGATTGATTGGAAAAAAGTTTTTGCCGATGCTAAATGGTTTCATTGGACAGGTATAACGCCTGCTATTTCAGAGGGTGCAGCTCTGGTTTGTTTAGAAGCATTGAAAGTAGCTAAAGAAATGGGAATAACCGTTTCATGCGACCTTAATTACCGCAAAAACCTTTGGAAATATGGCAAACGTGCCGACGAGGTAATGCCTTCATTAGTAGAATATTGCGACATAGTTTTGGGCAACGAGGAAGACGCTGAAAAAGCACTTTTAATAAAACCTGAAAACGTAGACGTAAGTTCAGGAAAGGTTAATGCCGAGGCTTATCTTTCAGTAT
>Ga0310695_10010114_pt1 | contig 13925 bp, 14 predicted proteins | sample RumenRJG_04DNA_FD_203882 | JGI IMG/M metagenome (GOLD analysis project Ga0310695, IMG submission 203882) | Bovine rumen microbial communities from Lethbridge, Alberta, Canada - RJG_04 (v2) (version 2) | ecosystem: Host-associated > Mammals > Digestive system > Stomach > Rumen | place: Canada... | reverse complement strand
TCAAAGACAAGTGGAACTGGCGCGAACTCTCAGGCAACAGCGATGTGGAGTTAACATACGAGCGCCTCGAGAAGTATGCCGACTATTGGGACTGGGAAGTTATTATCGATAGTTACAGACATAGCATTTATGAAAAGTATGCTATTGAGTTCTACGAGAAGTTCAAGGACTACATCCCAGTTTCCAAACTTCAGAACACAAACCTCTGGTCCAGCATTGTCCAGCAGAGATCGAAGCAACTCGCAGCAGAAATATGCATGTAGAAGACACCACATCCAAAGAACAGATGCTTAGGGAAATCATTCTCTGGGCATCTGAGGTTAAGCAGAAATCAATAGATATTCAAACGAAATATGCGCTGGAATTCTCAGAAGAATTAGATAAGAACATACCTCGTACATGCGAAGCAATAGCCTACAGTATATATCACATCAGTTGGGCTGCAAGCGAATTGATAGAAGAATGCAAGGACGCAGGAATCTTTATGAAGGACGAACATCGAATTATAATTGGATCGTTATAAATATGGGGATTTTCTTGCGCCTTTCAATAATAATCCTTATATTTGCAATCGAAACTAATAGCTAAGAACCAATGAGCAGAGTTTTTCGTATAACGCCAAAGCGTATCAAACGGGCAAATGGCACAGTGTTAACCCCTGATATGGTTATCACTGTTACCACTCGCCAGCACACCACTGACCCATTCTACAATGGTGCTGTGGAGATCCAAGAACAATACATGCGCATGTTCCAATTCGACTACAAGCGCGCCAACTGCTCCAAATATGATTTTGATTTCGTGAAGTTGGACTAATAAAATAAGTATTATGTCTTATAACATACGTACTATAGTAGATAAGTTAAATGAAAGTTTCTTTGTGCCAGACATTCAACGAAGCTATGTTTGGTTGCAAAATCCAAAAGAAAAGAGAATCGAAAATCTTTTTGATTCACTGATGAGGGGTTATCCTATAGGCTCTTTCTTATTCTGGAATCTTAAAAGGTCAGATATTGAGACGGACAATTCTGATAAGGAGGTGGAAGAAGGGAAACTGAATTTTCAGCTCTATAAGTTTATTGAGAATTACGATGTACGCAAAAACCACAATGAGAAAATCAATATATCCCAAGTCAAAAGCGAGGATTTGCATATCGTTCTTGATGGTCAGCAGCGTTTAACTTCCCTTTATATTGGATTGAGAGGTTCCCGCACTCTAAAACGCCCATATTCTCGTAAGAATGATGCAAACCAATACGAAGAGAAGTTCTTGTATTTGAATCTGCTACATACACCAAGCGATGATAATCCTGATGACTGTTATCAGTTTGAGTTCAAAACTCCAGTGGAGGTTCAACAGGTAACAGAAGAACAGTTGTGGTTCAGAATCAATACTGTGAATGATTGGGATACAGAGGAGGATGTGGAAGCCTATTGTGACAAATTTAATTATGGTCGTAGTATAGAAAGACTCCTAAGGAAACTGTTTACCGTCTTATCGAATGATCAAATACTTTCTTATTATGAAGAAAAAGAGAAAAGCATAGATAAGGTATTGAAAATATTTATACGAGTCAATAGCGGAGGTATGCAGTTGTCGTATTCCGATTTATTGATGTCTTTACTTACTGCCACATTTAAATCTGAAATTCGAGATAAGATGGAGCGGGTTGTTGACAAATTCAGAGATGATGGATTTGGTTGTATCGGTAGAGATCAAATTCTCAAGACATGCCTGATGATGTCTGAGTGTAACCACGTTTTCAAGCTAAGTAACTTTAGCAAAGCCAATATTCGGAAAATTGAGAGCAACTGGGATGCTATTATTGAATACTTGAATGTATCTGTAAACCTGTTAGCCTGTTTTGGCTACAGGAACCAGTTGTCATCTGGTTATATTGCATGTGTGATTGCTTATTATCTTTTCATCGAGAATTGTTCCAAACCAAGCAAGGAAGATAAAGCAGCAATATCAATGTTTGTTCGAATAGCCCAGATCAGATCATTCTATTCAACAGGATTGGATGGGAAGTTGTCTAAGACAAAGGAGTTGATGGCAATGTCTGAGAATTTTAGTGAGTTTCTACAGAAAGCATATTCCAGTTTTGAGAACTTTAAAATTACTAATGAATATCTGGATTGGGCGATAGATAATGTAAGATATGGTTCGAGTGCAGTCTTGCCCTTGTTACAATCACTTTATCCAAACTTAAATTATGGAACAACATCTTTTCATATTGATCACGTTTATCCAAGAGCAAAGTTTAATAATACCAATCCTAAATTTCCATCGGAATATATTGGCAAAGAAAATTGCTTGTTCAATCTTCAACTTTTAGAAGGAGTGCAGAATGAGGAAAAGAGTGATAAAGATCCAGAGCAATGGCTCTCAGATGAGTTTCCGAACGATGAAGAAAGAATAATCTATCTGCGTGATAATTATATTCCATCAGATTTTGTATTTAATTGGGAGAACCTTTCCGCTTTTGAGTATGAAAGAAAAAAGCTGATGTTACAGAAACTGCAGCAGTCATTTGGTTTATTGATAGAAGAATAGCTGTTCCAAGTATGATTTTGATTTCGTGAAGTTGGACTAAAACTATAAAATTATGGATATAGAACAGAAATGGAATATACCAGAAGAGTTACTAAGGAAAGCTTTTGAGCATTTAAGTATAGAAGAAGAGTTATATTCCTTATTTAAGGCTAGGGCCAATCGATGTGTTAATGAATTGGCAAAGCAATTTAAACAAGAGCCTCCTGACAAGGAAGATTTTAATTCTAGCATAGAAACTGCAACAACTTATATTCAAGAATTTGAAAGGCAAGTTCTCATAGGTCATTCTGAGTTATGGTCAGATAAGTATGCTTGTAATATCGATCCTGATAATGAAGTTAATAATGTTCAAAACGCATATGATGCAGTTAAGCTACAATTTGGGGAAAATATTGCAGAAAAAGAATTGGCTCTTTATGCGAATTCGCTCTGTGAAGATCCGATATTTGTTGAAGCATACATATATTATTTCCATAATGTATTTGAAGACCCAGAAATAACTGCAAAAGAATATACAGATATGTATAAGTCGCTTATTGAAAAAGGGAAATCTGCCATTTATGCGAAAGAATATACACTTCATTTCATAAATGATTACTTAGAAGAGGATTGTGAGAATTATGCATCAAAATTTGAAGAATGTATTACTAATGGTCGAGATGAAGACACCTCAAGAAGAATAGCTTATGCTTACGAAGACCAATGTAGAGCGAATAGGCCTAAGAACGTTATCAAGGCCTATATGGATGGTTTCGAATATGCAATAGATAATAGTATAAAATCCCCATATGACTTTGCTGAAGAGTATATGAAGGCATTTTGTTTTTCAGGTGGAAAGAAACCATCTTTTGTAGCAAAAGGAGAGTACGATGATATCATATGCAAGTTGCTGGTAAATAAAGGGTAATTCCGTAAAATTGGACTAAAAATTTTTATATGGAGAATTTACAAAGTTTATTGGATAGCGTAAATGCTATCTTGCGAGAAGAAAAGATAAAAAAGGAAGAAAGCCTTCGTCGAGGAGAACGTTTTAATGTTTTTCAGATTTGTGGGGTAGCACATTATGAAGTAATGCATTCTACTATTATTGCAAGTTTTCTTGCCCCAAATGGTTCTCATGGTCAGAAAGACCTTTTCCTAAGGTTGTTCTTTGATGTAATTGGAAATAATATAAAAATAAATACATCAAAAGCTTCAGTGTATACAGAATATGTTATAGAAGAAGGTCGAATAGATATTCTTGTTGAAGATGATAAAGGAAAAGGCGTAATAATTGAAAACAAGATTTATGCCAGTGATCAGGATGAACAGTTGATAAGATATAATCGCTTTGCAAAGGATAGGTACAAGAATGGTTATACAATTTATTATTTAACTCTTACAGGCTGTGATGCAAGTGAGAATAGTTCGAAGGATGTTGATTATATAAGAATATCGTATACAGAACACATCATATCATGGATTAGGACATGCATAAAGGAAAGTTCTACAACTCCCCTTATACGAGAAACACTAGTTCAATATTACAATCATTTGAAACAATTAACAAATCAAGATATGGAAACAAAGAATAAAGAAGATTTATTAAAAAAAATGGCAGATAATGCTGATGCTGTGGCTTTGATTGGCAAAACATTGGATAGCTACAAAGAATATGTATTTAAAAAGTACGTAGAAGAATCAGATATTATTACAAATTTCTGCAAGACACACAATCTTATTTTTAAGCAATGTAAATTGTTTGATGGGAAAAGTGGCAAAGGTTTCTATTTTTATAAGAAAGAATGGAAATCAGCATCAATTTGGATATACACAGACAGATCTGGAGAATGGGATTTCTATTGGGGAGTGTCTAATTATGCAGATGAGTTAGTAATTGATTTTAAGAAAATGGATTGTTTCAGTAATTCACCAATAAAATATTGGCCATATGGATGGGAATGGTTAAAAAAATATCGAGTTTGGGATTGGAATGTTTATACAGAAATGGTTAATGGTAATTTTGCATCTTATGTAGTTGAACTCGTGAGTCAAGCAATAGAAGAAATAGAAAGGAAAAAACTTCCTATGCCATAAGATTCATTATGCTCACCTACATTTCCAACTCCACCCACTACAAAGAAGTGCTTTCACGTGTTTTACATGTGAAGGAGTCTTTGTGGATTGGAACGGCTGATATCAAGGATCTGTATATCGAGGATGGGAAAACGAAAAAGCCATTCTTGGAGGTATTGGCTAAGCTTATTAAGAAAGGTGTGGCTGTGAGGCTGATTCATGCTAAGGAGCCTGGGCCCAACTTCAGGGAGGACTTTGACAGGTTTCCAATCCTGTATGATGGGTTGGAGAGGGTGCTTTGTCCAAGGGTGCATTTCAAGATGATGATCTTTGATGGCAAAGAGGCGTATATTGGGAGTGCCAATCTCACTGGTGCCGGCATTGGCATGAAGGCTGATGGCACTCGAAACTTCGAGGCTGGTATCCTGACTGACGAGCCTGAGATCGTAGCTCAAGCGATGGATCAGTTTGATGAGGTTTGGATAGGTAAGCATTGCAAAACCTGTAAACGAAAAAACTTCTGCCCAGATCCCATATTATCGAAATAATACATCTTTATTCTAACTTTCATCTTAGGTGTGCCCCAATACGGCGCACCTTTCTTGTATCTTTGCGACATTCATCAGTAAATTAAAGAAAGAAATATGAAGGTTTCGTTAGATATACGCGTGTTCAATTGGTTACTCAGTGTGGATATTAAAAAGAGTCGCATCGCTGAGTATGAAAAAGCGGCTTATCATGCTTGGGATAGATACAGGCTATATAATCAGTATTATAAGGATTGTAAAACAGAGCATCAGATTGCACTCATGACGATGCTTGACATATCAGTACACCCGTTTATAAATTATTGGAGTAAGGATGAAGAGAAAGTAACGATAGAATTACCTGTATTTGATGAAATTTTAACAGTAACAGTCAATAAGAAAGAGCAAAAACTGTACGAGGATGCTGCTCATTTTATAACCAAACGTTATTCTTGGTATTATAAAACTTATGAAAAGGTTAAGAGTGAGCCAGAGATCTCAAGGATGGCTTTGGTGGATATCTGCATTGAGAAATTCTATTCACCTACTCCTGATGATACATCAGAGGAAAAGAGTTCTTCTGCCCAGACCCCATATTAGCGTAATAACACATCCTGATTCTCACATTCTTTTTAGGTGTGCCCCAATACGGCACACCTTTCTTGTATCTTTGCAACGTAATCAATGGAAGAAAAAATAAGAATGGATATAGATCAGCATGTAAGGGAACTGTTAAAGGCGATGGCAGAGGGAGTGTATGAGAAGGAACACATCCTGGCGATGTCGCTGCTGAGTGCCGTGGCTGGTGAGAGCATCTTCCTGCTTGGGCCTCCAGGCACAGCCAAGAGCCTTGTGGCCCGTAGGTTGAAAATGATATTCAAGGATGGTCGTGCCTTTGAATACCTGATGTCTCGATTCAGTACACCTGATGAGATCTTTGGACCAGTTTCCATCTCTCTGCTGAAGAGTGAAGACAGATACGAGCGCGTTGTAGATGGTTTCCTGCCATCAGCAACAGTGGTATTCCTCGATGAGATCTGGAAAGCTGGTCCCTCCATACAAAACGCCTTGCTGACAGCCATCAATGAGCGTATCTACCAAAACGGACGCACCACTTTGCAATTGCCCATGAAGGCTCTGATTGCAGCCAGTAATGAGTTGCCTGCAGAAAACGAGGGACTTGAAGCACTCTGGGATCGTTTCTTAGTACGAATGGTGTCCAACTGTATTCAGAGCGAGAACGTATTCTACAAGATGATTCGTCAGAAGAATACCAAACCCAAGCCTATTCCTGAATACCTGTTGATCACAGAGGCGCAATATGAGGAATGGCAGCAGAAGATTGAAGAAGTGGAGATCACCAATGAGGTGTGCACTGTGATTACCCATATCAGGAAGAACCTTAAAACTGAGGCAAAGAAGGAAGAGGTGGAGGAAATGGATTTTTATATTTCAGATCGTAGGTGGAAGAAATGTGTTCATCTGTTGCAGGCCTCAGCATTCATGAATGGGCGTAGATGTGTAGATCTGACTGACATCCCCATCCTGATACATTGTCTATGGAACAAGTCGGATATCATCCCCACCATCATTGATGCGGTATGCGCCAGTCTGACAGCCCCCATAGACGAACGGATTGCGAAATTGGGAAAGGCTATCGATATGGAACTCAAGAACGTGAAAAGAAGTCAGGCAACCTCAAACACGACAGAGTCTGACGAAGACAATTACGTTCTCGTCAACTTCTTCTATTTTAATGTCTTGAAGTACCATGCAGGAAGCACCTTGTTCTACAAGATGGATTATAGTCATGTACCCTCAGGACAAACCTGTGATGGTGTCATCTACTACGATGATGCCAAGAAATCATATATCATTCATGCAATCTATACAGGAGAATTATACGATTATAAGATCAAGAACACGAAAGAGGCTAGAAGAATCAAACTTTCCAAATGTCATGGTGGCATCATTATCGACAACGTACCTTACGCTTTCCAAACCAAAAAGGCTAATCCAGAGCCTACGATATTCAATATACCTGGAAGCCCAAGTCCAAACTTGGCATTGGAAGCACTTAATGAAATAAGGAATGACCTTTTCACCAAGTTATCCAACTTGCAAAGGCAGTTTAATGATTATCGTAACCTTTTCCTATCTGACGATGACATGAAGATTGTCTCAAAATACCTCGCCCAGTGTGAAAAGAGTCTGAAGGAAATGGAGGTTAAAGCACAAAACGCCAGTTTGCTGTTATGACGAAAGACGAGATCATCACCCAAAGGCTGACTGCTTATGATGAGGCATTCGACTTCTATATGGATAGAGGAAGAATGCCTGATGCTGTGCCGTCTAACGACTTGTTAGGTGGTTTTATGCAACAGGCTATCAATGAGAATCCTCAGTTAGACAGTCAGGATCCTCTATGGAAGGAGATCATGAAAGAGGAAATCCTGAAGTTTATTGAGGCCATGCTGAAACTCTTCGAGCCTGCGGAAAAACAATACCAAAAGGAGAAGTCGCTTATCAGAGTTTTCTCATTAGGAAAAATTGAGAAGAAAAGGGAGTTGTGGCCCAAAGTTTATGGAACCATCAAGCAACAGTATAAGCCAGAAGAGGTGAATATTGATGGATATGTCCAACAGTTCAAGGAGTCTGCACCAGAATCAGTGTTTGGGCCCCTGATAAGGGATTGGGATGCAGCCTGCGATAATCAGTTAAAGGAATATGAAGCATCCTGTATCGAAAGAAATAAAAGTTACTGGGAACAGAACATTCGTGAGTGCGGATATAATGACTATAAGGAGAGGAAGAAGATTCTGAGGATGTATTATAGTTTTCCTCAGATGGTGGAGATCGTCAATATGATAGGCAGGGAGAAACCCAAGAGAGAGGACGAGAAAGACGAAACCATCAGAAGGTATATCCCCTTATTGCCATCGCCCCCCACCCCAGCAGTTGAAATTGAAGAGGTGACGAATGGAAATGACCTGCAGCACTTATTGCCCATAGAGACAACCATCCTCGCAGACCACCATACGGAAGGCCTGTTCTATTATAAATACGCTATGAGCCAGTTGCAATTGTTTGCCAATAAGCCAAAACTGGAGAGTGTGATGAAGGTGGAACATGCCAAGAAGAAAGAGCCTCGACTGGAGAAAGGTCCCATCATCGTAAGCATCGATACCAGTGGTTCTATGTATGGGCGACCTCTGGAGTTAGCCACCTGTCTGCTCAGGCAATTATTGTTCATGGCAAAGAAACAAAAACGGAATTGTTTTCTGATCTCCTTCTCTGTGAGAGCCAAAAGATTAGATTTGGCAAAGCCTGGAGCATGGAAGAAGTTGGAATCCTTTCTCAATGATCGTTATACTGGTGGTACGGATGGTAATGAGATGCTGAGAGGTGGCATCCGGATGCTAAAAACTCAGATGTATGCGATGGCAGATATGCTCATCATCAGTGATTTCATGTTTGAACCACCAGAAGACCATGTGAGAAAACTCATGGAAGAAGAGCATCAGAAAGGCACTCGTTTCTATGGCCTGCAGATAGGCAGGTATTCTCATGATTATGATACAATATTAGATAAAGTATGGCGGATAGAAAACTAGAACCACTGTTTTGGATTAATCCAAACTTCAGACTTCAGTTTCCATATTTCAGCATCAAGTGGTATCTGATTGACCATCAGGTGCTGCTTCAGGAGGCTTTGCAGAAAGGCAGGGGTAAGATGGTTTATCAAACTAAAAAGAACCTCATGATGATCATGTTACGTGATGACCATTCAGGACTAGATTTACTATATTCAGAAAGCACCCAGTTTGAAAATCTTAGACTACAGAGTTGGTTGCGTATCAATATACGTGACCAGATCGTCATTAGGGCAAAAGAGGTACTACCACGACGATTCCATGAGATAGAGACCATCAAGCACATCCAAGCAAAAGATGTCAGAGTAAGGAAATTGAGGAAGGGAGTCCTTGGGCAATGTAATGCCTTTAAGATCATCAGTCTGTCGCCAGTGCTGGTTATCTTTCCTATAGACTTCCTGGATATGGTCATCCTGCATGAGATGGCCCACCTGAAGTATATGCACCATCGAAAGACCTTCTGGGCATATCTGTCGCAACTCATCAACGACGATGCCAAGCAACAGAATGAGTTAAGAGACATCGTACTTTCAAAATACATCGATCTCTATGATTTTCTGATGAAATAGGCCTCTAAAAGAATTCTATTCCAACAGTCCCAATACAGTCTCTGGAGTTGTTTGCATTTTGGTGATAGCACATAAGCCGACGCCCATGTCCTTCACACTAGCCCCCAGCAGATACACCTCATCATCGATGATCAGGAACCTGTCATGATTCCTATGGGGTAACTGTGTGAACTTGATTTCACGTTGCTGGACATTATGTTTATGAAGATCAGTAAGGAAAGACTCACTATATCTGGAATGGATCATCGCCTCTACCCCATCGCCACGTTTGTCTAATAACGACAGGACGCGATCATCTACAAAGTTATCGATCAGCACAATGCGCCGTTTGGCGCTCCTCACCAGATCAGAGACGTATGCCCAGGCGTCCCAAACGCAGCCTGTAGCGAATATCTTCTCATTTAGAAGCTTGGGGGAGTTGGCTTCTATTGTTTTGAGAATCTGATTGACTTTTTCATCTGTTTCTATCTGATGCATCTCAACATTAAGAATGCGCTGCATCATGAGAGCATTATTATTTACGATTTGAGGAATAGAGGTAAATGCACGCATAATACGGATATTAACATCGACAGCCGTTTCCGACCTTAATACACTGCTTAACATAGCTATTCCGTTACGAGTGAAAGCATAGGGTCTTTTACGCACACCGCCCCAACTTGAAGTCGCAATTTGCGACTTCAAGTTGCTATTCTTCTCATTATCAAGTTGTTTTGCGGTCGCAATTTGCGACCGCAAAATACTCCACTCTTCTTGGGTAAGTTGAAACATAAAATCATCAGGGAAGCGCTCCTTGTTACGTTTTACTTGTTCATTAAGGCGTTTATTTTGAACACCATAGAGCATGGACAGGTCGAAGTCCAACATTACCTTTTGACCTCGAATTGTTCGAATTAAACTCTCTACATTGAAATTAGGGTGGTCACAAATTGCAACCACTTCACTTGCCTTTTTACCAACATTCTTCTTTGGGGTCTTTTCCATATTACCAAATTTATAATTAACTGGCTACAAAGGTAACCAATCTCTATGAAACCACCAAATATAATGCCAAGAAAATAGAAAAATATCTTTTTCCTGATAGCTATGCCTCGAAATGACATACCTTTTTTGTATCTTTGCAGAAAAATAGAGGAGTAATATGGAGAAATATCTGTTTCTGGATTTCGATGGGGTGCTGAATACTGGCAAATATGCCAGGCAGATGAAACGTGAGGGCATTGACCCCTTTGATGAGTTTGGGGCGATGTTCGACCCAGAGGCAATAGCCAATCTGAAGCATATCGTGGAGCTGACGGGCTGTAAGATCATCCTCTCTTCGACTTGGCGTAATGAAGGAATCATGCGAATGAGGGAGCTTTGGAAGGAGCGTGGTTTGCCTGGCGAAATTTACTCCATGACTCCTATCCTACTCAGTAACTCTTTTCAGGATGCCATGACTGGTGAGATGATGGGATTTCCATTGCGTGAAGCAAAAGCATTGGAGATCAATGCCTGGCTAGATCAGAATGCTGGTAGGGATTATCGCTATGTGATCCTCGACGATGAAGATTATTTCTTCCCCAAACAACAGGAACATCTGGTGTTGACAGACGATAAAGAAGGTCTGACTGATCGAAAAGCCCAGAATGCAATTTGGATTCTGAATAATTAGACATTTTTTTTCTGATTTAATAATCTTCCTATAAGGTGTGCCCTCATACGGCGCACCTTAATTGTATCTTTGCCCAAAATATCATTTAATAAATTATGGAAAAAGGTTTTGTTCATCTTCATGTGCATACCCAGTATTCGATATATGATGGGTTGTCACAGATAAAGGATCTTGTAGAAAAAGCTGTTAACAACGGTATGCCAGGTATGGCCATCACTGATCATGGGAATATGTATGGCATCATGGAGTTCCACCATGTTGTAAAACGTATTAATAAAGAAAGAATCAGTAAAGGTGAGGAACCATTCAAACCAATTTTTGGCTGTGAGATGTATGTGGCTCGTCGTGGTGATAAACTTCAAAAGGTCTTGCGAGAGGATCTTGGTGGATATCACTTGATCCTGTTGGCTAAGAATTACACTGGTTATAAGAATTTGGTGAGACTCGTGAGCAATTCATGGGTGGAGGGCTATTATAATCGTCCACGTACGGATTGTGCAGAGTTGGAGAAATACCATGAAGATTTGATTGTGCTTTCAGGATGTGTTGCTGGCGAGGTGCCTTCAAAGATTATTCGTGGTGATATAGCAGGAGCTCGCAAGGCCATAGAATGGTATAAAAGTATCTGGGGTGACGATTATTATTTGGAACTCCAGCGCCATGAGGTGAAGGATCCTGCTATCATGGCTAATCGAGAGCTATACCCTTTACAAGAGCAGGCTAATAGAATGATGATAGAACTGGCTAAGGAATATGATATCAAACTGGTTTGCACCAATGACGTCCATTTCGTAGAACAAGAACAGGCTGAGGCTCATGGCAGATTGGTATGTATGGGCACTGGTAAGGAGATAGACGATCCCTCGCGTATGCTCTATACCAAACAGGAGTGGTTTAAGACCAGTGAGGAAATGAAGGAAGTGTTCAGTGATATTCCTGAAGCATTATCCAATACGATGGATGTTTTTAACAAGGTTGAACTTTATAGCATCGAGCATCAGCCAACCTTGCCATTGTTCACCATTCCAAAAGAATATGAGACGGAAGATGATTATCTGGAAAGTCTAACGCTTAGTGGGGCTCGTAGGATATATGGCGAACCTTTACCTTCAGAGGTGAATGAAAGACTTCAGTTTGAGTTGGATGTCATTAAGGCAAAAGGATTCTCAAGAATATTCTTGATCATACAAGACCTTGTTAACGCCATGAGAAAGAAGAATGTGATGGTAGGTCCTGGGCGTGGTTCTGAAGCTGGCAGTCTGGTTTGCTACTGTCTGGGTATTACTGCTATCGACCCCCTTAAACATGATCTTTTGTTTGAGCGATTCGTCAGGTTGGATCGTGACGTGTTACCTTGGCTTGGTATTGATTTTGATAGCGATGGACGTATTCAGGCAATAAAGTATCTTGAAGAGAAATACGGAAAGGATTGCTGTGCCCATATCCTAACGTTTACCAGGATATCTACCAAAAAAGTTTTGAAATATGTAGCAATAATGGAAAAGACACCAAACTCTGTTTCTAAAGCTCTTTGTGACGAATTACCCCCATACATGTCTTTTGATAGCGTATGCAAGACAATTCCTGTATTCATAAAGGCAGGAAAGTCTAGGAATCTAGCTATACGAAATCTTATCAAGTACACTAAGATGCTGGAGGGTACAATCTGCGAAACAAGCATTGATCCTTCAAGATTTGTTATAAGCCAAGGGCCTATTTGTGAATGGATTCCAGTCTCAACTATTGCTGACCCTCATGAGAAATGGCAAGTTCTCACCTGTACTCAATATAATGCTTTTTCAATAGATTCTACTGGAGTGATGGAGATGGACTTAAAGGGGATTAGAGTATTATCAGAGTTAAAGTCTGCCATTTTAAACATCAAGAAGAATCTTGGAATAGAATTCAATTTGGCTAAAATCCCTTTTGACGATTCCAAGACTTTTAAACTGTTCCAGAAAGGACATACTATAGGGGTATTTGAGTTTGAATCACATGATATGCGTGCCTATCTTAAACATCTGTGTCCCACTTGTTTTAAAGATATTGTGGCACTAAATGCTCTCAATTTTCCTGGTTTAATAGATTATATTCCCTCGTTCATTGCAAGAAAGAATGGAAAGGAAAAAATCAAGTATGATATCCCCTGTATGGAGAAATATCTGGAAGAGACTTATGGTATGGCCATATATCAGGAGCAGATCGGACTTCTCTCTCGTCAACTTGCAGATTTTAGTCGAGAGGAGAGCTATAAACTTCAAAATGCGATGTGGAAGATTAAAAGAGATATCATTGAAGGCTTGAAGCCTAAATTTTTAGAAGGGGGAAAGAAGAATGGTCATGATCCTAAGGTTCTTGAGAAGATATGGTCTGATTGGGAGAATTACGGATGGCGTTTTTATATGAAACTATATGCTGTATCTGACGCGATGATTGCATACCAGACGGCTTATCTCAAAGCCAACTACCCCTATGAGTATATGACAGCTCTATTGGAAAGTCGCAAAGACAACAAGGTTGAGTACGATCTGTTATTGGAAGAATGCATGAGAATGAAGTTATATCTTGTGTTTAAGGATTATCAATAAAAGTATTTAATGATGGTTACGAATAGTCAAGAAGTTGTAAGACAACAGCATTTACGAGAAATTCTGGGAAAGAAAGAAGGCAGAAAAATGTCTTTTGGGGACATCATGAATTGTTTATGGGTCTCTATTGTTGTATTCCTACGATTTTGTTTCAGATACAAAGGAGAATCATTATGAGCAAGAGAAAACCAAGGTATGAAGGGCCGGCTTATTGCGACTACCAAGATCTTTTCGATCGTATCACTATCGAACTGGAGAATATCTATCATACGTTTTGGGACAAGAGAAAAGAGGCTCCTAAGTTTCGTACGATGGGGAAACA
>Ga0310695_10010113_pt1 | contig 13926 bp, 14 predicted proteins | sample RumenRJG_04DNA_FD_203882 | JGI IMG/M metagenome (GOLD analysis project Ga0310695, IMG submission 203882) | Bovine rumen microbial communities from Lethbridge, Alberta, Canada - RJG_04 (v2) (version 2) | ecosystem: Host-associated > Mammals > Digestive system > Stomach > Rumen | place: Canada... | reverse complement strand
CAGATATGTGATGGACAATAGACTAAAACGACAGGCAGCGCTCTACATGCTGATTTCACTCGTAGACGAGAATAACGGAAGCATCGATATCAACTCCAATGCGATCCGTCGCTCCTTCAACGATGATGATCAGACAGTTATGGTGGAGAAATCCGACGGAACCATTGCGCTGGCTGCTGAAATGGATGGCGAGATCCTTGACAAGGCTGTTCGTAAGTGGATAGCAAACAACCCTCGCAAATTCGAGGCCGTAAGGTCGAAGTTGAACCCTAAAATGATGAACTATATGGTGAATTAGAAAAGAAATAGAGTCTGGATCATCCTTGACTGAACTGAGAAAGCAGAACTAGCACTTCATCGAACACGTCAGACAGCAAGGCCACTGGGTGTTCGCGCTCTCCCATAGGGCGTGGACTAAGGGTTATAGCATCTGAACGTAGGCTGTGCTAGGCCTTGCTTTCATCAACCCCCACGCCCTTTTTTCAGAACGAAAGGAGGGCTTTTCTGTTTTCCGATGAAATAATCGACAATGAAAGTAAAAGATATAAAACTCTCAGAACTCCCAGAAGAGGTTACAGAAGACGGTTTGAAATTATATGGCTCTGCATCTTATGAGACGCAGGTGGCTATACTTAGCCATTATCTTCACACACTTGATAACAAACATGACATCGCCTCTGGTGAAAAAAGATATGAGATTATTGGCTATATCCGTGACTATATTGAGTATAAAAAACTTCATGATAAGAAAAACTCAATATGGGGTGACGTCAATGATGAACAAATAACTAAAGCTGCAGAGAGTCCACTTGAGAGTGATCTGTTTGCAGACTTCTTCAACGTTCCATTTCCTGCACCTGAGAATCCCAAGTTTACATTCATAGATTTATTTGCTGGCATAGGCGGCTTTCGTATAGCCATGCAAGAACTTGGAGGTAAGTGTGTATATTCTTCAGAGTTTGACGCTCAGGCTCAGAGAACATACTTGGCAAATTACGGAGAAATGCCATTTGGAGATATTACAAAGGAGATAACAAAAAAATATATTCCAAAAGAGTTCGATGTTTTGTGTGGTGGATTTCCATGCCAGGCTTTTTCTCTTGCAGGTAGACGTCTTGGATTTAAGGATGAGACACGAGGAACCTTATTCTTTGAGATAGAGGAAATTCTTCGAAGGCATCATCCCAAAGCCTTCTTTTTGGAAAATGTCAAGGGCTTAATGATACATGATAAAGGTAGAACATTAAGAACCAATTTAGATCATTTGGATCAAGTTGGCTATGATGTTGTTCCACCGCAGATTGTAAATGCAATGGACTTTGGTGTGCCACAACACCGAGAACGTGTTTATATTATTGGTTTCCGCAAAGATCTACATGTTAACATCAATGATTTTCATTATCCAGAACCAACAACACCTGAAGGAAAACGTGTGCCATTTAAGAAAATAATGGAAAAGAATGAGGTGTCTGTAAAATACTATCTATCTGATGTCTATCTCGAGACATTAAGAAGGCACAGGGCACGCCATGAGGCAGCAGGTCATGGATTTGGCTATGAGATTATTGACAAAAATGGTGTTGCAAATGCAATTGTTGTAGGTGGAATGGGAAGGGAAAGGAATCTTGTAATTGACGATAGACTTACGGATTTTAGTCCTGTTACCAATATTCATGGTGAGGTTAACCGTGAGGGGGTTCGGAAGATGACTCCGAGAGAATGGGCCAGACTTCAGGGCTTTCCAGATAATTTTAAGATTGTTGTTGCAGATGCGTCTGCCTACAAGCAGTTTGGCAATAGTGTTGCTATTCCTGCTATTAAAGCTACAGCTGAGAAGGAATTAAAAATGTTAGGAATATAATAAGTGCATAACAATATGGCAATAACTGGAAACAAAGGAGAATGGAGTGAACTGTATGCCCTGTTTCGTCTGCTGGGCGAAGGCAAAGTTCATGCAGGTGACGCTGACCTAAACAAACTTGACTTGTATTATCCCATCCTCAATATCATTCGTGAGGAAAGCAAGAAATACGAATACAAGCCAAACAAAGAGCAGAACATTGTCGTAATTGACGAGGATGGAAATGAGTATGCACGTATCTCGATGGATAAGTTCATGGAGGAATCCACAAAACTGCTTAAATCCATCAAGGGTGCAGGAAGCCAGAGAGCTTTCGAGGTTCCAGATGCAGAATGCTTCATGGGGCAGATTGGCTGTACTAAGATAAAGGCTCCATCACAAGACAAGGCGGATATCCACATTGTCATTCATGATTTGCGTACCAACATGACTCCTTTGTTGGGCTTCAGTATAAAGTCTCAACTAGGAAGTGCTTCGACATTGTTGAATCCAGGTATGCCGACAAACATCACCTACAAAGTTGTTGGTGGTGATATGACTGATCAGGAGTTGGAGGAAATCAATAGCATCGAAGACCACATACCTCGTATGCAAGCTATGATAGACAAAGGATATCAACTTAAATATTACGAGATAGCGCATCAGACTTTCAAGAACAACCTCCTGTTCCTTGATATGTGCATGCCAGAGTTAGTGGCTCGATGTCTTGTCTTGGGCAGTATGCCTAACTTGGGCACTTCTACGAAAGAAATCGTTGAAGCAGTTGCAGAGGAGAATCCATTTGATTACACAGGAAGCAACGTCGTTGGCTTTTATGAGCACAAGATAAAAGTATTGCTGTTGGATACTGCTCTTGGAATGACATCTGCAAAAGAGTGGAACGGACACTACGATGCTAACGGAGGATACCTTGTTGTAAAGAGCGATGGCGATATTGTATGCTACCACTTCTACAATAAGAATGATGTGGAAGATTACCTCTACAATAACACTCGTTTCGACAGAGCCAGTCGTAGCCGTTATGATTTTGGAAAATTTTATCGAGGTGAAGATGGCGATGTTTATATGAAGCTTAATCTGCAAATCAGGTTCAAGAAGTAAATTCATCCAGGAAAACAAATCAACATAGGAGGTCATAAACATGTTTTTTTTCTTCTTCTTTTTCTTTGACGAGACTAACGGAAAGAAATCAAACCGTTGTTTTGAAAATGCACAATGGCAGGAGAATGCCAACAAGGGTGAATGGAGTGAATTATACACTTTATATAAGCTTTTGTCAGAGCAAAATCTATACCCCATAAATTTAGACAATAAGAAGGGACAACGTTTGAGGATGCCCATATTGTCGATATTACGACATACTGAGCAATTCTTAAAGGCTGAATACAAAATCGAAGAAGACGGTCAAATAGTGATAAATGCAAATGGACACGATATAATACAAATTCCAAAGAGTGAGTTCGATGCGTATGCTCCCAAACTACTTGAAGCAATCAAGAAGGGAGCAATAAAGAAAGAAAAAGCTAAGAAAAGTTCAAAAGAACCAGCCTTTCCATTACCAGAATTTGACGAATTCAGAAAAACGACATGTTGTCCCAACATCAAGTGTTACTCGAAGAATTTGGGCAATAGAGAAAAAGACAAGTCTGATCTATATATCGTTATTCACGATATTGTTACAGGACAAACGCCAACCCAAGGTTTCAGTATCAAGTCAGAGATAGGTAATCCGCCAACTTTACTTAACGCTACGAACCTGACTAATTTCAAGTACAAACTATCTAAGAATTTGCCAGAGGAAAAAGTTGCCAAAATCAATTCGATGATTGACAACAGAAGACATGCAGACATAAAGGGGAGAGTAAGGGCCATTTTGAATGAGCATGTTTCGTTAGAGTTTACTACAATCAATCCTGATGCCAAGGGCAAGTACGTTTTCTTGGAGAACCTAATGCTGGTTGACAGCATGTTGCCTCAGATTATTTCGCATCTTCTGGTAATGAGCTATAGCGAAGATACGCGTCTTCTTGATGCTTTAACAGACAAACTGAGTGAACTAAATCCGATAGGATACCCTATGGAGACAAACAAAATGCAATATGAGGCAAAAGTCAGGCGGTTTGTTACAGATGTTGCCTTGGGAATGGTTCCTGGCGTTCCATGGGAAGCTGCTCATCAAGCATACGGAATGCTTGTGGTAAACACCAAGGGTGAAATTGATTGCTACCATATAGTATACAGAAAATCTCTGGAGGATTACCTTTACAAAAACCTCAAATTCGAGACAGCATCGGCAAGTAGATATGGATTTGGCAAAATAGAAACAGGGGCAGACGGCTGTCAGTATTTTACACTGAATTTGCAACTGAGATTTACCAAATGACAGAAGACATCAGGGGTCACCTAAAGATATACAGGATATGTGATCATAAGGAATTGGGTATTTTTCCTTCAGACAGAGAAACAGTATAATAAAAAACACAATAAGTACAAAAATGTATAAAGCAAGTGACATTGAAAAGTTGAATAATCTCTTTAAAGAGTTTCTGAAATACGGAAAATTGTATATTGAAGCAATTGGTCTTGGTGACAAAAATCTAACTTCGGAACAATTCACAGCGATCAAAACAGTTCGAGAAATAGCTACGAAGAGTATACCGAATGTCCTTGCTCAAATGTTTGCATCAGACAAGTATGAAACAGATGGTTCTATTGGACAAGGCAGAGTTGCTAGTACACCTTGGGTGGCTATAAGAAACAAAAAGATGTTCGGTAGGAAAGATGATAGAATAAAGGCATCTATTGTTTTCTTCTTGAGTAGTAATATCGATAAAGTCTATGTGACAATGGACCTCAGAGCATCGGATTTCAAGAATACTGGTAAGAAACAACTCGCCTCGATTCGTAAGTTCTCTGAAGATGCTTCTTCCGTAATAGAGGGTCCTATAGCTGTCATTGACAATAATGAACTTGACATCAGGAACGAATCGTATAAGGCGGCTGCTGTATTTTCATGTGAATGGAATCTAACAGAAGCAGAACAGAACATACCCCTTCTGCACAGTCTTGAAAAAGCATATGACATTTTCTGTGACATTCAGAGTTCTGATAGTCCTATTGCCCCTAATTACAATATTGAAATTACAAACACTTCTCACAAAGGAAATAAATCTATGACAACTTCCACTTCTAACGAAAATTCTCAGAATGAAGGATTTACACCAATTCAGAAAATCTATTTTGGCACACCAGGAGGCGGGAAATCTCATAAAGTCAAGACGCTGATAGAAGACACCAAGAAAGCCAAGGATAGATATTTCCGTACTACATTCCATCCTGATACAGATTATGCATCGTTTGTAGGCTCTTATAAGCCTATCATGAAAGGTGAGCTGATTTGCTACGAATATGTTCCTCAGGTGTTCACACTTGCTTATATAGCTGCATGGAATGACCCTGATAATGAATACTTCCTGGATATAGAGGAGATAAACAGAGGTAATTGTGCTCAGATATTTGGAGATTTGTTCCAACTACTTGACAGAAACAAGGAAGGATATTCTGAATTCCCAATTCAGGCAGACTCTGACTTGGCTAATTATCTTTTAAACGCTAAAGATGATGAGAATAATGACATTTTGAGCAACAAGGACGGTATTGAGAATAATAAGCTTTGCCTTCCCCCCAACTTATCCATTGTTGCTACAATGAACACCAGTGATCAGTCGCTATTCCCAATGGATAGCGCATTCAAGCGCCGTTGGGACTGGGAATTTGTGCCAAGCACCTTCAATGAGAAAGACAACTTCAATATCACAATAGGCAATAAGGTCTACAAATGGCATACATTCCTCAAGGAAGCCAATGCTCGCATCAAGCAGGCAACGGATTCGGAAGATAAGCAGATGGGATCCTATTTCGTCAAGACAGACATGGACGAAGAGAAATTCAAAAGTAAGGTTATGTATTACCTTTGGAGTGAAATATGCAAAGAAGAATACAAGACTCAGAACAACTTCTTCCGATACATCGACCAAGATAACAATGAACAGGAATTCACTTTCAATGAACTATATGACAAGGGAAGCACAAAGATGCTTCAGAAGTTCATGAAGTTTATGAACGTATCGCCTGTTAATGGAGATAATCCTGACGAAGAGGATAAACAAGAAACCGAAGAATAATGAAGCTTTTATTTGAAGAATATTCTTATCCCATAGAATGCTTGCAAAATCTTGTAAGCAGTCATTTCTATGTCCCCAACAAAGAGGGCACAGAAGCAAAAATGAACTATGTAGGATATTTCTTCAATAACAATCCTGACAATCCCAAGGAGGCTGATGCTGTATTTATTCTACCGAAAGTATTTCTGAATGAGAAATCAGAACCATTTGAACTTGATGGTCTGAAACCTGAAGATGTCATCAATCTGGATGACAAGACGAATAAATTACTGCGAGACCAAGGGATTAGCAATATGGTTAGTGAGCTGGCAATATGGCTTTATCAGGCCATTCAGTTCTATCATGAACGAACGACCAACTCAACCAACAAAGAGCAAGCAGCAATCCGTGAAGTTGTTAGCAACAGAGGGCAAGAAACCGTAACATACCTCGACACAATACTTCAGCTGCGTAGATTCTACAAGGAACATAAGCAGTTATTGACTTTCGTCAGTATCATCAACAATTCTGGAAATAACAAGATCCAGTGGTCAAAGACTATCAGCCATGAAACTCCGATAGTCCGCAACAATAGGCCTGCATACGTCAATTTCAGGACGAAAGGGAAAGTGATAAACTTTGACGAAGAGATTATTGTTCTTTTCTACTCAGTCCTGGACTTCCTGAAACATAGGTTCCATTTTCAGGTAAACATTAACATACAATATACCCTTCTTTCTCACAAAAGAATAGAGGGAATGATAGAGAGCCGCAAAGGAACACGCTATCTGAAGAAGATACGAAAGAAGTATTTTACAGACGAATTCGTGGCATTGTGGAAGCTATTGTATGCGTATTTTGATAAAGCAGAACGTATAGCATCACGTCGCTATCATGATGAAACGTTGCTTGTGAGAGATTTTAATCCTGTCTTTGAAGACATGATAGACTATCTCATCAGCGATGATGACTATCCAGAGGAATTGAAGATTCAGAATAATGGTTCGAAGATTGTTGATCATCTATACGAAGAAAAGTCGCTGATTTATGATGAGCATATTTACTTTGTAGGTGACTCTAAATACTACAACACACAACGTGAAGAGATGGATGAGCACTCCATCACTAAACAATATTTCTATGCTAAGAATATCATCCAGCGAAATATTGATGTGATATGTGGCTTTGATCAGGATTTTGGTAAGAAGAAAGCAAAGAATCCTGAAAGATATTTTCATTACCGAGATGAACTGACCAAGGGCTATAATATTACACCGAATTTCTTTATCAGCGGTATTGCTCGCAGGAATAAGCAAAGCAGGCAGTATGATAAAAGTGAGGCTCAACTTGAGAACATAACAGGTAAGGCTCTTATCTACAACCGCCATTTCATAAATCGACTCTTTGATAGAGATACGCTTGTCCTTCAGCGATATAACATAAACTTTCTATATGTGTTGACTGCATACGCAGCTCAACAGCAGTCTGCAAGGGATCATTTCAAGCGTTTGGCTCGAAGAGATTTCCGCAAGCATATTATAGCTGCTCTTTCAGAGAACTATAAGATCTATCAGATTTGCCTTCCAATAGAAGAGGATATGCAATTGTTTGTCAAACGTAACTATTATCAGTTGGCAGGACAAATATTCTCATTTGACGGCATACTCCTTTATGGAGAGGAAATAACCACGACTGCAAACATTCATTTTGAAGAGCAGAAGTCCAAGGTAAAGCTTCAAGGCGAGAAGATGGTTCTCGAATTAGAAGGCGAGACAGTTCAAGTTAAACCAGTGGCTATAGGGGAGCAGATCATAAAAGAATATGCCCAGGAGTTGATAAACGATCATGAAGACTCTGAGATGGAAGATGAGCATGTTGCTGAAATTGTAGACATACAGGATTCTCCACTCTTTGCACGTTGGATTACAAACGAGCAGAAGTATTCCACCCATATTCCTTTATATAATATCAGGGCAGCTTGTGGCAAATTCCTTGAAGCAGAAACTGATGCAAAGATAGAAGGGTGGATAGATTCCGATGCTGCTGGAGTACATAAGCATGGAGAAGAGTACTTCGTTGTTCAAGCTTGTGGTGAATCTATGCTTCCCAGGATTCAAGATGGTGCATATTGCGTATTCCGTGCAGGAGGTAGCGTTCATCGTGGTGACATTGTCATAGCTGGAATTCATGATTATGACGCGGACTATTACGGCAGGTTCACTATCAAAAAGTTCTGGCAAGAGTTTGTTATGAACGAAGACGGAGTAAGAGAACGAGAATCAGTAACACTAAAACCATTAAATGACAATGGGGATTATCCCACATACGAACTTGATAGTGAAAGTGGAGAAGGCTTTGGTGTTTTCGGTGTGTTAGTTGATATAATAGAATTGTAAATACATATGCTGATGTTGTATAATATGATTATATGGCGAGCTTATAAAGAAGTAATTGGCCTCTCCAATATAGTTTCCTCCAAATCCAGTATTTTGGAATGATATAGAGGCTATTTTTTTAACAAGATGTAAATTTTGTTCTTGATAAACTGAATAACATTGGGTCTGCAGGGCTCCAAAAATACCCGAACAAATTCCTTACCCATATGATCTTGATATGTATTTAACAATGCTTTTTTAAGGTTTGCTTTTCCCCATGAAATAGCATAGCATGATGACTCAATTAAATAAAAGACCTCTTCACTATTTTTCCTTTTTATGCATACAGACATGCCTTGTTGAGTGGGGACAATAAATGCTTTTTTTATTGTCGACAATTCTGATTTTGTAAATTTGCGAGAGGATATCATCCGTATTGAATTAGAATATATGATGGCATATGGCTCTTTACTATAAAGTATGGCTGGAGGAATAATTATTCCAGCTACTAGTTTGTGGTGACGTCCTTCATATACCAGTCCTATAGACAGTACTAAATAAAAGTCTTTCAAAGATGCAATCAGATCGTGATTTTGTGAGATGAGTTCATAGAATATGGGATCAGTAACAGAAAAATCATATAATGTATTATGGTACAAGAATTTTAATCGGAATTTTGCTCGTTTTTTAGAAAGGTCTTCTTGGAATTCATAGGCCTCTGGATGAATCATCATTAAAGAATAATTACCTAAACCATATTCTTCTGGAGAGATTGCAATATCTCTGTTGTAGAAGATTTCCTTATGTACATTGTCTGTAAGTTGACTCAGTATTTCTGCGGTTGGCTGTATCATTCCAATTGGGAAAATCTGCTGATAAAAGACATCTTCGGAGTGCGACTCGTGAGGACATGGATTGACGTTAGTTAATTTTACAATGGATAGCAATGGAATATAACGAGCTTCATGTTCTGGAACTTCACCATATTCTGTGTTCCTATCAATAGGACGTATCCATTTAGGCGAACCATTGTTTGTTGTTTCCTTTCTCCATTGACCATCAGGAGTTATAGTGACTACTATGCCAGCAATACAACGCCCACCTCGTTTGTAGGAGTTCGCAAGGCAAATAAAATGTTTATCCATCCTGTATTAGTCTAAGTTTAATTCCTTTTGACTTATGCGATATCCAATCTCTTTGTTATTCAGTTTGTATGCATCACGTAGTTGGTCTTTGGCTGTATATGAGCCAAAGAGTTCATCGATTTCTGACAGTTGGTTTCTCTTGGATCGTAAGTATTTACATACCATCTCTTTTTCCAATTGCTCTTGTGTGATGCATTCATCTTCTTTTATAATGTGATACACTTCATAACCATGTTCGTGAAAGTATTTTGCAACTAGCGAGAAACGATGGCATTCAAGTGGATTAATCTCAGTACACATTATCGCAGAGATACATTCCTTTGGTAGTAATTGAAATCGTTTAATTCCATTCTGAAACAATGTTGTTTTAGAAGCAATTTCAAAATCCACCTGACATTCATCATTAATTGAATCTATTCTTCTCGCCCCGAATTCATATCCGAAAAACTCATAATGGATGTGATGTAGCATAAGAAAGGATTCAAGAACCTCTTTGTTAAATTGTGGTGAATACTTACTTGCAGGCATACTTCTGACGTCAATAACACAATTAATATTGTACGCATGAAGCTTTCTTAAGAACTCCTCCTGTGATAGGTTGGAATGCCCAATTGTATAGATGCATTTTCTTTCCATAGTTTTTATGATTTAACGTTATTATTCGATTGTGGTGACAAAGATACAGATTTTTTTTTGTAAATCCAAACTTTTTCAAAGATAATTTTGCATTGTTCGTTGATTTTCTTTATTTTTGCAGCATATAATTAGTAACTATATTAAATTTATGGAAAAAGTTGAATTTACACAGGAAATGTACGATAAGGCTAATGATGTTGTTATAAAGTTGGCAAAAGTACTTGATGAAGAAAGAGATCCCAAATACTCGTTTAAGTTTATGGTATTTGTTGTAGCTAGATTTTCGGCTGTTATATTGAGAATGATTCAAGAAAGGGAATATCATGAAGACGTAGCTGACTTTTATACCAATCTCGTTAAAAGCATGATGGAGACTTTTGAAATGGATTTAGATAAATTTGCTGATAAGGACCAGGATGACGATTCTGATGAGATAATAAGTTAGAGATTTCTGCTCTCATTAGTTTTTGTGATTAGAAACGAAATGCTCAATGAATATATATGTAGCCAGTAGTTGGCGTAACGAGTACTACACTGAGGTTGTAGCTAAGTTACGGGATGCAGGTCATGATGTCTATGATTTCCGTGACCCTCCTTCTGGTGATCCTGGATTCAAATGGAACTGCGTCAGTGAGGATTATATGAACTGGGGGCCGCTGGAGTATCGGGAGAATCTGAACCATCCTTTTGCTTTAAGACAGTTCAGAAATGACATCAAGGCAATGGAGTCTTGTGACACATGCGTTATTGTGTTGCCCTGTGGCCGAAGTGCACATACTGAGGCAGGATGGTTTGCTGGGCGAGGGAAGAAGGTGATTGCCTATATTCCAGAGAAGCAGGAGCCGGAGCTGATGTATAAGCTCTTTGATGCAGTATGCTGCTCGATGGATGAACTCATAGAAGAACTGAATGGATAAACTCTCTCCAGAACAACGGCATAATAATATGGCTGCTATCCGAGGGAAGGATACGAAGCCGGAGATGATTGTGCGCAGAGGATTGTGGAGAATGGGATTCAGATACAGACTGAATCATAAAAGACTACCAGGACATCCGGATTTAGTACTAAAGAAGTATCGTACTTGTATCTTTGTAAACGGATGCTTCTGGCATGGACACAATGTGGATATAAGCAACTTTGAAAACACAGACTGTTGCAAGATTCCAAAGACAAATCGCGAATTCTGGATTGAGAAGATTCGTAGAAACAAAGAAAGAGATATCGAGGAACAGAAGCGGCTTGCGGAGATGGGATGGCATTGCATCACCGTATGGGAGTGTGAACTGAAACCTTCGAAACGTGAGGCTACTTTGAAATCACTGGCATACACTCTCAATAAGATATGGCTTGATGATCATGCCGTTATAGGCAAGCCTTATGAACTGCCGGAAGAAGAAACGCTAAAAGCGGCAGAAGAAGTATAATTTTTCGTTTTTGCAAGGCTTGCAAACGAATAATAAGATTCGTTTTCTATTTTTTTTATTAACTTTGTACCCATATATTAAGTGCATATATGAAGAAAACGTTACATATTGGTGATAGTGACTCTTGGGAAGGCTCCATGAAGTTTTCAATATATGGATTAGCTCCAAGGGATAGTTATGATATAATGGGGTTCGATTATCCCTTTTGCACAGCATGTCTTCCTCGTAATCTTTCAAAAGACGAGTTAAAACGCTGTATAAGTGGTAGCCATACACATCTTTGTCAGGATTTAGTACTCAGGTTTGCAGATATTGACCTGAAAGCTTATGATAAGATTGTAATTTGGCATACTTATGATTCTAACTCGCTTCTGCTCCTATATTTTTTCAGCTCAATTTTTGAAGGGAACCTTTATCATTGCATCATAGAAGCCAGTGATGACACAAAATGGACTGGAGGTTCTACTCCAGGAAGTCTAAGAAATGGATTTAGACAGATAAAAATGCTTACGGATGATGAAAGGGCTTCGTTCAAAGAGATATACTTGTCTCTTCTTGGTACAGAAGGTATCCCCAAAATAGCTGAAGAAAGAAATATTATTTGCAAGTCAAAAGAGTTCGTTAAGTCTCTTCTGTTGAAACATTTGACAAAAACGCCAAAACCTTATGCCCGAGTTGTAGGTGAAACGATAAGCGAATTCCCTAGAGAATATCGATTTGATCCAATTTATCTGGATTGTTTGCTACTTGAAATGATTGAGGATGGCACACTTAAACCTTTGAGGATCAAAAGAGATAACTCAAAGAGACCATATCCTATATGTGGATTCCATAATCGGAAATACCTTTATAAGGGAGAGGATATGGGTGGATGGTATAATTTCTCTGTGGTTAAAAATGTAAAACATATGTAAAGAGTGTTTTCCTCTTGATAAGCAAGAAAAATACAATAAAGCTCCAGAATGGTTGGATATCGATGGGAATTGTGCCCATCCAGAAGTGACTTCTGTGCTGGAGCTCTTTTTTTTAAAAAATAATTATGGTGGATAAAGGAAATATTCATATTTGTTTGGTTTCTCCGAAAGTAAAGTGGCCAAAGCCCGTTTCTCCTACAATAGATGAGATAGAAGAAACGCTACCAGATTTTAAGGCTCAATACCTTCCCAAAATAATGACGCCTGATATTTTGGAAGAGCTATTCCCATACGTTCAAAAAGTGGTAAATAAAGATCATACGGCATTATTATGAATGCATACAATATCAGAGTAGAATCTCTAAGGATTGTCACTATAGCGATTTGTGTTCAATACGCCATCAATATCGAGAAACAGGTAGCGTTGGATTTCTCCAGCGACTTCATTTTCATTTCTCAATAAAGCTTCTTTATATCTTTTATTCAGAATATCCATAATCATTCAACTACGAGTGAGTCTATCTCTTTCCATATCGCTTCAGCCTTAATCTTTATGCGCTCTAAAAAAGTAGGGTGAGGGATAGGTAACATTGTATTTCCTTTATTTATTGTGGGATTTTCTGGATAGTTGCTGCTATTTCCCTGTTTAAGAGGTTCTTCAACAATTTGCTTAGGCTTCCTGCCTTTTTTATTGCGGTATTCTTCAAGTGCCGCATTTAAACTAGATTCTTCATCCGTCTTAGTGGGCTTAACTTTCAGGTAGATATATTTGCGCCCTCCATTGCCTTCATGCTCACAAAATGTAAAGCCTCCTCTACATACGGCCTCTGCTTCTTTTATTCGCAAAAAATTATTAAGGCGGAATTGGTAGTTATCTTTCCCCACTTTCTCCATTTCTTCAAGAACTTTCTTTGCAGTTTCTATTGTCATAATCTAATCTTCTTTTTCTGTTCGCTGCAAAAGTAACAATAAAACAGATTTTTTCCAAGAAAAATGTCTTTGCAAACCTTGCAGACTATTTGTGAATTATAATATTTTTGCTATCTTTGCAGCATAAAAACGACAATTTATGGAAAAGAAGGACGAAAAGCTGTTACGTGATGCAAGGAAATATGCTTTATGCATAATTGGAGAAACACCACATTTCAAAGGCTTTGCCATAGAGATGATTGATTATCTTGGCATAGACATACTCCCATATATAAAGGAAATATATGAGGAGATGAATTATGTGATGTTCGCGAGGGGGATAAAGATGGATGACCTTAATGTGATAAAAGGTATTTCTGAAGACCAGATTCTTGAATGGCATAAGAGATATCTGGAGATGCACGCAAATGATGAAGAAAGAAGAATAAATGAATTCAATGAGAATATCGATGAGCTACAATTTCTTGTAAGAAAATA
>Ga0310695_10010111_pt1 | contig 13927 bp, 11 predicted proteins | sample RumenRJG_04DNA_FD_203882 | JGI IMG/M metagenome (GOLD analysis project Ga0310695, IMG submission 203882) | Bovine rumen microbial communities from Lethbridge, Alberta, Canada - RJG_04 (v2) (version 2) | ecosystem: Host-associated > Mammals > Digestive system > Stomach > Rumen | place: Canada... | reverse complement strand
CGCAACAGGCGTGAAGACTGGCTGCGTGAGCGTGATGGACGCCGTGTCGCCGAATGTCCGCCCAGGTTCGAAAGAATAAGGCGCATAGTCGCCCTTCAAATTATTGAACACGCCCCGTCCGTAGGCCATCTCGACGTTCGGCAGAAAGGCCGAGAAAGCCGTCGCGCGGTTGACGCGCGCCAAAGTCGCATCAAGTTCCTGCCCCACCGTCTTCAGCGATCTCTCGCGCACGATCGCAACAGCGTTGGAAAGAGTGATTCGTCCGTGCGACGCCTCGATGATCCCGGCTGTCTCTTCTTCGAGTGTCGCGGCGAGATTCTGCGCGGCTTCACGTCTTTCTTCGAACCCTGGGTTCGCGCATCCCGCGACAAGGAACGCAGCAGGCACGATTGCCGTAAACAATCGTTTACCAGTATGCGGGAAAAATCTTCCGCCCGTTCTTGATTCCATGGATTTTCAGTATTCCTTTCTGTCGAGACGCGCAAACACGCCTGAGGCTATTTCGTCTGCAATGCGTCCCGTCCACTGCTGTTTAGGAACTCCCGCGGGGCGGAACGGCCTTTGCCAGACTTCGGCCAGAAGAGCGTAAATGCTCACCTGCGACCAGACGGACGAGAGGAGAGACAGCGTCATCTCTTCCGACTTCGATCCCGCCGCCTCTATCAGACGGCGGAAACATCTGAACATCGGCCCGAGGAACTCCCTCTGCAGATATTCGTGCATCGACGACGGTGCGATCATCTCGTGCCGGAAGATCCCGGCGGCGAAACAGGCCGGCGCGCGGGACGCGGACGTGATCTGTATCGCCCTCGAAATCCACTCGCGGATGGCTTTGCGGCACTCGTTTTTCGTCGCGCCGTCGCGGTAGAGCCGCGCGAGAGGAATGCCCAGCCCGTTGAAGAGCATGCGGCACACCTCTGCGTAAAGTCCCTGCTTCGAACCGAAATAGCGGCTCACAAGAGCGATGTTCGCGCCGGCCTTCGCGCATATCCCGCGCACGGTGGCGGAACGGAAACCGCGCGCGGCGAATACATCCGCCGCCGCGTCTATGATCGCTTTGCGCGTATCGGTTCTCCCGGTATCCGGCATTGTTCCCCTTTTGTTGTAAACAGACGTTTACAGAATACCACATCTCGCCTGCGGACGCAACACGGGAGCGCGCGCGGAGCCGCGATCACGCCTCTTTCGTTCACAGGCGGAAACATGCCGGCCCCGGTCAAGCCGCCATTCCATGCACCGTCCGGCATCAGCATTCCCGTTGCGCTTTCTTGCCGAAACCTCTTGCCGCCGCTGAGCCGAAAAAGAAAACAAAGAATTGAGGTTCGTCAGCCGAAGTTGAGAACTGCTCAATCTCGAGAATATCTACGCTTATTACCTACATGCGTACTTCCGCTCAGTCGCGACATCCGGCCTCAAGGCGCTCTATCTTTTCAAGGAAGGCGCGAATGCGGGAATCGGCCTTGCCGCGTTCCATTGCGCTCACAACGGCCTGATACGTTCCCAGCCTTTCGCCGAACGCCTGCTGGGAAAGACCCAGCCTAATGCGGAGCGTCTTGACGCGCACGCCGAGAGGAATGCGCTCCCTGACATCCTGCACGACATCGGGATCGGGCTTCTTTTCGCGCTTCTTCAGCGGCTTCGTCTTGACCAGACCGCCTCCCGTCGGCAGGGCGGGCGGCGCTTCGCGCACGCCGACATCGCCAGACGTCTCGTCCAGCGCAATGCCGAACACATCGCCGAGATCGGCGTTCTCCAGTTCGTTTGCTGCGCCGTCCGTAAGCGTATCGACAACCTCCGTTGAGACTATCGAATCCGGATCGATTCCGCGCAGCGTGAAGAAGAGTTCGGGATTGCTGTCAAGCCGCGCGCCGATTCCGTAGAGAACCGCCGCGACGTGCTTGCAGCAGGAGGCGCCGTCTGGACACGAGCAGTCGAAATGTATCTCGCGCGGCTTCGGGAAGAGCCCCGTCCCGGGATTGCAGAAATCCTCCAGCATCTCCTTTGGAAGCTTACCCTGCGCAAGCGCCATGAGGGACGCGATCTTCCCGGACGAGCGCTTCACAAGCGCATCCCAGTCCGGCTTCTTCATCTTGTCTATGCGGATGGCGACTTCATACGGACTGCGCCCGCTTCCAATCACGAGGGCACCGACCGCGCCTTCTTGAATCTTGAGGTCGATCACCGCACCGCTCCGCACGTAGGAGCGACCGCGTTCCAGACGGTATGCGAAGTCGCGGTACGCCTCGATGTTGTCGCACCACGCCTTGCCCCAGAATGTCTTCGCGATCGTGCGCCCTTCCAGCTCGACGGGCGAAAGGTCGGCGCCCTTCTTCCGCAGGCGCGCGATCGTCTTCGCGGCCTTCTCCTTCCGCTCACACACCGTGGGCTGCGGCTTGAACCCCCAAAATCCGTATCTGCTCATTGTTTCCGTCTCCAAAGCTATCAAAAATCTTCACCAAAGTGATGCGGGTACGCAATAGCAAACAGCTCTACATCCCCTTTGTCGTTTTCAATTGACAACATCGGGCCTCCGTACATCTGGTCGTATTTTACTTCGCACGCGATAGTGCCGTGAGGCTGCCATTCAAGAAGCTCCTCTAGTTTAGTTCTCAGAGCGTCCCAAAACTGCGAATATGTGCAATTCTCCATCGACGGACAGTCGCTCGGCAATTTCCCTCTCCGCAGCCTGATTATCAAGATGGCTATTTCCTCATGGCCATCAATTGAGCAATACCGCTCGGCATACGGGCGAACCAACCTTTCCACAATCGCGTTGACGTCATCCTCAAGCTTATTCGCTTCCGAAATTTCGTATTCCATCCGCCATTTCGGCATTGGCGGCAGAATGGGAAGCCTGTCCTCGTCCTTCAACTCAATCACACCTTCAGGCAAACCGCCTACAACGTTACCGCTCTCGTCCACAATGCGGGACTCGACAAGGTTAGTTCTGCCGTACACCCCAGCCGCCTCGCAGCGGACGACCTGAACGATTTCAGCCTTTGTCATGTCACCGTCTATCCTGTCGCGGCACTTCGGCCAGCAGCAGAACTTGAATTTGCTGCCGCTGCCGCACGGACACGGCCCATAGAGCATATCACTGTCTATTTTCATCTATTCTCCTGTGTTTTATCGTCATAATTGAAGCAACTGTGCCATTCGATCCAAGTATCAAATGGTCGAGAAGCGAGACTCCGAGCATGTTGCCAGCCTCGCGGAGCTTCGCCGTCGTGCCGATGTCGGCCTTGCTTGGCGTCAGGTCGCCCGACGGGTGGTTGTGCGCAACGACGATGGAACGCGCACCCGCCTTGAGCGCTTCGCCGAACACCTCGCGGGGATCGACAGCAGTTGAACCGGTTTCATGTCCGAGCGAAACAAGCACAGGCGCCGAGAGCGCACAGCCGGCATCGTCAAGGGGCAGCACGAAGAAGCCTTCCATCCTGCCCGCGATCGGAACCGCCGCGCGAAAAAGTCGCGCCGCATCCTCCGCCGTCGCGACCTGCTCGCCTACGCATCGCGCAAAGGAGTCCGCCGCCGTCACCTGCGCGGCCAGCGATTCTGGCATCTGCCACATCCCCATGTTGCCCCTGCACGGAATCGGCCGGTCAAAACACGCCACCTCCGACAAATCCCACCAATATTCGCATCCCTCGTCCCACTGGTAGTGCGGGCGCGCCGCGCACGCCGCATTGGTCGGGCGCTGCCGTCGCTCATCGCCGTCCTCCAACCGCAAATCATTCCGCCCCCGCGTCTCGTAATCGCACGCGCCCACGATCTTACCCGGCCACTCCTTCACGTCACCCCATGCGGGAATGCGCTCAAACTCCTCCTCCGGCAGTGCATGCGCCGCCCACTGCAAGAAATTGCCGTACTCCTCCTTGCAGAACGACTTCGAACAACCGACCGCACACCTCCCCTTTGCGGGCGCGGGGCACGCGCTGCGGTTCTCCACACGCTTGATTCCAAGCATGACGAGAACCGCATACGGCCCGGTGCATGTAAAGGCGGAGGTGATCATTTTGCAGTTGTCACATGGCGTTGTCATCGAAACGACAGCTTCAGCATATTGGCCGCCCCCGCATGAAGAAGTGACCGTATCGTAACTGCGGCAAAACTGGCAGATTGCCCCCTGGTGAGAACAATCGGACGTTTTCGCGGGATCTTGAGCTCGTCAAGCACCTCGTCAAGCATATCATCAATCGTCCCTGCCTCGAGTTTCCCGCTTGGAACAGGGACTCCGAACCCCGTGTGCATGAAACAATTGCCGACTGGCACGAAGCCGCCCGTTATCACACCATCCAGCAAAATGGGGAACTCGCTCATATTCCGATCGAAGAGGAAGAACTTCTCCTCTGTCAGCATGTCGCGGCATTTCATTCCGCATCCAGGCACCAGTTCGTCAATCCTCGCCCACGAGTAGCGCAAGCGGCTCAGCCTCTTCATCGAGGCGTCGTAATCGGGGTTCTTGCCGGGTTTGGTCTTCCTGATCGCCCGGTCAACTGGAACAAAGCCGCAGGAATCGTCGTACATGCAGGCGAAGTCGGCGATGGCGAAACCCTCATTTTCGGAGAACGCAGTCCGCCTCCGCCAGTCAAGTCCGATACGCGCGGCGGCGGCGGCATATTGACTCAGCGGCACAATCGGCTGCACGCAGTCCGTCATGAACTTGTCGAGCTGGCGCCGCGCGTTGCGATATTCCTGTACCTTCGCCTCGCGTTTGGCCTTGCTTTTGCACCATGAGAAATCCGTCGCGTCCGAAGCATCCGAACGAGCCTCCTCGCTCTGCAGGAAGTTAAGCCGGGCGATGGCCGCCTTGGCCGCCCGGCGGAACTTGTTCGTCTTGAACGGTCCAACGCCACGCTCATGGCATTCGAGCATATACTGCCAGGCTTCAAGGCAGTCGGCGTTCTCGGCGAGCTCCCTGATGATCCGCGCCCCCTCGGCGATCTGCTTTGAAGACGCCGCTTCGCCGTCAATCAGACGACGCGCGTACTCGAGTTGTTCCTTGGTTTTTGCGTCTTGCATAGATTTTTCCTTTTCAATTTACAAAGATCTCGTGCCCGCACGCCTCCCCTTCGCGGGCTTGGGGCACGCGCTTCGGTTCTCCACGCGCTTGATTCCAAGCATGATGAGAACTGCATACGGCCCGGTGCATGTGAAGGCGGAGGTGATCATTTCAAGATACACTCCTTTATGTCGTATTGAATGGTATGCGTTGGTCCGTCAATCTCGACATACCAATCATCTATAGCAGACTCGTCAAGATGATATGTTTCTTTTTTCTCCGCTATTTGCGCTTCAATCCACGAAACAGCGTCATCATTATTGGCGAACGCCTCTACGTCAACTTCATTTGCATGGGCAGCCATCAGCTCGCTGATTGTCACAACACATACGGTTTTCATATGTCAACCTAGCCTATCTTTGTTTAGCCTTTAGCCAGTTTACGATATGTGAGCAAATCCTCCGCCGTGATATCATCAGACCGAACCAGTTCATAATGCCGTTCTTCTGCAACCTTTATGATTCCACCATCAGCAACCAGTTCAAACATGGCTATCTTAGCTGCCGTAACAAACTGAACTGATATTGGCCGACATATCAAGTCGGGCAGTTTTTGCTCGCACCAGGCAATATCCTGCGCCGTCTGAACAACACCGTGTTGGTCCCTTCCTCCTTTTGCCTGCACAGGAACAACGAACTGACGCCCATGTTTGTCAACCGCGACATAAACTTCGTCGATTTCAATCTGGCCAATTCCTGGAACCTTCGTTCGTAAATGATTCTGCAAAGAATATGCTGTAGCCCCAAGAAAAATGTCTATCAATCGGTTGTACCTTACTTTGGCCAGAAGTGCTTGCTCGTCACCAAGCGCATACTTGCCAATTATCTCAGGCGTAGCATCGGGTATTTTAATGGAGAGAAGATTTGGGTTAGGTACAATCCGATTAAACGGAACCAACCTGAATACATATTTCGCGTCGCCAGCGCCTTCAATTATCCATTCAAACCCTTGAGGCTGAGTCTTGATAATGTCAGGCGGCAATGCTTTACGATACCGATACGCATACACGACATCGCCAAGATTCTTTGGTAATGACACCTTTAGTTTCTTCGCAACCGCTACAATCTCATCACGATGGAACGGTATCTTCTTGACGCCAGGTTTATACCCAGCAGAAAAAATGTGCGAGACAATCGCAGCATACGAGCTAACATTTCCTGTATTACTTGCCATCTTTTTTCCTCTTTCGTTGAGCAATCACATTGCGAGAAACACCAAAGTAATCTGCGGCCGAGCGCATGTCAAAACCAAGCAACGATTGGTCTCCCGTCTTTATTACACATATTGGCTTGCAAGGGCGCACTCCAAGTGCAGACATTATCGCCCCCCCGACCGCACGTGCCAATCGAGGTGGGACGCTATTGCCAATCTCGCGGAATCCATGCCATTTTGTCTTGTTAAAACGAAACCAATCCGGATAGGAATGAATGCGCGCCGCTTCTCGAACTGTAATTACTCGCGGGAGTTCAGGGTGAATTGGACGCGGAGATGTAAAACCTCCTCGCGCACTGTCCGTCCCCGCTCGAAGCGTGTTAGATTGACCACCCCAAGCCAGCTTAAAAAACCGGCTATGCGGCTCTGTCTCTCCTTGTCGAGCAGTCAAGAATCGCTCTTGGCTGACAGCGCCGTGTATTGTTCGCATACTCGAGGTCAATTGATTCAGATCAAACTCACGCTCATACCCGAAATTCGTTTCATCAGGAATCAGCCCTCGTAATTGCCGCGCATACCCTCTTTCCGTCCGCCATTTAACCGCTACGGAATCATCCGCCAAAAGAGATTCGTATTGATCGGCATCTGGAATATCTGATATGGCGTCTTGAACTGTTATTCGTGCACTGCTCGGCTTTGGATACTCAGGCAATTCTTGATCTTCTCGTGCCGCAATCAAGAACAACCGCTCACGATTCTGCGGAACGCCGTAGTCCGCAGCATTCAAAACACGATACGGAAGCAGCACCTTGTAGCGAATGGCTCTCAATTCAGCTATTAACTCTTCAAGAAATTGTGCATGCCGCCCAATCGTCAACCCTTTTACATTCTCCAATACGCAATACTTTGGTCGAATATCCCTTACAATACGGAGGTAATGACTTATCAGCTGATTTCGCGGATCTTCAAGTGCTCTTTTCCCTATCATCGAAAAACCCTGACAGGGAGCTCCGCCAAAAACAACATCAACATCGCGGTCACCGATATTCGCCAATCTACGAATATCCGCTCCATCGACATTCTTGATGTCGGCACATATTGTCTTTGAATAGGGAAAATTGTATTCATGAACTGCCGCATGTATTGGATCAATCTCGACTGCCGCAACAATATCAAATCCTGCTTGCTCAAAACCCAAAGACAACCCACCACATCCAGCGAAAAGGTCTATGCCTATTGGTCTGTGGACATTAGCGAGACTCAATGGAGGATTGTCAGGAATTAACATTTGCGGGAGAAATGTCATCTGCACCGCAGCCTCGCAGACGCGGAGGCGGTTGCGCGGGACTTTGGCGAGGTCGGAGGGAAGATAATGCTCAAGTGGCGCGAATTCGCCGTCGGCCTTGAACTGCTCGATGGCCTTCTTCACCTTCGCCGAGCGTCCGCCGAAGTCCGCCGTGCGCGCGATCACGAAAGGGTCGTCGAGGCGTGATCCGTAGTCGAGATGCTTCGCACTGAAGACATAGTAGCGCGAGCCGTGCGGCGCGCCCGGTGGTCGCGCCCTACCACCTCTGCGTCTCTGCGTCTCTGCGTTAAAAGCTCCGCTTGCAGGATAACTGTATTCATCGACAAGTTCCTCACGGGTCTTGATGCCGATGAATTCCGCCTCAAACACATGCCGCGTACCCTTTACATCCGCGTAGAGCCAAAGCTCCTTGATGGACGCAAACGACTTTTCATCGAACTCGTCCCCGTCCTTCACGGGGTAGTTGTAGATGCCGTGCCGCTTGATCCAGGCGAGCTGCTTAGCCTTGTACGTGCCGACGAGGACGGCGGAGGCGCACGGCGGTCGCGGGGCGACCGCCCTACCGGCGTCATTCGTGGACATACGCCCGCCCGTAGTCGGTGGAGGCGCGGCCGGAGTCCGCGCCCTACCCGGCGCGACCTTATGCGGTTTTCTCTTCAAAAGTCTCTGTGCCATAAATCGTTCATTCTCACTTTCAAGTGCCGCCGCATATTATATCAAAAATGCGCTCCCTTGCTCCACTGCGGAAGACGTCGAACAAAAGTTCACACTTCATTCGTTCTACGTTCGTTGCAACGGCGCGAGGCTACTTCCTACCAGAAAATACCACTCTGGGGCTGGATGGTCGTGGCGAACGGACGCAAGGGCGCGTCCTTGCCGATGGCGATCATGCCGCCAACAGGCCCTTCGCGGTTGAAAAGAACCGTGACCTCGACGGTTCCGCCCGAGGAGGCGGGCAACGTGACGATCACGCCGTCCATGCCGTCCTTGACGACCTTCCGCGTCTGCGGGGCGGACGAAACGGATGTGTCCGCCGCCGTGAGGACATGCAGGAACCGGTCGCTCGGACGCGGCGCGCCGGGCGCAACCTCAAGCCGCCACGCGCCGTAGTAGGGGCCGCGTCCCGTGCGCTTCGACTGCTGCGCGGCGGACGCGAGAAACGCCTCGTCCGGCTCCCAGTTCCTGCCGTTCGACCAGAACTCCTTGCCGGCCCCGCCGATCTTCTCCAGCGTCGCATCCGCAGGCAGAATCGTCTCGCAGAAAAGACGGCCCTTGCCGCAGTCGGCGACGGCACACCTGCCGTCCACGCGGGGCTCGTTCACGAAATGGAGCAGCCACGCCTTGCCGTCGTTCGCATTCGCCGCACCGACGCGGTCATAGACGACGAACGTGTCGGGCAGGAGATGGACGAACTGCCGGACGGCTTCGGTGCATTTGCTTCCGTAGAGGGATGTGGCGTCCGAGGCGATGTAGGTGAATTTGTCGTTCGTCTCGAAGGCGAGCACTTTCGCGCTGCCTTTGTACATACCGCCGTCGTTGAACTTTCCCTCGGGTCCGTTGTAGACGGGACCCCAATAGGCCGGGATGGGTTCCTTCGGACGGCGGATGAGGATGCAGTTGTGGGCGATGCTCTGCGAATAGTAGTAGCGCAGGTTCCAGTCGGTCTCCACGCCGCGCGTGCCGGAGTCGATGGCGAGGAAGTCGTGCTTGTAGATGGTGAAGTTGTTCTCGTCATAGTGCTTGTGCTGACGGAGCGACGCGCCGGCGGTGAAGGTGCAGTAGGTGGAGTCGGGCTTCCAGCCCGAACGCATGATGAACTGCCCGAGCCCCTCGAAGTGGCGCGCGTGGAGCGGCAGATTCTCGAGTTCGGCGTCCGAATACGGTTTCACGCCGTCGTCGCCTCCGCCGAAGAGGAAGGGATACACGGGCCAGGTATTCAAGATGTACTGCGCAGGCGCGCGATCGCGCAGCGAAGCGGCGAGGCGGGCGGCGGCGGGGTTCGCTTCGCGGAAGAAGTGGATGTACTGCGCCGTATGTTCGTAGAGACGTCCCACGCTCAGGGCGTTCTGCGTATGCGGGTCGTCGCCGAATCCGCAATAGAGCGGCATCGACGGATCGGACGCGTTTGGAATCCACGTCCAGTAGATCCAGTTGGGGAAGAGCGCGAGGCCGGGATACTTGGACGCGAGGTTCTCGCCCGTGGAGGAGAGCCACGTGTGGAAGAAGTTGAAGTGCGCCCACGGGTATGCCCCCATGGAGTATCCGGGCACGGCGGAGGAGAGCGCGCCGTCGTCGCCCGCCCCGTCGTTGCGGAACTTCAGCAGCTTGAGGCAGAGGTTGTGTCCGCGCCGCAGATGCGACGTGGCGAGGTTGTCGCAGAATCCGTCGCCGTACGACGCGAGGCCGGAATACCAGAGGGGGCTCGGCACGCCGTAGAATCCGCTCTCGATGCCACCCAGGTCGCGGCGGATGATTGCGGGCTTGCCCTTCCCGGGTTGGATGTCCTCGACGTGCTGCACAAGCGGGACGATGATCGCCTTGCGCTCGTCGGGAGTAAGCCCCTCCCATATCCAGTCATAGGCGCACAGCGCGAGGATGCGCGAGGTGGAGTACCAGTTGACGGCGCGCCGGTTGGCGTACGCGGCATGGTACGCGGCCACGCTGGACTCCAGCATGCGCCGCGCCTTCTCGAGGTACTTGCGCTCGCCCGTGAAACGCCACGCGAGCGCGCACTCCGCCGCCTGCGAACCCCACTCCTTCACGTTCTTGATCGGCGTGGCCGCCGTGGTCTTGTGCGTGCCGCCTGCGGTCTTCACCTCGCGGAACTCGACGGGACCGTAGTCCGAGCATACCGGTTTCTCGGGGTACTTGTCGCAGCGCTTCAGCAGGGTGTCGCGAGCCGCGCGCGCGGGCCCTTCGGCGCGCGCCTTCACCTGCGGCCACGTCTCCGCGTTGAAGAACATCCGCGGATGGTCCCTGCGGATGGACGCCATCCAGGCGTCGTCCTGTCCGGCCCCCATGCACACCATGCACGCCGCGCTTGCCGCGACTGCAAGGCGTACGGTCAGCTTCCTTTTTTGCACCGTCTTCATACCTTTCACCTCTCTCGTAATGGCAAATGTCTTTTATGGGGACAGCCCTCGAACTGTTCTCCGTTGTGCAACTTGGCGCGGCGGACGCTCTGGGGAGCCGCCGTTCGGCGGCTCGATTTGGCAGGATGCCAGCTTTCGTACACGATTTCGTAGCCAATCCGCTTCGCAAACGCCTCGACGTCGGATCGGAAGTCGCCCATGAACGTGACGCGGTGCCAGCCGAACTTAATCCAGGCGAGCTCCATCTTCGAATAGTCGCCTGTCACGTGTACCACGATCTTCGTGCGACAGGCGCGGTCGTCGCGGTCGTTGGCAATGACAACGCCGGTGTGCAGCACGATCTGCTTCCGATTGAAGTTGAACTTGACCGTCGTGACGGGCTCGCCGATCGGCGCGAAGGAGCGTACGGACGCGCCCTTGCGGTCCTCGGAGTGCGTGAGGATCTCGAAGTCGGATTCCGGGCCGTCCTTGCCGAAGAAGCGGCGCGTCGAGACGCAGTGCGCGTAGCTGATGACGCGGTTCGCCATGTCAAGCACGGGGTCGGAGACGTATCCCACGCGCCCGCCGGTGAGCGCGGAAAACGCAAGCATCGTGGTGGTGCTGTTGATGTCGTTCTCGCACACGCCCATGAGGCCCTCGTCCTGCAGCTGCATGAACCCGAGGCACGGATAGGCGTCGAGCTTGCCGGAGTAGCACCCACCGAGGCAGTTGACTGTGATCGCCTTCGCACCATGGTCGGCGAGCGTCTTCTTCATGCCGAGATAGATCCGTGCGCAGCCGAGGATCGTCTCGTCCGTGACGTACTCGATGCGGCTTGCCTTGTCGATCCACGACTTCGCGACGGCCTTCGCCTCCGCCTCGTCCGCCGCGCGGGCGTTGTTGTTGACCTCCTCGAACGGGACGCGCTCGATGACGATTCCAAGCGTGCGTTCGATCTCAGCCGCGTATTCGGGGCGCTGGACGTTCTCGACCGAGAGAATCTTGAGTCCCTTGAGCTTCGCGAGCGCCTCGTCGGGCGTGACGCACTTCACCTTGTCGTCGATGACCTTGATTCCCTTCGGCGGCGTGTCGGCGGGGATGAGCGCGTTGCGGTACTCGAACGCCTTCTTCTGGAAGTCCTCGGCCGTGCCGTCCTTCAGCACTTCGAACGCCTTGGCCACCTTGACGACCTGCGAGAAGTCGAACGCGGCGAACGAGGCGTAGTGCGGCCTCAGGTGCGTCATGATGAAAGAGTTGTGGCGGAGCCAGCCGCCGTCGCCCGCGTAGGGGAGCGTGGTGTAGAACGTGGCCTTCTGCGTGTTCTCCCACACGCCGCTGATGCAGTTGTTCCAGCAGTTGAGCTGCACCACCATGTAGCCCTTGATCTCGCCGGCCTTCTCGTCCGCGAGGACGATCCCCTTCGTGTGGTCGCGCCCGTTGCTCGACGTGGGGATGAACTCGACACCCGGAATCTGCCAGTTGAGCGTGTCGATCATGTTCTTCATCGCAGGGCGGAAGTCGTATCCGACATTCGGCCAGTCGGGCTTCGCCTGGATTTCGTCCGGCGTGTGGTACGCGAATATCACGCGTACCTTCACGGCACCCTCCTTGGACGGTATCAAACTCGGCGACACCGGCGGCGGAAGCATCGCCAGCAGTTCGGGCGAGACCGCGCCGACACCCGCGAGAATGCCCAGTTTCGACATGAATTCGCGCCTGCTGCAGCTGGCGCACGTATTCGTTCTGCTGCGTTCTTTCATTACCATCATCTTTTTTTTTTGTTACTTGAATTTTCGTTCGCAGTCTGAATGGCGTGTATTATACACTTTATCGCTTTTTGCCGTCAAGGGTGTGCTGATTCAACGTCTCCCACGATACGCTCTTGAAGCGGATAAACGGCTTCCGTTTTCCGCGTGGCGTGACGAGGTCGCCGCCCAACGCGCCCAACACGAGAAATGCGATTGTGGTTGCCTGAATGAGTTTCATCATGTCTTCTTGTTGTTTACATCATGTACGGCAAGGGCAGTCGAGCAGAAGAACCTGCTGGACGTCACCACGAAGCATTCCCCATGACCACGATCTTGGGATGCGTCAGGCGGAACGGCTTCGCCTCCAGCGTGTTCGCGCCGGGCTTGACGGACTTCGTGATGTCGACGCGGTACGGCGCGCCGATGAACCCACCCGCGTAAGCGCCGTTCACCGTCACCGCCGTGCTGTTTTCGCCTTGCGTACCATCGCAAACGAGATACACGCGTGCACCGTCCTTCAACGCCGGGAGCGTGAACCTGAGTTCCGTCGAAACGCTCTCCTTGTAGGGGCTGCGCGTCGGACCCAACATGCATTTCTTCCACGGCTTGTCGCCGAAGTTGCGCACGATCTTTGGCGTGGCGAAGCTCTCGCCCGCGCGGGCGACTTGCCACGACTTGTCGTCCGTGCGGAACACGCCGTCCGGCCACGTGAACGCCGCCACGAACCCGGCGAGTCTCGGCCTATTGCTTTCGGTGGGATACCTGTTCTCGGCCGCGACCGTGATTTCGTTGCGTCCGGCCTTGAACGTCAGGTTAGTCCGCACGGGCACGCTCCATCCGTAGTAGAACCCCTCGGCGCCGGGCGGCTGGTGGGCGACCTTCTCGCCGTTCACATAGATCGTCGCCGTCGTGTCGCACGCGAACACGACCTGTGCTTCCTCGGCCTTCGTCAAGTCGAGCGTCGCGCGGAACTTCACATGCCCCCTCGCCATCGGATTCTTCGGATGCCAGATCCACTTCGCGCCTTCAAGCGGCTTCACGAAATCCATCAGCGCCGCGTATTCAGGCCCCTTCTCAACCACGATGGGCGTGACGGTCTCCTTCACATCCAAAGGAATGTCAACAGAACGTCCCCCCTCTTGCTGTTGTACGCTTGTTGTTTTCCCCACCGAAGAGACAGCAAGCGTACGACAACAAGAAGCCCCATCCCCTTGTTGTTGTACGCTTGTTGTTTTCGGCCACACCACGAAAACCGTCTCGCTCGGCTCCAACGTCACCTTCACCATCCCGTTCTCCACGACGGGCCGCTCGATCGTGCCCTGCATCGGGTTCCACAACTCCGCCTTCTCCGCCGGCCACTGCGCGCGCACCTTCAGGTCGCGTCCGCGCTTGTCGTCCTGGTTCGCGATAAAGAGAATCGTGTCGCCGTCCTTCTCGTTGAGCTTCACGGCGAGCTTGCGACCGTCCTTGGGGTCAAGCCCCTCGAAGTCGAATTCGCGAATGGCCAGCGGACGCCTCTCGCCGGGATATTCCTTCGCGAGCGCGGCGCGGAGCTGGGCGCCATCCGGCTCGCCCTCGATGAAGAGCG
>Ga0310695_10010110_pt1 | contig 13929 bp, 13 predicted proteins | sample RumenRJG_04DNA_FD_203882 | JGI IMG/M metagenome (GOLD analysis project Ga0310695, IMG submission 203882) | Bovine rumen microbial communities from Lethbridge, Alberta, Canada - RJG_04 (v2) (version 2) | ecosystem: Host-associated > Mammals > Digestive system > Stomach > Rumen | place: Canada... | reverse complement strand
CTTCTGCGGAGCGTGAAAAGAGTGTAAGAAGTAGAAAGATTCTTCACATTGAGGAACACTTTCACAGTACGGAGTACTTTTCACTCCTTTAGAGTCTTTCACTGCACATAGTACTAATCTTTTAACTTTGTGCCTTACACGCCCACAGGGCCTTTCACGACACATAGTATTTTAACTATAAATTAATATGAGCGAAGTGAATATTTGTTCTCCTGCCATTACTGTTATCATCTGTATGTATAAGGGGGAGGCAACGGTTAGCAGGATGATTGACTGCGTGTTGAACCAAACATTTAAGGATTTTGAACTGATTCTTGTGGATGATGGTTCCCCTGACAAATGTGGTGAAATAGCTGAAGATTATGCCAAGAGAGATAAACGGGTACGTGTTTTACACAAGTGCAATGGAGGATTGGCTGATGCTCGCAACAAAGCATTGGAGATTGCAAAAGGAGAATACACCATTCAGTTTGACCAGGATGATTGGGTTGAATTGAATTGTCTGGAGGAGATGTATGCCACGGCTAAGAAAAATAATGCAGATATGGTGATCTGCGACTATTACCATAATGATGAGTATAGCCAAACTTATGGGAAACAAACTCCAACTGCATTGGATCACTGGTCTGTATTGAAGGATGTGCTGACAGGGGTATTGTGTGGCTATTGTTGGAATAAACTGATAAAACATGTAATCTATAAAAGGTATGGAGTCAAGTTCCCGACTGAGTTCTATGGATGTGAAGACCAGTATGGTATGTGCCAGATTCTGATACATGATATCAAGATTGCCTATTTGCCCAAAGCCTTGTGTCATTATGTATATGTGCAGGGATCTCTATCGAGGCATTATGATGAAAAAACATTTCAAAATGATTTAGTAGTGAGGGATATGTTTACTCAATTATTAGTTGACACTCCAATGAAAGAAATTGCATTTCGTTCTAAATCGGCTGGAATATATGAGAGAGCATTTTTGTTTGGCAAAGATCTATATAGTTCGTCTCAGTTTAAAGAATCTTTTAAAGAATACTTCCCGTATGTACAGTCTCATGGAATTATGAAATGCATGTATTCACTTTCTCAACAGGGACATTATCAATTGGCAAGAAGGGTATTCGCCATTCTGTTTGAAGGAAAGCAAATATATAAGAGAATAAAAAAGACCTTTGGATGAAAATATTGATAATTAGCCCAAGATTATGCCATGGCGGAGCAGAACGGGTTGCCGTAACGCTTGCTAAAGGTTTTATTCAGAGAGGGCACCAGATTGTTTTTCTTACAGATTTGTTTGAAGAACAAACGTACCAATTGGATGAAGGGATTATTCTCCAGAATCTAGTGGATACACCACATCCTAAATGGAAGAAATGGATAAGTGCAATCAAGAATGTAAGGAGGCTCATTAGAAAGAATCGCCCTGATGCTATCATTGGGATCATGCCATTATGTTCCATTGTTGCGCGGTTTTCCACAATAGGTATTGGTATTCCAGTGATTGCTACAGAACATAACTCATATGAAAGACCTCATGGGGTTAAGTTCTCTTTCTTTGAAAAATTGTATAAGTTTTATTTAACTAGGTTATTTCCTGTAGTCACTGTGTTAACCGAAGTTGACAAACAATTGTTAAATAATAAAGATAATGTAGTTGTTATGCCTAATCCCCTTGTTTTGGAACCTATTAAAACGATTATGCAAAGAGAAAACGTCATATTGGCAGCTGGGCGAGTGGACAATTGGCATGTGAAAGGATTTGATGTACTGATTCGTGCTTGGGGGAGAATAGTTAAAAGTGAAAAGTTAATAGTGAATAGAGACAGATGGAAACTGCAGATAGCGGGCGTGTGGAGAAATCCAGAGACACGTAAGTATTTAGATGGTATAGCAGAAGAATGTGGGGTACTGGATAAGATTGAGTATCTTGGTTTTGTTGAGGATATGCAAGACCTCTATGCTGAGTCTTCCATTTTTGTCTTAAGTAGTCGGTATGAAGGCTTTGGCTTGGTGCTTATAGAGGCGATGAGCCAAGGATGTGCTTGCATAGCTTGTGATTATAAAGGAAGGCAGAAGGAGATACTTTGTCCGGATGGGGATGTTCCAAGTGAAAAGTGCCAAGTGAAAAGTGAAAAGTTTATCGGGTCAAATATAGAGATCTGTGAGAATGGAATTCTTTGTGAGCCGGATAGTGTGGATGCATTGGCTGAAGCTATGAAAACAATGATTATAGAGAATGAATATCGAGAGTCAGTCCGTCAAAATGCCATTAATCGGTCAGAGTATTATTCCATAGAGCATACAATGGATAGATGGGAGAGTTTGTTGAACAATATTATTAAATAGTGATATAATGATAGTCGTAGGTTATGTTCTTCTGTATTTTTTAGCTATTCTGGCAGAAGGATTAAAAAGAAATCAGAAGCAATATTTATTAATGATAGTTTGTCTTGTCTTAGCGTATCTTGCAGGAACGAGAGATGTAACATGGAATGATACAGGAGCATATGTCATCTGCTTTAATAATTACACTCCTGCTTTCAATAACTTAGCTGAAGATTCCAGGCCTTATGGTTATTCAGAAATGGGGTTTTTCTATTTGGGTGTATTAGTTAAAACGTTCACATCGGATGTCACTCTATACTTCTTGTTCATTGCTCTTCTGTCTTTTTATTTTTTGTATAAAGCCATTGACAAGTATTGCATTTACCCTCTGTTTGGTATTTGTGCCTATATTTCCCGTTTTTTGTTGGGCAGAAACTTTATGCAGATACGAGCCGGATTGTCTTATGCGATCATTCTTGTTGCAGTACAATATATCACGAATAGAGACTGGAAACGTTACTTTGCATTGGTGTTGATAGCTTATTTTTTTCATCATAGTGCTATCATTGCAGTACCATTGTATTTTTTGTGCTTATTTAAGCTCAAAAAGTGGCATATCATAGTTGGTCTTGTTATTGCATTTATCATTGCAGGCTTTTATTCTGATGTAGTTCGTGTTTTTGTAGCAGATAGTGCATCGGACTTAAATGTAACTACTTATGTGGAAAAAGGATACCAAAGAGAATACGGCTTGGCGAATCCATTGATTTATTTCCAGGTGTTCCTATTATTAGCGTATACATTTAATGAGAAAAGAATACAATCTACAACTTCACATTATTTCACCATTCGAAGTGCTTATTTCTACTCAACCCTAATATTGATTACATTGAGTTGTTATACAGCCTTGTCTGGTCGTACCTCTTCTATGTTTGCAACTTTGGAGATGGTGATTATACCTTCTTTGGTATTAATGTTCCAAAAAAGAAATCGCGCCATTGCCTATATTATTATGGGTACAGCATTAACTGTTATTTTCTATATGAACTATTCTGGACATTAAAAGGAGAGTTGTCTGTTAAAAGGGAATTGTTAAAAGTGAAAAGAAACTATCTATGTAGTTTCAGTTGAAAAATAAAGAATAAGAATACTAATAGATTATATGGAACAAAAAAAACAGAGCCTTTCACGAGATTATAGCGTGGCAATTCGTACGTTAGGAACAGCGGGAGAAAAATATCAGACACTGTTGGATTCATTGAAAGCACAGACCATCCAGCCGAAACATATATTTGTGTATATAGCGGAAGGATATGATTTACCCAAAGAGACCATCGGTATAGAAGAATACATACGAACGCCAAAAGGGATGATTACTCAACGCTCACTCCCTTTTGAGGAGATTGATACTGAATATATTTTGTTTTGTGATGATGATATGTTCCTCCCTCCTGATTTAGTTGAAAAAATGTTTGTTGGTATCGTTAACTATAACGCCGATATCATGGGAGTAAATGTTTTTGAACAATACAAAATGACTAAATTTGAGAAGATTTCGGTCTTTTTGCATAGCTTTATATCACCAAGAAATAATGATGGATGGAATATAAAGATTAAAAGAAATGGTTCTTTCTCATACAATAATAATCCAACAGAAGGTTTCCTTCCAACAGAGAGTGCTCCTGGAGGGTGTTGCCTATGTAAAAAGAATGTTTATGAGGCTATCCACTATGATGATGAACGTTGGCTAGAGAATATGTCGTATCCTGCAGGGGAAGATCAACTTTTTTTCTATAAGAGCCATATCATGGGCTACCGAATATATCAATACCAAAACTCTGGTGTTGTTCATTTGGATGCACAGGCAGGAAAACGGTCCAAACAAAATAACAAAATGTATCTACAGAAAAAGAATATGTACATTATGTGGTATAGAACTATTTACTATATTCAAACAAAAAGTGTTTTGGAAAAATGTAGGTGCATAGCTGCTTTTAGTTGGAGATTTGCTTTTGGAGTGTTGACTTTACCTCTTGAAGTAATACACTATAAGCAACCCCGATTCTTTGTTGATTATTTCAGGGGGCTATGGGCTGGGTATAAATTTGTTCATTCAGAAGAGTTTCAACAGATACCTTCTTTTGATGCATATGTCAAGAAATGAAAATTATTTTTTTACTGGCATCATTAGGTAGTGGTGGAGCAGAGAGGGTGGTATCTCTGTTAGCTAACAAAATGTGTGAGGAAGGGCATAATATTCAGATAGTATGTCTGAAGTTTAATGATGTATATTATACTCTTCATGATAAAATAAAAGTGGTGGCAGCCACAGAGCATGCTTCCAATAGGATAATGGAATTGTTCTGGTTACGAAAGTATATCCAGAAAGAAAAGCCGGATGTGGTGATACCATTTACAGAAGGGGTATATTGCTTTACTATTTTATCATTGTTAGGTACTAAAATTCCCATTATTGCGTCAGAAAGGTTGGATCCTGCAGCCATGTCATTGCCAAGAAAGATTCTGAAACGCCTTTTACTTCCATATGCCGACTGGCTGGTGGTGCAGACAAAAAGTATTAAGGAGTATTTTCCAAAGAGCATCCAGAAGAAAACCTCTGTTATCTATAATCCGGTAAGAGAAGAAGTATTCGAGAATCCAAGTAAGGATTCTCGGGTTCAAAGTTCAAAACGCAAAGAATCTGCTAGTTTTGACCATCCTGGTCATGATTTTTGTCACAACTCGTCCAAACAAACTAGTTTGACGGATCTCGTTGCTCCAAAAAATCAAGGTTCAAGGCTTAACCGCATTATTTCTGTGGCGAGGTTGTATCCTCAGAAGAATCAGAAGATGATGATAGAGGCTTTTGCAAAGATTGCAAATGAATTTCCTGATTGGCAATTGGTGATATTTGGGGAAGGACCGCTACGAGCAGAGCTCGAGTCTCAGGTTTCAAGTTTCAAGTTAGAAGGTAGGGTGCTGTTACCAGGACGTACGGAACATGTGATTGACGAATTAAGAAAGTCAAAGATATTCTGTTTGTCGAGTGACTATGAGGGTATGAGTAACTCGATGATCGAGGCAATTTGTGTAGGATTACCAATTATATCGACAAGAGTTTCTGGAACTGAGGAATTGATTCATGATGGGGAAAATGGCTTTCTCGTTAATATTGGTGATGTTGAAGAGTTGTCGCATGCATTTCGAAAATTGATTATTGACGAAGTTTTAAGAGAAAAAATTAGTAATAAGTGTTATGCAATAGCATCTTTATTTACTATAGATGTAATTGTCAATCAATGGAGAGAAATAATAGAAGAAGTAAAATGAAAGCTATAATTATTGGCGGAAATCATCATAATACTTTGGGAGTTATTCGCAGTTTAGGTTATATTGGGCTTAGTACATATTTAATATTAATCACTAAGGATAAATTCCCCTATGTGTCACAAAGTAAATATGTAGATAAATGTTTTTTGTTGCAAGGCGAGGAGGAAATATTACCCTGTCTGTTGAAGAACTTTTCCTGTTTTGCAAGTCCTAAACCAGTTATTATAGCTTGTGCAGATTTCATCTCAAGTTATTTAGATTGTCACTATAATCAACTAAAGGATTTTTTTTTACTTCCTGGTGCAAAAGAAGAAGGGCGTATTTCTTATTTTATGGATAAAGAAATAATGTCTGATTTAGCACGGAAAGTAGGAATGAATGTGCCTCAAACCGTTGTGGTTAATCAAGATGACGAAAAAATAGATGTCGCTTTGCCTTTCCCATGGATTATTAAGCCATTAGTGAGCAAAGACGGTTCAAAAAGTGACATAAAAAGATGTTTTAATGAAAAAGATTGGGAAAGTTATTTAGCAGGGAATCATTGTAAAAAACTTCAAGTTCAACAGCTAATAGACAAAGAATATGAATTCCAACTCATTGGCTGTTCTCTTGATAGTGGGAATCAATTGATAATTCCTGGTTATGCAAGAAATATTAGACCATCTGATGTTACAAATACTGGCTATCTTCATTATTTACCAACATCAAAACTCCCAGTAGACATCGATTTGTGCCGGACTTTTATTAAGAGCATTGGTTATTCCGGGCTTTTTAGTATGGAATTCATACACGGCAAAGATGGGATTGATTATTTTATGGAGATAAACTTAAGGAATGATGGTAATTCTATTTGTGTAACAGCATCGGGATTGAATCTCCCATATATATGGTGCCTTTCTCAATGTGGCGAGGATATTTGTGAAGAATTAGATAGAATGAATCGTATGATTCCTGTATATGTTATGCCTGAGTTTGATGATCTAATTCTTTTATTAAAGGGAAAGGTCAATGCATTAACATGGTTGAAAGACCTCTTTAAGACGGACTGTTTTATGGAGTTTTCTTCAAAAGACCCCAAACCATTTATATATGCACTAAGCGGATTTTTAAAAAGAGCAATTCGGTTTATTGGGAAAAAAGCAGGTATTAAAGCAAAGTGAATATGAGTCTAAAAGAACTGTATAATAGAATACTTATACATCGATGGGAATTGGCCTTTTTAGATAGTTCTCTCGCAGATGTTATTGATGGGAAAGAATTCACAGTGAATTATGTGAGGTGTCCTTTTCATGGACGATGGTATGCAGATCCCTTTATCTTAGATTATAATGATGAAGAAATCATCTTATTAGTAGAGGATTATTCTGATTCAGACAAAAAGGGAAAGATATCAAAACTAGTGATTGACAAGAAATCTTTGAAGCTAAAGGATGTTACAATCATTCTTGAACTAGATACCCATCTGAGCTTCCCTGCTATCATACGTAAAGATGGAAAGATTTTTATTTACCCTGAGAATAGCGAAGCTAAGACTTTGGATTTGTACGAATATGATTTAAAAACTGACCAATGCGTGAAAGTACGTCAATTGAGTAATGAGCCAATTGCCGATGCTGTCATTACTGATTATTTTGGAGATAAGTTCTTGTTTTCTACAAAGAATAATGGTAATGTGCTGGATGTATACAAGTATGATGAAAACAAAGCTAGTTTTGTTTTCCATTCAAATGTGAAATTCCAAGAGAATATAGCGCGTAATGGTGGAGATTTTTATGAAGTAAACGGAAATTTGTACCGTGCAGCTCAAGAATGTAACTATACTTATGGGCATGCTATTAGTATTCAAAAGATTGAGGAAAAAGATGGCGCTTTTCAAATGAAAGAAGTGAGACGCATTCTTCCACCTAAAGGCGCCTTTGGGATACATACTTTCAATACCTACAAAGGATTAACAGTCGTAGACCTAAAGGTGTTCAGACATCCATGGATTGCATTACCTCTTTTTAAATTGAGGAATTTGTTTAAGAATGCTCGTTAACTCCATTATTTTCTGGTGTTTCTTCGCAGCATTTCTGCTGCCGTACTTTACCCTGATGGGGGGCAGAGTAGGGCACAGAATGTATGGCTGCAGGAAGCCTCGTATTTCTTCTATGGATATGCGGACTGGAGAATGACCATACTCCTATTGATTGCTACGATAACATTTTTACGTCTTTAGGATTGGAAATTAAACAAGGAATGGGCTATCACAATTAATAACATATAAATAGTTATTCTATTTTATAATAAATGCATAAAAATAAAAAACAAAATTATGGAAATCAATGGTTTTATTAAGAATTTAGCTGATCAGTTTGATGATACTGATGTAAATGAGATTACAGCAGACACAGAGTTTCAGGAATTGGATGAGTGGAGCTCTTTGACTGCCATGAGCATTATCGCATTAGCCAAAACCGAATATGGAAAAACTATTACGGGACGCGAAATCCGCAATGCTAAAACTGTGAAAGACCTCTTTGATCTCATTTCTTCAAAGTAATGGAATCAAGTTTCAATCCGTTTTCACTTAAAGACAAGACTATTCTTGTTACTGGTGCCTCGTCCGGAATCGGACAAGGCATCGCTTTATTATGCTCAAAAATGGGTGCCATAGTCGTGATTAACGGGCGTAATGAAGTTAGATTACAGAATACTCTTGCACAAATGGAGGGTAAAGATCATCTAATAGTACAGGGTGACTTGACAAATTTTGCTGACATACCAGACATAGTATCAAAGATTCCTAATCTGGATGGTGTCGTTCATTGTGCGGGTATCGGTAGTCGTGTTTTATGCAAAATGGTGCAGGAAAGTGATATCGACCAAACGATGACGATAAACTTTAAAGCACCAGTTATGCTCCAAGCAGAACTGTTGAAGCAAAAGAAGATTAATAAGAATAGCTCTATCGTCTTTATCGCATCTATGGCCCAAGATTCTCCCAGTATTGGAAACGCACTTTATGCAGCATCAAAGAGTGCCATCATTTCCTATGCTCAATGCCTCCAACTAGAGTTGGCACCTCGGCTAATCCGCGTTAACTGCATAAGTCCGGCGATGGTCTGGACTGACCTTATATTTAAGGGTGGAATCACAGAAGAGCAACTTCAGGAAGACGAGAAAAAGTATCCTCTGAAACGATACGGCCGTCCTGAAGACATTGCTAACCTTGCCGTCTATCTTCTTAGTGATGCAAGTTCATGGATGGGTGGAAGCAATGTGAAAATAACAGGAGGAGCACGTTAAACATTAAAGAAACATGGCATACATCAAGGCAATATCATATTATCTGCCAGAACAAGTTTTAACAAATGAGGAACTCGTAAAAAAATTCCCAGAATGGAGTGTTGACAAGGTCGCAGCTAAAGTTGGTGTCATGACACGCCATTTGGCTGCACCCGACGAAACGGCAGGTGACATGGCAGAAAAGGCTGCCCATAAACTTTTTGAAGAATACGACATTTCACCATCCACAATTGATTTTGTGATGCTTTGCACGCAAAGTCCGGATTATTTCTTGCCTTCAACAGCATGTATCTTACAGGATAAATTAGGAATCCCCACCTCTGCGGGCGCCTTTGACTATAATTTAGGCTGTTCTGGCTGTATTTACGGAATGGCCATAGCCAAAGGACTCATTTCTGCTGGTATCGCAAAGAATGTCCTGCTTCTTACTGCTGAGCATTACAACAAATATCTGCACCCGTCAGACAAGAGTAACAAAAGTATTTTTGGTGACGGTGCTGCTGCATGCCTGATTTCTACTGAAGGATTTGCTAAAATAGGCGAATTCTCACTTGGAACAGACGGTAGTGGTTACGACAAACTTATTGTGGCAACCGGTGCCTCAAGATGCCCTCAACCTACAGGTTGTTTTGTAGAGGATGATGAAGGTCATACCCGATATGATGACTACCTCTATATGGATGGAGGCGGTATCTTTAACTTTACTCTTGATGCCGTCCCTGCAATGATGAAGGAAATCTTAGAAAAGAACAAGATCCAAAAGGATGATGTAGACTATTATGTCTTCCATCAGGCTAATAAGTTTATGCTCAACACTATCCGTAAGGTATGCGTGTTGCAAAAGGACAAGTTCTATGTGAATTTAGAAGAAACAGGTAATACCGTCAGTTCCACAGTACTTATAGGATTAAAAGATTGCATTGACAAGGGTACCATATGTTCTGGTATGAGAGTAATGATCAGCGGTTTCGGTGTAGGACTAAGCTGGGGCGGAACCATGTTATATTTTTAATAGAGGATCATGTTATTTAATTCTTTAGAGTTTCTGTTATTCTTCCCAATCGTCGTAATCATCTATTTCTTGATTCCGACGCTGAAATACAGGAATCTGTTCTTACTGGTTGCCAGTTATTATTTCTATATGAACTGGGAACCTGTCTATGCGTTGCTGCTGCTGACAAGCACCGTCGTGACTTTCCTGGCGGGATTGGGAATAGAACGATACTGGAAATACAGAAAGGCTTTTTTGATTAGTTCGCTAATCATCAACCTGGCTATTCTCTTTTTCTTTAAGTATTTTAACTGGGCAGCAGAGAACGTGATGACCGTGATGTCGTGGATGGGCATCTCGATGCATGTCCCTGAGTTTAAGGTGCTTTTGCCAGTAGGTATATCGTTTTACATCTTCCAAGCATTAGGATATTCGATTGATGTTTACAGGGGGGATGTGAAAACTGAGAAGAACTTTTTCAGATATGCTCTGTTCGTATCATTCTTTCCCCAGTTGGTGGCGGGACCTGTGGAGCGATCTACCAATTTGCTACAACAGTTCTATGAGAAGAAGAAGTTCATGGCTGAGAATGCCATTAGCGGTATTCACCTAATGTTGTGGGGATATTTCCTGAAACTGGTAGTGGCAGACAGGTTGGCATTGTATGTGGATGCTGTATATAACCATATCGAACAACACTCGGGAGCGACGATTGCTTTGGCATCGGTGTTGTTCTGCTTCCAGTTGTATGGTGACTTTGCTGGTTATTCGTATATTGCTATCGGCTGTTCGAAGGTGATGGGATTCAAACTGATGGATAACTTCAGAAGACCCTATTTCTTCTCAACGTCGATACAAGAATATTGGAAACGGAATCACATCTCGTTAACTTCTTGGTTCATGGATTATATCTATTATCCATTAGTTGGGAGTAGCACCAAATTATGGTGGTGGTGTTGTGCTATCTTCCTAACGTTCTTTATTTCTGGTTTCTGGCATGGTGCAGCATGGACATATGTTATTTGTTTCTCTATACATGGTATCTACCTTGTTGTTTGTAGTTTGAAAGAAAAAAGACAGCGGAAATTTGAAAAGAAATACAATTTAAAGAAAAAAGAATGGTGGAAATGGTTAAATCGATCTATTACTTTTGTGTTAGTTGCTTTTTCCTTAATTTTCTTTAGAGCCAATTCTACTGGAGATGCTTTTTATGGCGTGTCGCAAATCTTAACTAATCTGCAGAATATCAACTTGTTGGACAAGTTCCATCTGGCATATGGTATCTTGGCGGTTCTCATCTTGTTTGTGGGTGAGTATTTGGTTGAGTATCAAAAGGTGAAAGTGACAGATAAGAATATGGTAAGAGTATATGCAGCTTCCAGTTGTATTATTCTGGCATTGATCTTGTCGCTGGGCGTGTTTGATGGTGGACAGTTTATTTATTTCCAGTTCTGATGAAAAAGTTGATTAAATATATTGTATATGTACTTGCCGGCTTGCTGGTGATTGATTTACTTGTTCGCTTGGTGTTTAGTTTCACCTACTCTCATGTGCCCGAGAAAGCTGAACTGAGGCAACGTTATAAATATGAGTTGAATGAGGATTCTACAGAGGTTCTTATTATCGGTGCTTCCAGGGCGATGTTCTGTTATCAGCCCAGTGTCTTAAGGGACTCCTTGGGTATGACGGTGTATGATGCCGGTCTAGATGGGGTTGGTGTGATCGGACAGTATTTGGCGGTGAAGAATGCCATAAAGAATGGAGGGTTGAAAGTCGTTATTTATGATCTTGGAGATCTTCAGATGACACATGGATGGAATCAAGACAAGATTAGTGCTTATTATCCTTTTTATTGGGTGGACGATGATGTGAAGGAGATCGTTGATGATTGCGATCCTAAAGCCAAGTGGATGCTCCTTTCGGCATTGTTGCAGTATAATTCTTGCTATCATGATATTATAAGAACCTTTTTCCAGAAAAAAGAAAATGATCATGGCTTTGAGCCGTTGCCATACTCTGGAAAGGAATGGGAACCCCAGTATTGGGAGGAAAAGAATGAACCTTTTCAACCAGACGCATGGGCTGAGAAGTATTTAGACAAGATAGTTGCATTGTGCAAGGAGCATCAGGTGAAATTGATTATGACAATGTCGCCTGGATTAGGCAGCGGGTTTAAGAGTACTGCTCTATATCTAGATGATTATTGCAGAAAGCATCAATTGCCTTTCTGGAATTTTACTGATCTGAAAGAGCTGAATCATGACTCGAAGTACTTTAAAGATTATAATCATATTAATATAGAAGGTGTGAAGATTTTTATGCCTATCCTTGCTCATCAGTTGAAAGAATTCTTGAAAGGGAGTAAATAGAAAATGAAGAAATTTAGTGTTATCATGTCGATATACAAGAGCGATGTGCCAGAGTATCTGCACATCGCTCTTGAGAGCTTGTTGAACCAGACAAGACGACCGGATGAGATCGTCATCGTGGGAGACGGACCTGTTCCAGCGGAGCTGGAGCAGGAGGTTCAAAGTTTCAAGTCTAAGGTCGCCAGGTCCAAGTCAAAAGTTTCGAAAACAGCCAAAGATGCCTCAAGTATTCAAGAGAGTTCAACTCGTAGATATGAGTACTTTAAACTAGAGGTAGAGGGGCTGAGCGAAGCGAAAAAGGCCATCACAGATGGAAATGAGAGTGAAAAGTTTCAAGAAGGTTCAGAGGTTCTAAACTCAAATGGATTTGATACGAAGATGCCGGAGATTACGTATCTGCGGCAAAAGAAGAACAGAGGACTTGGTGCTGCCTTGGCTGTAGCGGTAGAGGCAGCGCAGTATCCGTATCTGGCGCGAATGGACTCGGATGATATCTGTCTGCCTGACCGTTTCGAGAAGCAGATGAAATGCTTTGAGGAGGACCCGGAACTGAGTGCCGTGGGCGGTATGATCACGGAGTTCGTGGATACGCCGGAGAACATCGTGACGAAGAGGGTGCTGCCTCTGGAGGATAAGGACATCAAACGGTTTATGAAGAGCCGGTGTGGCGTGAACCATGTGACGGTGATCTTCAAAAAGGAGGATCTGCTCAAGGCGGGGAACTACCGTAGTGACTACCGGCAGGAGGATTACTACCTGTGGGCGAGGATGATGAAGGTGGGTTGTAAGTTCCGTAATATCCCGGATGTGGTGGTGAACGTCAGGTCGGGGTATGACCAGTTTGCCAGACGCAGCGGATGGAAATACTACCTGGATCATTGTGCCATCTTCAGGTATATGTACCGCGAAGGGCTGATATCATGGGGGAGGTTGGCGTATAACTATATCGTCAGGTTCGTCGTGCAGTTCCTGATGCCGAACGGACTGCGCACATGGGTGTACCAGCATGTGCTGAGGAAGTAGGGACACAGATGGCGGCAGAGCCGCCGGTTACAAGTTCAAGGTTCAAGGTTCAAAGCCTAACGGACTGAGTAGGTTTGCCCACAGATTTTCACAGATTTACACGGATTTTAAGTAGTTATGTCCTTACAGTCCATGATTTTCGTCGCGACTCGGCCAAATTGATGCAAGCATCCTTGGCGCTCGCTGCTCCGAAAATTCAAAGTTCAAACCTTCAAGCTGGAGTAACAAGCATGAAAGCATATCATACCTCTCAGTTCTCAACTCTCAGTTCTCAGCTGTCTAGTTGCCCACAGATTCTCACAGATTTACACAGACATATTAAATACATACTTCGTAGAAATCTATGAGTTGCCGCTAACGCGGGAAATCAGGGAAACAATTTTTGGCTTATATATGTTGTTTTTGTTGTTTGAGTTGTTTTTATATTAAACACAAATTGGCAGAAATGGCCAAAAATTATTCATTAATTCATTTTTGATAATTTGTGCGTAATTAGCGGGAATTAGTGTTAACTCTTAAAACTATAACAACTTATTGGTCAAAGACCGATTCTGATCTGTGAGTTCCGTGCTATCTGTGTGAACAAAAGGCAATTAATTTGGAGAA
>Ga0310695_10010105_pt1 | contig 13933 bp, 28 predicted proteins | sample RumenRJG_04DNA_FD_203882 | JGI IMG/M metagenome (GOLD analysis project Ga0310695, IMG submission 203882) | Bovine rumen microbial communities from Lethbridge, Alberta, Canada - RJG_04 (v2) (version 2) | ecosystem: Host-associated > Mammals > Digestive system > Stomach > Rumen | place: Canada... | reverse complement strand
AACGATTACGTAATCGCCATAGACATTCTCAACATTTCAACCCTTTTTGGCATCTATCAAGAATTCTACTGCACCAAGCCACTCTTTCATTCTCTCTACAGTCATTTTACTTCTCCTTTTCTGGAAAATACTCTGCTCTATGTTTTTCAATGATGTTGCGCGCGGCCTTCAACTCCCGAATCAAGACTACCTTTCCGTTTCTGCGGCCGGAAAAGTAAATGTCATATCCGCGCCATATCAACCTTAAAGTTTCCTCATACCAATCCAAAGGTTCGATGCCTTTCGCGCGGAGGCTTGAGAAGATAAGTTCAACAAACTCATCTTCACTCATTACGCATACTCCTCTCCGCAGTAATTATCACAGAAGTAATCAGCGCCCTCATTTGCGGCAATATCATCCAACTCCTCAGTAGACAAGCCACATGCCTTTTCCTCATCTATCTTACGGCAATACCAGTCCAAATCAGCGGCCATCTCATCTTCATAAGCTTCATCAAAATCTGAATCATAGAGTTCGGCAACCTCCGCGGCATTACCTTCTAAGGTGTCCCCAATCTCAGAATATGAATTTATTACACCATAAGACATCTCTCTGCCAATATCATTGGCCTCTTCGACACTTGAAACTTCGTAAACTCCAAAGTCTTCCATACCGTGAAGGCCACCGTAAATATTATCACAAGCATAAATAAATACTCTCATCTTTTTTATTTTCCCTTTCTTAACTTTTCTATATATATTATACAAGAAATTTATAAAAAAGTCAAATTCAAAATTAATAGCGGCCGCACCACAAATTCATAGCACGACCGCATTTTATTAGCCTTCATATATAATATTCAGTTCTTTATCTATGTAAAAAACCTCATAAGTCAAAGTATCAACTATTCCAAAGAGGTTCGCACCACCAGGGTAAAAAGTATCCATAAGTATGAGACTATGGAAAAAGTAAGGATACTTTGATGGGGTATGTCCTGCTATCTGCAAACAATTCCCATAATTCAAAGGTAAAAAGATATAGTTAGGACGATACCAAATAGGAGATTGGGGACTCATTAAGTTCTCATACCTCGTATTATTTATTGTATCAATTATATAGTCCCATCCCCGCCAAGGTTGCTTATCAGTTTCAAGAACAGGTGGGTAGGAATAACCATCTGAGATACCTGCGTGGGAGAATAGAATTCCATCAACTCGTGCAGCCACTACAATCTCTTCGCCTAAGTTATCCCTAATCTTTTTAAGACCTTCATTTACGATTTGAGTTGCAAAAAAGTTATGCCCACTACACATACAATTCTTTTCATCAATGTATGCAATCTCATGGTTACCATACAACCAAATAATTCTACCTCTATACTTCTTGGCGAATAGGGCGGCCGCCCACATGGTTTCCTTGTATGCGTCCAAGTCTGCACCGTAGATATGGCTATCTACCAAGTCACCAAGAACCACAACAAGGTTATATTTATACTTTTCCATTATCTTATCCGCAAGAGTAAACATCCACCCCTGCAAATGAACGTCTGGAATTACTAAAACCTTCATCTTACTCTCCTCTCCCGTCCCTATCTCTCCAATACTTAACTGACTCAATAGCAGCCTTGATAGTTATCAAGATAAAGAAGAAAAAGATTAACATATCTAATGGCGACATAATGAGTTTTCCTTTCTTTTTTATATATATATATTATATCTTAATTTTCAGAAAAAGTCAAATTCAAATTTCCTTTGAATAAAAAGAAAAGACCAACTCCTTCTCGGAATTAGTCTCTTCTATGTATACTGCGGCCGACCTAATAGAATTTATTAAATACCTAAGTCAAACTTTAACTGATTCGGATTAGGTTCATAATCAACCATTTCGAAATCGTCAATCGTGTAACTGGTTATATCACATCCAACCTCTCTATTGATTTTAAGCATTGGCTGTTTCTCACCAACTGGCCTTCCACGCATAATCTTTGCATTATCAAGATGGCGGTCATAAATCTGCTCATTGGCAGTTATGTGTGTGAATACACCAGGCTTATAACCTAAAGAGTTTGCAACCATCATAAGGAGCGCCGCGTACTGAATCTCATTTGAATGTCCAGCGCCAGACGCAACCATCATATCTCCTGACCTCTGGATTAACATCATATCAAGATACTCTTCGTACTCATCATCAAGTTTACCATTATTCCTTACATTCCAAATAGTGCAGAATGCACAGGGCGCGAGTCCTGGTGAACCAGCAAGATCATCTTCCTGCCACAGACTTAATACATGTCGTCTTCCATATGGATCTTTCTTAATATCATCAACTACATATTTCATAAAGAGGTTCTTGGACTTAACCGTATATCCATAGCGGCGACCAATAGTACCATCACCAATATCCCACTCGTCCCACCAATTTACGCCTTCCTCTTTCATTTCTTTGATGATATTGGTCGGACGTAAATAAATGGTAAAAAGTTCTCTAATAGCGGTTTTCCAAGCCATGCGGCGCTTACTACAAATAGGGAATTCACCTTTTGAAAGGTCATACTTTCTTACGGTATGATTAACACTCTTAGTATGCGCGGGAGTACCATCGGGGTACTTCGGTCTCGGATTGATATCGAAGTATCCATTCTCGAGAATATTATCAATGTCATCATTCAAGTAGATGTCTGCTTTATTCATTATCTTTTTACCTCGGCAAAACCTATGTTAAAGAATTTCTTTTTGAAGTTCATAAGATCACCCTTATCGTTTTTAATTACACCATTCTTAACCTTATAGATTTTACCAACAGTGAAAGCATCAAATACAGGATTCTCCTTAGTAAAAATTACTTCTCCATCATATCTTCCATATGGCTTTTTAACTCGATCTTCGCGGCCTCTTAAGCGGTCAAAAGCAAGAAACGCGCCTTTTGTGAAGTCGAATTCATCATCGGGATGACAATAAGCCTCTGCCTTTTCACCAGTGATTTTATCAATCGCGACAACTTTCTTAGACTCGGTATCGGCATAGACGACAATCATTTCATGTTCAGACTTAAACATACCATCACTCCAATAGTAGGCTTCGGCATCTTCTTTTATTCTATAAGCCCTTCCACTTGTAGAAATACTTTTAATGGTTACGACCTTACCACAAAAACGTTTCATCTCAGGAGTAAAACCACATCTAACATCTATATTACCCCAAGCATTTATTCCATATTCCTTCTCCATATCGTCCCATGAACGAACTTTTACTTTATCACCAATTTTGAATTTACTCATATCTATTCCCTCACTTCTTGACTTCAATAAATGTAGCTCTTTTTATAGTACTAAATATTTCTCCAAAAGATTTAGCCTTCTTAGAAATATAAATAGTGCCTGAATTGTCATGGACCAATCCATCATTGACTTTGTAAATCTTTCCTTTTGTAAAGAAAGGAGTCGTTGAATCAGTACAGAAAATCTCACCAGTATAATACTTAACTTTCTCTTTCTCTTTCTCCTTTGGAGCATCACCATTCATCAATCTCTCAAATGCAAGGTCCGCGCCGAAGTAGAAATCAAACTCATCCTTAGGACTACAAATTGCTTCGGCCTTTCTTCCGGTAGCCTTATCAAAGGCAATTACCTTGTTATCTTCGGAGTAGATAATGACTGCATAGGAAGGATTTTCAAACATATCGTCAGAGTAAACGTGTCCACTACGATCTTCCTTTATACCGTATCCACAACCCGTAAGATATGCGATAGTTACTATTTTACCACAATACTTTCTCATTTCTTCAATAAAGGTATATTTGGTTCTTATACTACCACTAGGGTATGTCCCAAATTCCTTCTCCATGGATTCCCAAGAACGAACTCTTACCTTGTCTCCTACTTTAAACTTACTCATAAGCCTTTCTCCTCTTTTTTTATTTGTTCTTTAATTTTATTTAATGTTTCTTCTAAAGGGCAAACCCATTCATCATCTTCTTCAAATTCCGGACAAAGCCAACAAACCTCGCATCCACTTGGTCCGTCTAAAATAGAACTGCAAAGTTCCTTTGATTGTTCCATAAGTTCTTCAACCAACTCAACATCAACTACTGGCTTTATTGCTAATTCGCACTTTTCGCAGTTAGCGTGGTTTTCATTATAGAAATCACACTTACATTTATTGATATGATTCTTACATTTATACTCTGCCATTGTATTATACCTCAAAACTTCTTGTCTTAAAATCAATTCTATTTACACCAGTTAAATCATACGGATTACCCCAGCAATCGAGTACCGTATTCTTTGAAAAAGAACAAAGCATACCGATTTTTCTATCCGCCTTTCTCAAAGTAAAATACGTCTCAAAGTCATCTTTATTCTGTTCAATGAGCATATAAATCTTTGAGATATTACCGGATACCTTTCGGTACTGCTTTGGAACCGTATCAAGCGCCTCTACCATTCCGCGTCTTACGAGCGCACCAAGTGTTGCGGCCGGTAGACCAATCTGTGAGGCGGTCTTATATTCAGTTGGAACTAAATTAAGTTTTTCTTCGAGTGTCATCTTTTTCACCAACTAATTTGCCAAAACTCGCGGCCGTCTGTAGCAGCTTCCGATGGATAAAATCTAACTTCATATCCTAATGATTCTAATTCTGTCCTTACACAATCGGCCATCTGATATACATGGATTTTGTGAAAACCTTTGTTAATAGCCTCATCTATCTTCCACATAATAATAAAGAGTTGACTATTCTTTATATGTTGGGCTGTTCGCTCTCTTGCCTCTTGGGCCGAAATTATTTTATTCATTCTATTTTTTCCTTTCTAGCTCACATTGCGGCCGCCTTAATAAATTCTTATCTTTCTCACTTCTTTTTCTATATATATTATACACAAATTTCCAAAAAAAGTCAAATTCATTTTTTATCTTTTAAATACAAAAAAGAGACCAACTTCCGCGAATTAGTCCCTTTAATTTCAACCTTCGTTCGGTTTACCGAAAGGGAAGGTTACTCTATATATTGTTTCATAATGAGACCCATAACGCGTCATCTCTTTATATGACGCAAAATAAACATCTATATGACGTTTCTTGACTGCGGAACCTGTATCCTCTACACGATAGAGGCGGCCGCCAATTTCGAGATATTCCCCGAACTTATGGTACCGAGGGTCTGCCGCACAGGTAGTAATTACTCCTTCGTGGCATGTTGCGCCTGAGGCAGTCATCTTACTACCGGTCTCTTCATGGTTGTAGGCGGTAATATAATACCGGCCTACTGGTTCAACGGCATATAACAAACAAGTGTATTCGGAGGTATCTATTTCAGTATTGTAATATACTGGTGTAACATCTAAAATAAATCTAATATGTTCATGATGCGCGCGAGCGTCTAGAAAGATAGGAGTAGGAGTAGGTGTAAGTTCTTGTATTTCTTCGGTTGATGCAACCGGCGCCACTTTATTGAAGTTATATTCTTCTACATATGCCCAACTACCAAGTACTGTAAAAAGAAAAGCAATAGATATGAGGAATTTTATAGTATCGAATGTATCTCTATCCATCTTTACCTCGATTTTCCGCTTTTTTAAACTTATGAAGTCTATTCTCTTTACACCACTCACAAGAGCCGTGATTTCTGCAAGTACGGTCTATTGCTTTTGCTCCTTTATACGGCTTTCTATGTTCTTTACCGTGCTGTATTGCTTTATCGAGGCTCACAGTTACCATCCTCCAAATATTTCATCAATAATCCCTTTTATAAATGAGATAATCAACCATATACCACCTAAAAGCACTATAACGGATAATATCCATACACACATATTGGCTGGAAACCATTCCCAAGACCATAACCAACTACTCATTCTGCATTACCTCCGTCCATCGCTGCTCCGCAATAGGGACAGAACTTAAACTCTGGGCTAATACACCAATCACCAGTACGACATACAGAACACATATATGCCCCTTCATCATTTTCTTGCAATGGGTGTACCAATATCCATCTACCGCGCGGCCTTCCAACATATGTATTTATTAAATCTATTATTTCAACAGTTTTCCACTCGTCATCATCATTCATTTTCCATTTGATGATTGAGTTGTCATCAGGTATTTCTACCTGAACAAATATCCCTTGTAAGACTTCAGGATCTAATGCCTTCAACTGTTCTTCCATTACTTCCTTAAGTTGGGTTTCATCAATATTTATCGTTAATTGCATTTATTTTCTCCCTTGACTAAGTTCATAATCTTCAATCACATCATATACAATCTGCATGAGAGCGGCAATAGATTCATTCTCCTCTAAAAAATCTCTCATACTAAAAAAAAGATTTTCTCTCTTCCAGTCCGAATCGCCATATCTACTCATCTTGGTTTCTTTCCTCCTCTAAATGATGCCTTCACATCAAACCCATGATTCTTAATCTTATCCTCATTAGTAGTCCCTTTTGCAACTGTGGACTCTGCGGCCGCCTTCATCAGAGAAAAGTATTCATCAATAGCATTATACATTTCCTCTGGACCTACAAGGTTCGGGATACCACTAAGTTTAAGGAGAGGATACCCATCTTTATCATATCTTTCCTGACACTTATACTGCTTATGGGTAACTGCATCTTTGAGTTTAGGCGCGGCCGCCTTAACTTTTTCTATGTTCAAAGTCCTTATATACTCGCGGCCTTTAAACTCTTTATCATATATGGAATACTCCCATAATCTCTCAAGAGTAATAAACTCAAAACTAAGCAGTCTATAAGGTCTATCATAATCTTTCCAAGTAGTAATAAGGTGAAGGTCATAAATAACAGCGGACTTTTTACCACCATTTTCTGTTATACACCTACCTTCCGCAAGGAATAACCAATAGGTGGCGCCACACTGGAGCAATAAAAAGATACTACCTTCTTCGTACCAACTATTTAACATTCCATTGATGCTATGGAAGATACGGTCTCTTATATCAACAACAGAACCACGCCTATCAAATACAAGAGTATCTTCATTGTCCTGAAGATAATCATAGTAATCATAGTTCTTATCTATAATTCTCATTTATTATCTCCCTTAAAAATCTTCTTCCACCACGGAGTATTAATTCTATTTAATCTAGCAAGCATCTCCTCGCGGTCGGCCTGTGTGAACTTCTCGGCATAATAATCCATATTATCCAAGATATCATCAAGTTCCTCCGCAGTAAGTCCAGCCTGCTGACGAAGTTGGACGTAATTCCTTACTCCGGAATTATATAATCTAACTACTGTATCATACTGAAATCTAGTAATCATAAATATTCCCCCTTTCTTACGGATGGAAAATATCGTCTAACTTTTCTCTAATAAACACAATAAAACAGAGTACTAATAAGAAAACAATAGGGAGCCAAAATGGGCATAATATCCAAACCCAACTCCAGTCTATTACTCCTACGAGTTTGAGAATAATAAAAACGATTCCCACAACAGTACAAACGCTAACGCCTCCAGTACCACCATTTCTCATATATATTTTCTCCTTTTTCTTTTTCTATATATATTATAACCGAAATTTGAAAAAAAGTCAAATTCAATTATACTTCTCCCCATATGAAAAAGGGATTAGTTTCTTACGAAAACTAATCCCAAAATTATAACCTATCTGGTTGAGGTCCAGGGACTCGAACCCAGAACTGGCGGGTCAGAGCCGCCCGTGTTACCGATTATACCAAACCTCAATTTATTCAGCAAAGGCTCTCCAGTTCTTTGAGAAAAAAGAATAAGTCTTATCTGTTGCAGCATCATACTTCTTCTTGTTAATCTGTGTCTTTCCAGCCTTCTCCATATTTGTTCTTGCAATCTTTCTGCGAATTGTCCTTGAAAAAGTACCCATTTTATTTATCTCCTTTTATAATAAAATGACTTTACTTTGCCTTCTTCTATACCGTTGCCACTAAGCCACATATCGTAACTTGCATGAAGTTTGCGCCAGTGGTAGTTTAAGTCTAATCCATGTTAACGGTGTGGCGGCCGCGCCGCCGGTGGTGAGTATGATAGGAGTCGAACCTACAGTCCCCTGATTAAGAGTCAGGTGCATTAAACCATTTTGCTACATACCCATATAAAAATAAAAGACTAACTAAGGATTCGAACCTTAGACAACTGGGTGCCACCCATTCTGTATCACAGACCTTAGCAGGTTGTATGTCATTCTCATACTTATGCTGTGAATGCACTTTCCCACGTGCGTATTAGTCTTATTGGTGCGCCAAGTGAGACTTGAACTCACGGCCCCGTGATTAAAAGTCACGTGCTCTATCCAACTGAGCTATTGGCACATAGAAAAGGAAGAAGGGCTACTATGGGTTGCAACTCGATTGTTTACCAGAAATATCTGGAGAGGTGTCTCTCCTCAGTGTCCCACTTACCGTAGCGACTATTTTCTTAACCCGCGCACGGCCTTCTTCCGTCGAGATACTGGCTTATTTAACGTCCACGACCTTTAGAATCTCGATAGAAGGACAAATAAATTATTCAAACATATATGTATTTGCTGCCATAGGAAGTATATGAGAACGATAACGCATTTCATAACTTTCCATACCATCGCAAGGTTTATCGCTAAACCAGCGTTTAAGATATTCGCCATACTCGCGTTGCAAACGGCCACTACTTGAAGTATAAAACTCAATCAAAGAATGGTAATGACCTAAAGTTCTTTCATACTCTTGCGGCGTCATCTCTCTGTAGGATGCACCAAAAGGAGTGCTGATTTCTTTCATCGGGTATGACATATTTCTTTTTCCTTTCCCTTTTTCTTATATATATATTATATATGAATTTTATAAAAAAGTCAATTTTCAACAATCGAAATAATATACAATATAGTCTTCAGGCGCGGCATTTGATTGGTTTTTAATAAAATTATATAACCAAGCAGAAGAGTCCCAAGGATTCGCAACCTCGATGAAATGATAGTCATAAGGGTTAACATCTTCCTCCAAATAGTGAGAAAGGTCTGGGACTATCCCTTTTGTTTCATAGAGCCACTTATCATAAGTGGATACCCATCCTGCATCAATATCAGGACGAGTATTTTCAAACCAATCTAAAAACTCTCCTACATTAACATAACAAAAGTCATAATAACTAAAATCACTATTATCACTATAATCTCTTTTTATTTCATCAGGTACGTGCTCAGGAATGCCGCGGCACATAGGGAAATGTTCATAAAATTCACTATGATAATCACCAGTTATATTATCAAACCACTCACTATCGCGGCCGTCATAAATATCCTTGGCTCTATATTCTCCTTCTTTAGAGACAATACTCATATTTATATCAACGCCCATAAATTACCACCAGTCAGTATAAATAACTTTTTCTTTTTCCCAATCCGTATTATGGATTATATCCTCACAGATACTTATGGTATCTTCTAACTGTAAGAAATACCACTCATCGTAATCATAACTTCCGAAGAAGAATCCCTGTTTACAAGGAAGCAATTTCTCTGCCAGGCCATGATTTGCTAATACCTCGCGGCAAGTAGCCGCTAAATTTTCAAGGTCTCCTTTTGTTACCTCTACTTCTTCGCAATCTCCATCCTCGGGATAATCACAATTATCAACAAACCACTTTCTAATCTGATTAGCCTTGCGCCAATAGCCAACTTCATCCCAAGGGTTCTGGTCCATAGCGGCAGTTCTCTCGGCAGTGGTAAGGTTCTCCCAACCTTCTGCCTCTTCTCTATTGGTGCGCATTAAGTACATATCAAGTCCCATAGCGGTCCTCCTTACAATACTTTTTAATGAAATCCTCGCCTATACAAGGAGTAAAATCATCATCTATACCTTCTTCAGCCAACTCTTTTCTAAGGACTTCGGTAGGTACTTCGCAATCAGAACGGATTTCGTAGACTTCACATTCAGGAGTAATTTCAATTTCATATTCATCCTCTTCTGCCTCGTCGCGCACGCCAAAGGAATCGATAACTTCTTCTCCCATTTCTGCGCCGCAGTCAAAAGCCGCATCAAGACAAGAAGCTTCTACTATATCTGTACTATATATTCCATGTGAGCCAAGATTTTCTGAATCAAAGGCTAAAATTGCATATCTCATTTTTTTTATTTTCCTTTCTTTTTTCTATATATATTATACAAGAAATTTATGAAAAATTCAAATTTAAAATGGGCGTACGCCGCCCCACCTCCAGGGTCATGACTCCCCGGATAAATAGCGAAAGGTTCAGACCTTTAGGAGCATCGATGTAACCCGTGGCAAGAGGAACCTATAACACGAACCCTGGGTTCTCCTTGGAGCCTCCGATAGGACTTGAACCTACATAACACGATTTTGCAGACCGTGAGCCAGACCGACTAGCGACAGAGGCATTATAGAAGTTGGCGGCGACCCCTTAACTACTCGCGCTTTAATCTCGCCACAATCATAAAGAACTTAGCGAAACCAACTTATTTAATTAGGATAGACGATTTCTCTTTTCTTCTTCGCTCTCTTCTTCAATATCTCCAACATACTGCTTTTCAGAATCTACCCACAGTAACACATTGCTGGTGAGTTCATTATCATAATCATACTCGATTATATAGATGCCAAGACCTGGTTCGTCCGCGCGCACCTTACATACGTAACCAGAATCGAGTAAAACTTTAAGAACATTAGCCATAACATCAAAAAGTTTATCACCATGGTCTTCTCTAGTAAGAACTAACTCATTTACCTTTACCATTCTATTTCACCTTCCTTTCCAAGTTCAGGGATGGCTTCAATCTCTTCCTGAGTATATCCTTCACTAAGGAGTTCCTCGACAGTAACTTCTGTTACCTCACAAAAGAGATTTTCATAATATGAGTCTACCGCATCAACATCTTCGGGGTCATCGATATAGTCTTCATAGTTAGTACCCCAATCATAGAGGTCGATTGAATCTTCAACTTCCTTCTGCTCATACGCCCTTATGAGATAGTCCTCATAAATACCAGCGTACTCCGAAGAATATAAGTGAACATTAAAAATCTTTAATTCCATTTTATCTATTTTCCCTTCTTTTTCTATATATATTATATAAAAAAATTACGAAAAAATCAAATTTATTATTTTCTGCCCAATAAAAAAGGGAGCTTCTGCTCCCCAAAACTCAAGCTTCCGCGCCGGCCCCTTCAGAACCAAACAAATTGAGTCTGAAAAGCATTGCTTCATCTTCCGGGTCTGAACAGGAAACCTTCGCATTTACGATTTTTCCGCCCTCGATGATAGATGTAATACCAGCAAGTTGACTGAGTTTTGAGCGCAGATTGAATCTATCGCCGTCATCTGTAAAGAGAATAACTTTTCCCTTACATTTATCAAGCGCTCTGATAAATTCGTGAATATCTACGTTGTGCATCTCGAATTGTCTCATTCACTCTTCTCCTTCAACTTTAATGTTATACAGACTCTAGTCGAAATCAGCCGCGCGCCGTGAACACATCTGTATTGGCGGCCATAATGACGCATGGAATTTGCAACTTCCTAAGACTAGCGTCAAGCCCCGCACCCTCCGTCGTGCGCACAAGCCTCCTTGTGATTCATGGCGGGCCGAACCACCTGGTGCCAAGTTGTTTAAAGGTACAACCTGGTAAAACCTAAAAAGGTAAACGCTGAGATGTTGACGTTTAAGCGTGTCATCGATTACCGTTGGAGATAATTCATCACACTCCCCACTAAAGGGAGTAGAACACGATGGACAGTAGTTTTGAGAAAACTACCAAATACTTACTTGAAGCCTTATAGATTTCATTTCATCCCATTCTTCCTTGCCAGGATTCACAGCTTGCGGGCTGTTAGAGTTGCAACTACTCTTACTTCTCTCATATCTTCTCTTGCGGATAGGATATGCCACCATATTTCAGATGGATAAGTCCATTTTCGGACTTCAAGTGGTCAGCACTTTTGCATTTCATCATATTGTAATATAACAGGAGTCGAACCTGCAACTTTCGGTTTACTGTACCGACGCTCTCCCTTTGAGCTATATATTTTAGGAATCTCTCAATGGACTACGAGGCTGACCTTGGGACACCAATACCTTTTGAGTACTGTCCATCCGTCGTAGTTCTGCTTGGTCTGCCAGACCTTACTTCAAATTCTCAAACCGCCTTTTCAGGGTAGACTCTCAAATCTAATTTCTTCAGCACTAATTACATCCCTGCAACTCGCACCAAATCACTACCACACTATTACTTCCATTTCTGGAAGTAGACGCACGACTTCCACGTACTGCCGACTATTCATGCCCTCATGCGGTTGCACCCTGGGTTTAGAATAATTCTAAGTGGTTAGTAGGTTTTCCGATGAACACCAAGCAGTGCTTAAATGTCGCGGCGAGCGAGTACTCACTCCGCTTTATCCCTGTTACCAGGTTTATCTAACGACCCGAAACCGGCCGATTTAAATTATCAAGGTTCAATATATATATTTAAGTAATAAGGTTTACTGGGCTTCCGCCAATCTATTTTCGACCTTGGTGGCCTTACCAACTCTATATAGATATATTCGACTAATTCACTTACCGCGGCGTAAAATTTAGCCTTTATCCAAGGTCCCGCTTACAATGGAACGAGCCTTATTACTTAAAAATATATATTGAACTGAGGTAGAGATTATTTCCTCATTTAAGTTCAATAAACCACAATGCGTGTGCCCTCAGGGCCAATGATTGCGAAAAAACGAACCCCTCAAGTTTCAATCTTTTTTCTTAACTTTGTATATATATTATATACGAATTTTGAAAAAATTTCAAATTTTAGAATGTCTCAAACTTTCCAAAAACTGAGTTTTTTCGATAGCCGCGCGAACTGCGAATTGCGCGCGAGCATCCATTTCTTTATCTTCGGGCGTTAAGACTAAAGAAACTTCCTCTGGAGAAATTACGGTGATAACCATTCCATTTTCCAACTTCACAGTTTTCATTTTAATTCTCCTTTCTTAACTTTGTATATATATTATATACGAATTTTAGAAATTTTTCAAATTTTCGATTTCAATTTACTCACTAATTCTACCAATCAAAAGTCGGAAAAATACAAAGATACCTACACCCTGCCAATAACCTATTGGGTTAACACCCGGAAATGTCACGGGCGCGATGCCGTTCCAAATCGACATCAATATGTATCCGTAAAGTAATGCAACAATCACAAAGGCAATAAAATCTGTTGCCGCTGATTTTATTACTTCTCCAAGAGAAGTTGTTTGAACTACTTGTACATTCTCATTTTTGTTTTCTTCGTTCATATTTCCCTCTTTTTTTCATATATATATTATATATGAAATTTAAAAAGATTTCAAATTTCTAATTGGCGGCCGAGACACGATTTGAACGTGCACGCCTTGCGGCAGCGGAGTCAAAGTCCGCCGAGACTACCAATTCCTCCACTCGGCTATATAACATGGAATTAAAGTCTTTCCAACTACCCATCGCGTTTTAAGATACGCTATTTGTTAAAACTTGGCGCGCGGTGTAGGATTCGAACCCACACGCCCCTCCCGGGACACAGATGATTTCAAGTCAACGCCGTTATAGCCGTTTCGGTAACCGCGCATTTATTTCTGAACTTCTTTTGCAAAAGTACTAAATTGTTTTATAGCAACTTCATATTCATTATATTTAGTACCACCAACAACAATAGCATTTTTTGCTGTTATTTCTTTAGAAGGAATTAAATATATTTTATCATCACCAGTTAGAATAAATAAATAATCACAAGTAGAATTATCAAAAGTTCTTATTTTACAAATTCCTGACGCTCCGCCAGCATTTTTTATCTGTACCTCATAGCCACCATACTGTCCCTTAAAGCGAGAAGTTTTTACAGAGATTCTGTTTAATTTTCCTCCGAAATCAGCCACTAAGTCATATTTTTGTGTATCATTCATAGGAATTGCAATAGGAATTTGATGACTAGTAAAATAATCAATAGCCT
>Ga0310695_10010104_pt1 | contig 13934 bp, 8 predicted proteins | sample RumenRJG_04DNA_FD_203882 | JGI IMG/M metagenome (GOLD analysis project Ga0310695, IMG submission 203882) | Bovine rumen microbial communities from Lethbridge, Alberta, Canada - RJG_04 (v2) (version 2) | ecosystem: Host-associated > Mammals > Digestive system > Stomach > Rumen | place: Canada... | reverse complement strand
GGAAAATCTTAAAAATGATTATTCATTTTATTCATTTAAGGATTTTTTAGCTCAAAAGGTTAAAAATCATAAGGATGAAGAAATATTAGATGATACATTATTTAAATGGAGCTTTAATGATTTAAATATTGTATCTGATATTATTGCAGAAGACTTAATCAATTTAGGTGCTAAGAAGGGCTCTCATATTGCGATTTGTGGAGCAAATAGTTTAAATTGGATTGCAACGTTTTTTGCAATTCAAAAAATAGGAGCTATGGCTGTTTTAGTTAATCCTTTACTTAAAGCCACAGAAATTGCATCTTTATCTCATATTGGTGATATAGAATTTTTATGTCATGGAATAGGTCCTTGGTTAAAGGGTAATCCGGAAAGCTTTTTAAAAGAATTAATGAATCCTGAAATTTCAGCCATTAAAGCAATTTATGATATAACAAAGCCTATTGATGTAAATAATAGAAGATCATCTATTATATTAAAGAATTTTATTGATTCAATTGAGGTTAGAAATGATGATCCTTGTGTTATGATATTTTCATCTGGTTCAACTGGAACTCCTAAGGGGGTTTTATTATCCTCATATAATCTTCTTACAGCTGCTAAATGTGGAACAGAAGTAATGGGTGTATATGATAACGATATTATGTTATTAGCACTTCCTATGTTTCATATTTTCGGTCTTGCAGCTTCCCTTTTAGCTGCCTTAATGAACAATACTAAAATTGTTATTGCATCAATAATAAAACCTGATTTGATAATTGAATTAATTGATAAATATAATTGCACTTTATTAAATTCAGTTCCTACCTTATTAATGGGTATTGCAACAAATCCTCTATTTTCTATAGATAAAGTTAAGCCTTTACGTTTTGTAGGTATTGGTGGTGCACCTGTTAGTGAGGCACAAATGCTATATTTACAAAAACAATTTATTAATGCTTCATTTTGTGTAGTGTATGGCTTATCTGAAATGAGCCCGGTATCTTTTACAAGAAGAGGAGATACACTAGAACATATCACAAAAACAGTAGGTCTTCCTATTAATTTAATCAAAGTTAAAATTCAAAATGTTGAAACAAAAGAAGAATGCTCAAAGGGTGAAGTTGGTGAAATATTAATTAAGGGTGAATTTTTAATGTCTGGGTATTATAAAACACCAATTGAAAAACAAGATTTTGATAATGAAGGCTGGTTCCATACAGGTGATTTAGGATTTTTAGATGATGAAGAATATATTCATTTTGCAGGAAGAAAAAAGGAATTAATCATTCGTGGTGGTGAAAATATTTTCCCGGGTGAAATCCAAGATGTATGCTTAAAATACAAAGGTGTCATAGGGGCACAAATTATTGGCCTTCCTGATGATTATTATGGAGAAATCGTATCTTGTGCATTAATGGTAAATGACAATCATTTTAATTTAGATGATTTTAAAGATTATTTAAAAAATGAATTGGCTTCTCATAAAATTCCTTCACATATTTTTATATATGATCAATTTCCTTACCTTGCGAATGGCAAGGTTGATGTTTTAAGTTTAAAGAAAGATATGCTTTCTAAGGCGAAATAGATGGAAAATGTAGAGATAAAAAAAGAACCTAAAAAGGAAAGGATGATTGAGCAAGATATTGCTAAAGGTATTGCGATTATATTAGTTATAGCGTTACATACCTTAACTTTAAAATCATCTATTTATAATATTTTAGGCGGAATCTTTGGTTTCATTATGCCTTTTTATTTCTTTATGGCAGGATATAATCATCGTCCTTATCGCTATACATATAAAGAAATATTAAAAAGAAGATTCAAACAAATTATTATTCCATTTTTTACATATTCAATTTCTATTTTAATAATTGCTGCTATTTATTATCTGGCATGTGAGGGTTATACAATACAAAAGGCCTTAATGACTTATTTAAATTTATTATTATCTAATTCATTTTGTAAGCAAGTAGGAATAGAAATTATAAGTGGTGGCTTATATAGCACTATAATGGTATTTTGGTTTATACAAATGCTTTTTGCTGCATCATTAATATTTTATTTAGTTGTTGATTACGCTTTAGAAAAAGCATCAAGATTAATTTCAATTGTTATTGGTTTATTATCTATTACAATGCTTTTTGGTCATTTTAATTTTCATCTGCCATTTTATTTAGCTGAAGCTCCGGCTATTGCGGCAATTATGCTTGTAGGTGCTTTTTTTGGCCAAAAGGAATTATTAAGTAATAAAACTAAATTATTATTTATTATAATGAATAGTATTATTGCTTATGCTTTATTCATCATTTTAGCAATGTTGTTCCAAGGCTCTGGCTTTATTGCTGGTGGCAATTTATGGGATAAAAGAATACATGAATGGGCTGTTTTATTATCTTTTGTTTTTGCAATTGTTGGTACATATCCTTTTGTTCATGTATGTAGATTATTAAGAAATGTTAAATTTGTATCTAAAGGACTTGCTTGGTGTGGCAATAATTCAATGCCTTTATTATTTATTCATGGTGTTGTTCAGTTATATATTTGTGTCATTTTAAAAATGCAGCCATTTAGAATGTCTTTTTCATCAAATGAAAACGATTTTAGAACTTTTTATGTTTTAGTTTTAGAAATTATATTTTCTGTTTTAATAATACTTTTGATTAGCTTTATTAAAAAGAAAATAAAAAATATCAAAAATAAAAAAGAAGCATTAAATAATTAATTAAATAGTCGTTATTGGGAGTATCAAGCATTTTGCGGCATATCTAATAATTATCCTTATAATTATTGAAAAAGTTATAAATATGCTTTTATAATTCGTTGTCTTTTATAAAACAATATCATTGTTGGTTGCTAATAAGGGGGAGGCACTTATGAGGAAATCAATTATTAAGAATATATCACTCGGTATTGCGTGTTTGCTTGCTGTAGGCGGTTCAATTGCTGCTGCATCTGCTTTCAATGTGGATAAACCATTTGTAGAAGTGCACGCTGATGGCGCTATTGAATATATCTCTAGATCTTGGGATGACGCTAATAAAGAAGTAGTGGATACTTCAAGCACTTGTGAAACTTATACAATTGTTGCTTCTGATACAACATCTTGGACTGATGGGGGATGGTATGTTGTTAGTGGCGGTGCAACGATTGAATCACGTGTCAATGTCGCTGGCACAGCCAATCTTATTCTTTGCGATGGTGCAACATTGACTTTAAACAACGGCATTTCCGTTAACAATGGAAATACTTTAAATATATATGGTCAAAGTGAAGGCACTGGTTCCATTGTTGCTACCACTATTAGTAAACGTACTGCTTGTATAGGTGGCAATGAAGACAGAGCATGTGGAACAATCTCTATTCATGGAGGAACCATAACAGCAACAGGCCCAACTACAACTTCTGGACCTGGTATCGGCGGTGGCAATGGTGGTGATGGAGGAAGTATCACTATTTATGGCGGAAATATCACAGCAAATGCTGGTAGATTCGCTGCTGCTATCGGTGGAGGGTATGCCCGTGGTGCCGGGACAATCGCTATTTATGGCGGAAATATTGCTGCTAATGGTGGACCACAAGGTGCAGGCATTGGTTGCAGTGCTGATATTGAATCACATCCTGGAGGAACAATCACAATTAATGGTGGGAGAATTAATGCGATTGGTGGGCTTTATGCTGCTGGCATAGGCGGCGGAGCTTTTAATTCTAATGATCCTGAAGTGACAATCACAATCAATGGTGGGGATATAACTGCTATCGGTGGTGAAAATGCTGCTGGCATAGGCGGCGGTTTCCGATCTAGTGCAGGGACAGTTACTATCAACGATGGCAAGGTGGTTGCTACTGGTGGCGGTAACGGCGCATATGGCATTGGCAAAGGAAGCGAAGCAACTAGCGATGGCACTTTAATAGTCAACAATAATGATTTGAATGTTCTTGGTAACGATAGTGAAACTCCTGTTTTCCCTACTGACGCAAAAACAGCAACCGAATACCAATCCAATGGTTGGAGGTATATGATTGTTGATAAAATCATTAATTATCAAGCATGGGACGGTACGAGCGTTACGGATGTTGAATCTGGATGTCTTGGATCTATAGTCATCACGGAAGATTCTACTGATTTAACTGCTGGCTGGTATGTTGCTAATAGCAATATCACAATCCCAACTAGGATTACAGTAACTGGAGAAGTTCATTTAATTCTTTGCGATGGTTGTATTTTAACTGCAAATGATGGCATTTCTGTTAATGAAGGAAATACATTGAATTTATATGCCCAAAGCGAAGGGGAGAATGCTGGTAAACTGATTGCTAATACTCCTAATGGAGTTTGCTATTATGCAGTTATTGGCGGTGATTTGAATTGTGCTGCAGGCACTATCAATATCCATGGTGGCAATATTGAGGCAAGGACGAGCGGTGATGGTTATGGCGCTGCTATCGGCGGTGGCCATAACGGTGCTGCTGGAAATATTACCATCCACGGTGGAGATATAACGGCAGCTAGTTATTATGCTGCTGCTATCGGCGGTGGCGCTTATTACACAGCCGCTGATGGAAATATCACGATTAATGGCGGCACGATTAATGCACAATGTTATGGCTACGGTGCTGGTATCGGCGGTGGCGATCAAGGCCCCAGCGGAAATATCGTAATTAATGGTGGAGATATCACGGCTACGGCCAATTTAGGAGGTGCTGGTATTGGTGGTGGCGAACAAGGCGCTGCTACAACAATTATCATCAATAATGGCTCCATAACTGCAAATGGTGGTTATGGTGCTGGCATTGGCGGCGGCAGTTATGCTGCTGGAGGAGATATCACAATTAATGGCGGAACGCTTAGCGCAAGAAGCCGTTATTATGGTGCTGGTATCGGCGGTGGCAATAACGCTGCTGGAGGCAATATTGTTATCAAAAATGGTAATATAAGCGCCTATGGTGGCAATGGTGGCGGTGATTATAGCGACACTGCTGCTGGCATCGGCGGTGGCTATAACGGCGCTGGTGCAAATGTTACGATTTATGATGGTTACATCACTGCTACAGGCGGAATGGGCTCTGTTGGCATTGGCGCAGGTAAAAACAATACGAACCATGGCACATTGAATATTGTTGATGAAACAAAACTTAGCGTGTATGGCAGTAATACATATAAATATTTTCCTCCAATAGAAAAAGTTAATAATGATTATGAACGCCTTACATATATGAGAGTTAAATATCCGCATGCGCATATTTGGTCATACGTTGCGGATGGAAATGTTATTACAGCAACTTGCAGCGCTGAAGATTGCTATGTTTTAGAAGAGGCTAGAACACTCACTTTAGTGGCAGAAGATTTAGTTTTCGATGGAACTGCAAAATCTATTTCATTTGCTTCTGGATATAGCGCTGAAGCATTTGCTGCCCTAACTATTTCTTATTATAAGGGCGGCGTTGAAGTAGAAGAATGCATCAACGTTGGCACATATGAAGCTAGAGTCACTATCGGTGGAGCAACCGCTACTAAAGAATTCACTATTGCTCAAGCTACTCCTACCCCTGATATTCCAGCAGGCTTAGCAGCGACCTATGGAGATGCATTATCTAGTGTTGCTCTTCCATCAGGCTGGGCATGGAAGAATCCTGAGGATTCAGTAGGTAATGCTGGTAGTAGAGAGCATAATGCAATCTATACCCCAACTGACCCTAACTACAAGTCAGTTGAATTAACTATAACAGTGTCTGTTTCTCAAGCAACGCCAACCCCAGAGGTCCCAACCGGTTTAGTGGCGACCTATGGAGATGCATTGTCTAGTGTTGCGCTCCCTGCGAACTGGTCATGGGAAGCTCCAAATGACGAAGTCGGCGATGTCGGTGACAGGACCCACGTCGCGATTTATACCCCAACCGACCCGAACTATAAGGCGGTTGAAGCAAACATCATTATTTCTGTTGCTCAAGCGGCCCCAACCCCAGAGGTTCCGACTGGCTTAGTGGCGACTTATGGAGACAAATTATCTAGCGTCGCGCTCCCTGCTAACTGGGCATGGAAAGCTCCAACGGATGAAGTTGGCGATGTTGGCGACAGAACCCACGTCGCGATTTATACCCCAACTGACCCGAACTACAAGCCAGTTGAATTAACTTTAACAGTGTCTGTTGCTCAAGCAGCCGCAACCCCAGAGGTTCCGACTGGCTTAGTAGCGACCTATGGAGACAAATTGTCTAGCGTCGCGCTCCCTGCTAACTGGTCATGGAAAGCTCCAAATGACGAAGTCGGCGATGTCGGTGACAGGACCCACGTCGCGATTTATACCCCAACCGACCCGAACTATAAGGCGGTTGAAGCAAACATCATTATTTCTGTTGGTCAAGCGACTCCTACTCCTGATATTCCAACAGGTCTAGCAGCGACTTATGGAGATGAATTATCTAGTGTTGCGCTTCCATCAGGCTGGGCATGGAAAAATCCTGAAGATTTGGTAGGCAACGCTGGTAATAGAGAGCATATTGCCATCTATACTCCTGCTGATCCTAACTATAAAGCAGTTGAGATCATATTGACTGTTGCCGTTGATAAAGCCAATCCATCTGTGCCTACCTTAGATACCATTGAAGCTCCTTGTGGTGTCGCGTTATCCACAATAGGATTACCAGAAGGATTCTCCTGGATGGATGGTGAGCAAATAACAACCACATTGGGAAAAAATACATTCAAAGCCAAATATACCCCAGCGGATCAAGATAACTACAACGTTATTGAAAACATTGATGTTAAGGTCAATGTCAAATGGACCTTAGCTGATCCAACTCAAGGTGATGTAAACGTCACCATTAACGGGGATAACGAAGTATATACAGCGGATATCTCTGTGAAGGTTGAGGTTAAGGGCGAAGTCACAGTAGAGGAGAAGAGAAACGAATACGCTTCTTTGGCAACTGAAGGCTTTGTTAATCCCAATGAAGATATCTCTGCTATCTATGGCGTTAAATTAATTAGAACCACCAACGGAGTAGAAGAAGAGATCCAACCGAGTGACATCGAGCCAGGCACAAAGATCACTGTGACTATGGCTATCCCAGAAGAACTCGTGGGTAAAGACTTTAGATTACTCCATATATATAATGGTGATGATATTACTGAAGTCACTGATTATGTCATTAGCGAAGACGGTAAGACATTGACTATCGAAGTCGATCGATTAAGTGAATTTGCCTTTATCGGGGCAACGGATAAGGATAATGGATTTATTTATAACTCTACTCCTGTTTGGGCAGTTATCTTACTTATCATCTCCTCTATCATCTTATTGGCTGGTATCTATTGTTTATATCGCTTAATCAAAGATAGGAATGGCAATCCAAATAATGGAGATAAATCAGTAAAAACCATGTCCATTGCCTTTGTTTCTCCTATTTTGCTCGCTTATTCGGGACTTAACGGAGTCGTTATTGCCTTTATCGTTGTCGCATCTCTTGCTGTTATCGTCTGGGCAGCTAATCTTTGCTTATTTATCTTTAATAAGAAAAAGAAGAAAAAATCAATAGACACTAATAACTCTATTGAAACTGAAGATGAAGTTAAACCAGTAGAAGAAACTATAAATGATTCTAACGAAGATGAAATAGAAGTAGAGACTATTACTGATGAAAAAGGTAATGTCTTTAACATTAGATTCATTAAGTCTTTCACCGCGAAACTCATTCAATCTCCAGAAGAAACTAAAAAGTATTATGAAGAGCTTAAGAATGAAGTTCTTTCATATAAGAAGACGAATTCCAGGGTCAGCTGGCATTATGACGCGGTCAACGCAGGCAGGGAGTATGTCCTGAAGTTCGCCATCAGGGGGAAGACGCTCTGCGTCTATCTCCCGCTCAACGCGGATGACTACGCCGATTCCAAATACAAAGTGGAGAAGGTCGAATCCAAGAAATACCTAGACGTCCCTTGCCTATATCGCATCAAAAACGATAGGAGATTAGGCTATGCAAAGGAATTAATCGCTGCTGTGGCCAATAACCTTGGGCTGGAAAGAGGCGAAGAGCAGCACGAGATCTATTCCAACTTCCCTTATGAGCCGAATAAGCCATTGCTTGAACGCGGATTGATAAAAGAATTAAAGATCCAAGTCAATAAACCGGCTGAAACCGCCACCGAAACTAACGAAGATGAGGAAGAGTCGGTTACCATCACGGATGAAAGCGGGAATACCTTTAACATTAGATTCGTTAAGTCTTTCACCGCGAAACTCATCCAAAGCCCGCAAGAGACAAAGAGATACTATGAGGAACTCAAAAACGAAGTCCTCTCATATAAGAAGGCGAACAGCAGAATCTCCTGGCATTATGACGCGGTCAACGCAGGCAGGGAGTATGTCCTGAAGTTCGCTATCAGGGGTAAGACATTATGCGTCTATCTCCCGCTCAACGCGGACGACTACGCCGATTCTAAATACAAGGTGGAGAAAGTCGAATCCAGGAAATACCAAGACGTCCCTTGCCTATATCGCATTAAGAACGATCGCAGGTTAGGGTATGCTAAAGAGCTTATCGCTGCTGTGGCCAATAACCTTGGGCTGGAAAGAGGCGAAGAGCAGCACGAGATCTATTCTGATCTCCCTTATGAGCCGAATAAGCCATTGCTTGAACGCGGATTGATTAAAGAAGTGAAGGTTCAAGTCAATAAACCGGCCGAAACCGCCACCGAAACTAAGGAAGATGAAGATGATAATGAAGTAGTGGTTAGCCAAGATGATCTTGGCAACAAGTATGAGACTCGCTTTATTAAGTCATTCACTGCTAAATTATCTCAAGCAAGTGATGAAGTTAAAGACTATTATAACGAGCTTAAAAACCACGCTCTTTCTTATAAAGGAACTTCAAGTAGAGTCTCTTGGAACTATGACACAATCAGCGTGGGTAATAAAGGTATTCTTAAATTTGTTATTAAGCGTAAAAACTTATACTTATATTATGCTTTAGACACTTCTAAGATTGGTCAAAAATATCACGTAGAACATGTCGAATACAAGAAATATGAAGGCGTTCCTACGATGCTCATAATTGACTCAGATAGAAGAAAAGGATTATCGAAGGAATTAATCGATCGTTTGATGAGACAAATCAAATGTGAATTAGATCACAATCTAAATGATGATTATCGTGTTCCATTTGAATCAAAAGAAGTCTTAATCAAAAAAGGATTGATTAAAGAAGTCAAAGTTGAAATTCAATAAAAGGATTCGCTCATGAAAGTGAGCGTTTTCTTTATCGTGAACACGGCACAAGATCAGTTATTTAAAGCGTATTTTATTATTACGACTCTTTACAAAGTGTCATGTCATTTCGTTGACTCTATTAATGTCATTTCACTCGTTGCAATTTAACATTAACCTCATTACATTAAAATAGATTAGATTAAAGACTGGATACACGGAATCAGGGCTTTTACTTTTAGTAAAATTTGCGTATGCTTAATCATATTTGTAGTTTTATTTTGTGGTATTATTCTTTCGATGATTGATTACGAATTAGCTTTATATGTTATGGCCTCCATATTTTGGAGCGTGATTATCGTCATGATTGGCTTATCTTGGTTCTATGCGGCCGGCTTGTTTTTGTCCATGAAAAGGATTAAAAAAGCCCCTCATAGTGATAAATACACGAAATTTGCGGTTTTAATTCCCGCTAGAAATGAATCAGAAGTTATCAAGAACATCATGAGAGCGTTAAATGCTCAAACATATCCAAAAGAATATTTCGATGTGTGGTTTATCGTCGAAAAAGATGATGACCCCACAATTAAGTTCGCTGACGAATTTGGTTTTAAGCATTTCGTTAGAGACGAAATGACCGAGCAAAGAAGAACGAAGGGCTTTGCTTTGCAAGAGTGTATTAGACATTTTAAAGCCGAAGGCTTGGTTTATGATGCCTATATGATCTTCGATGCGGATAATGTCATGGACCGTGACTATATCGAAAAGATGAATGATTTAAGACAAACCGGTGTGGAAGTTGGCGTTGGTTATCGTAACTTCACGAATATCAATACCAATTGGTTGACTTCTGGCAGCGCAATTCTTTTTACCTATATGAATTCCTTTACCAGCAAAAATAGGACCCTTCTTTTTAAGAAGGCTTTAATTGCTGGAACTGGATATTATGTAAATGCTGACATTATTGAAGAAGCGGGTGGCTGGATATTTACCGGTATGACGGAAGATACCGAATTCACGACATATTGCGAATATCATAATATCAATATGTGTTATTACCCGTTGATCAATTTCTATGACGAACAATCTCCATCATTTAAAACAAATCATAGTCAACATGTGAGATGGGTTTGGGGATTTATGATTAACCGCAAGAGATTTATTAAAGGCGGAAAGATGCATCATGCGACAAGCAAGGCTGTGAATAGAGCAGCTATATTTGAGTACCGTGTGGGCATTGTTCCATTTGCTGTTGCTTGTATTGTTGACGTATTGTTATTGATTGGCGCAGTGATTTTATACGTCTTCTCCTTAAGACAAAATCCTAGCATTTCAACAGCGTTTTTGATAAATATCATTACTTTTGCAGCGTTTTTGTATTTTATATTCGTTTTCGCGGCAATTGTCACGATTGCCCATAATTTCAATAAATTAAGATTGAAGTGGTGGATGATTATTTTAACGGTACTCACTTATCCATTCTATTTCCTTGACCTATTGATTGCTTTCGTACATGGTTTATTCGTGCCACGCGTTAGAAAAACTTGGACACCCATTAAACATACCGGAAAAATAAAAGATGAAAGAGCAGAATCGGTTAGTAAATAATGAGAAATAATAAAGACTGGAAAAAAACAAAAACAATCTATTGGTCTGATGAGCTTAACGATGATTTTGATGAAGTATTAAAAGAAAGACCAAAGGTTCCGAATAATTACCGCTACATTAGGCGATTCCATGTTTTATCGTGGATTGCTTATTATCTTGTTGCCAAACCAATCCTTGGTGCCTATTGTTTCTTCCATGGCATTCGAGTGAAAGGCAAAAGAAATCTACGCCCATTAAAGAAAACGGGATATTTCTTATATTCGAACCACGTTGCCATTGCCGATGTTTTTAAGTTCGCTGCTTATGCGATTGGCAGAAAAAGAGTGAATATCATCGGTTATTCCGATGCGTTATCTTTAAAACCGATTAGACCATTAATCAAAGCCCTAGGTTTGTTACCAGTTCCTACTGATTTTGGTAATCTAATAAAACTGAAAGATGCGATTCATCATTACATCAATGAAAAGGAAATCATTTTGATTTATCCAGAAGCGCATATTTGGCCTTATTACACACATATTAGAAACTTTAAAGATGTTTCTTTCTCCTACCCTGCGGAAATGAATAAACCAGTTGTTCCAGCGGTGACAATTTGGAGAGGAAAAGAAAATAGAAAACCAAAACAAACCATTGTCTTTTGTAAACCAATTTACCCAAATCCCGAGTTGACTCCTTTAGAAAACAAAAAATTCCTCCATGAGCAATGTTTGCGCGAAATGAAGGAAGTTTCAGATCAATATCCACAGGTGGAATATATCAAATATATTCGTGTGGGAGATTAAGCATCTTTCTTTACGATTCTAACAATTACGTCTTTAAGAGTTGTGATTAAAAGAATATAGATCATTGCAATAAAACGATAAGCAAAAATCGGCGCCTATTCGTGGGGTCGTTTTTTGTGCGGGGGATATAGTGTTTCCTAAAACGTTTCTAGTATCTCTAGAAATGATTCCGTCATGATTTAGAGCTTAAAAAAGCGCAAAACTAAAACGAAATGACCCTTTATTTTTTATTGGAAAATAAGAATTTACAATAATATGTCGCACGCGATATAATTGAAGCAGAAAAGAGGTTCACCTATGAAAATTGCGATTAGATACTACACAAAAAGTAAAAAAGGCAATACGGAAAAGATTGCTAGATTCATCGAAGAGAAAATTAACGTTCCCGCTTTAGATGTCACCCATCCATTAGAAGAAGAAGTGGAACAATTATTATTGGTCAACGCTATGTATGCCGCGGATATTGATAAAGAGATCAAACAATTCTTAAGGAACAATAAAGATAAGATTAAAACCTTAATCAACATCAATAGCGCTGCTTCTGGCGCTAGCACATGGAAAGCGGTGAAGAAAGTCTGTGATAAAGAAGGAATTCATGTTTCTGGAAAAGAATTCCATACCGTTGCTAGTTGGATCTTCATCAATAAAGGTAGACCAAACGAAGAAGACTTTGCCCGTTTAGAAGCCTTCTTAAAGGAAGTGGTGGTCCATGGATAAATACGATTCCTTATTATTAAAGAATCAATTATGTTTCCCTACTTATGCCGTCGCGAATAAGATTACGAGGAAATATCAGCCTCTATTAGAAAAGATTGACCTCACCTATACCCAATACATCGTCATGATGGTGATGTGGGAGAAGCACGTTACAAACGAAAAAGAATTATGCAAAGCATTATTCTTAAAAACGAATACCCTCGCCCCTTTATTAAAAAGATTAAAAGAAAAAGGCTTTATTGATATTAATAAGGATAAAGAAGACAAAAGAAATCTTGTCATCTGTTTGACTGATAAAGGCGAAAAACTAAAAGAAAAAGCAATAGATGTTCCCGCTTCTATCGCTAAAGAATTCAATTTAACAGAAGAAGAAGCCATCTTCTTCTATAAGATACTCTATAAAATTCTTAATAACGAAAAGGAAGAATTAGATTCCTATTGAAAAATAGGGTTTTATTTTGTACTTTATAAGTGCCAAAAGGGAAACCTCTTGATAGATATGGTCTGAGGGTAAGACCTGAAAAAGAAATCCCAAACGAAGATATGGTCTGAGGGTAAGACCTGAAAAAGAAATCCCAAATGAAATTGTAATCGGAGGCATTCTTTTTGATAGGCTTTTTTCTAGACCGTCCGAATTACGGGGTCCAGTTTATAATGTCGTTGTTTTATGGAAAGATTACAAGTCCAAGCATCAAGAAAATACCGCTTTCTCACTTGTCATAGATTTCAAGTTTTCAAAGCGCATAAAGAATTCGAAGAATCATTGATCCTAACCGTGATCAATAATAGTGGTTCGATCTCTTTTACGTTTACTGATTTATCCAATAATGAAGTTATATCTTTAGATAATCCTAAATCAGGAGATTATGTTATCCCTCTCAAAAAGGGGATCAAGACAAGATTAGTAATTGCTGCATCTAAGGCGATCGGCTCCTATAAAATCATTAAGAAAACAATAATAGATAAACCATAATGAACATCATCTTGCCATTGATGAAGACATTGGCTCAATTTTAGAGAAGTGGCTCAATTTGTATCATTTCTCGTAAACTTAACCACAAGCCTAGATTCGGGATTAATACTTTGTATTTATCTAGTTTTTTGGCTCTGTTATACATATCTACTGATGAATCGCCCGCAACTGGTTTACAAAAGTCGCGCCAAACCAAACCGCCCAAGCAGAACAGCGTGTTTTTTAGTTTTAGAAATATATAGTAATGTGGCACTTTTGTTGCACCTAAATTGTTATACTAGATGATAGTTATTCTATCTATCTTATAAAGAGGTGCTAAAAATATGAGAGTTTATTCTAAAGAAATTGATAATACTTTATATATTAGTATTGATGGAAGTGTTGATTCTTCGACATCTTTAAATCTTCATGAAGAATTTTTAAAATTAAATGTTGAAGATGCTAAAGAAGTAGAAATTGATGTTGCTAAAATGCACTATGTTTCTAGTGCTGGCTTAAGAGAATTTTTAATTCTGCAAAAAAGATTTAAAAAAGAGAAAATCAGAATTATAAATTCAAACTCTATTGTTTATGATATTTTTAGAATAACTGGTTTTACAAATATTTTAGATGTTCAAAAGGAAAATGTTAAAAATGATTATTCATTTTATTCATTTAAGGATTTTT
>Ga0310695_10010103_pt1 | contig 13935 bp, 9 predicted proteins | sample RumenRJG_04DNA_FD_203882 | JGI IMG/M metagenome (GOLD analysis project Ga0310695, IMG submission 203882) | Bovine rumen microbial communities from Lethbridge, Alberta, Canada - RJG_04 (v2) (version 2) | ecosystem: Host-associated > Mammals > Digestive system > Stomach > Rumen | place: Canada... | reverse complement strand
GTTGTTGTAACTCTCCTGGGCGCGCTCCTCGAGCGAGTCGTCGATACGGGCCACGTCGCGCAGGTGGACTACGCCGCCCGACGGCGACATGCCCACGACCATGTTACCCATCTGTTGCGGGTCGCTGAACTCACCCTGCACGCGCAGGGGGTAGGTCTCGTTACCGATGTCGAACGTACCGCCGGGAATGTTGCGGTTCTCAGCACCGACGAGGGCGGCAACGGTCTCGACACTCAGGTTGTAGGCCTCCATGCGCAGGGGGTCCAGATAGATGTGGACCTCACGCTTGGGGGCACCGGCAATAGATACCGAACCGACACCATCGACACGGGCCAGCGGGTTGGCCACGTTCTCATCCAGGATCTTGTACAGGCCAGGCATACTCTGTGTGGCCTGTACCGAGAGCAGCACGATGGGGATCATGTCGCTGCTGAACTTGAAGATGATGGGCGTGTTGGCATCGTCGGGCAGCATGCTCGACACCATGTCGAGTTTGTCGCGCACGTCGTTGGTCAACGCGTCGATATCATAACCGTATTCAAACTCCAGGGTCACAATAGAGATGTTCTCCCTACTGTTACTGGTGATGTGCTTGAGGTGCTCCACCGAGTTGAGGGTGTTCTCGAGGGGACGTGTCACGTTCTGCTCGATATCCGACGCACTGGTGCCGGCATAGGACGTCATCACCATGATGGTGTTGGTGTCCACGTCGGGGAGCAGGTCGATGGGCAGATTCTTGAGCGAGAACAGACCCAGCACAATCAATGCCACGAACACAAGACTCGTGGTCACCGGTCGTTTTACTGAACTGGAATATAGACTCATGACAGGATGGGATTATTTCTTGAGTTCGACTTTGGCTCCATCGGTCAGGCGTGACGCGCCGGCGATGACAACTTGGCTGCCGCCGACCAGACCGCCCTTGATCTCATAGCGGTCCTCCAGACGCTGGCCCAGTTCCACCTCGCGGAATTCCACTTCGCCACCCTGGTAAACCCACACATAGCGCACACCCGAGCCAACCTGCTTCTGCACGGCGCGGTCGGGAACGACAACGCTGTGGGTGGTGCCATAGTTGAAGTTCACGCGGGCAAACATGCCGGTGCGCACCTTGTCGCCGCGGTTGGTGATGGCCACCTCGACCGCAAACGTGCGGCTTGTCGGGTCAACCGTCGGGTGAATCAGGTAAACCTGGCCCTGGAATGTCTCGTCACCGTAGGTGTCAAATTTCACCGTCACGGGCATGCCGCGCTTCACCTGGGGGTACTCGCTCTCGTTGACGTTGACGATGACCTTGAGGGGCTGCTGCTGCTCGATGGTCAACACGGGCAGGCCTGCGGGCAGGTCGCCAGCGTCATAGTTCTTGGCAGTCACCACGCCGCTCACGGGCGAGGTCAGCACGGTGTTCTCCTGCATGGTGCGGATGGCGCGCGCATTGGCGTCATACTGGGCCTGCAACTGGTCCACCTGCTGCTGGGTGCCGCCACCGATTTTTACCAGTTCCTTGGCGCGGTCAAGTTCGCGCTTGAGGTTGGCGAGGGCAATCTGCTGCTGAGCGATGTTCACGTCGTCAAGAATGACCAGGCGCTGCCCGCGGGACACGCGCGACCCCACATCGACCAGGATGCGCTTGATGCGCGCGCCGCTGTTCGACGAGATGTTGTTGGTCTTGAACGCCTCGACGGTACCCGTGTACTCACTGGTCTGTTTCACGGCTTCCTCACCGATGGTAACGACCTCAACGATGGGCAGTTCTTCCTTGACTTCGGTTGTCTTTTTCTCGTCTTTGCTCGAGCATGATGCCAGTGCCAGAACGAGCAATGCAATCGGTAAAAGTTTCTTTGTCTTCATCTTGATTTGATAATATTTTTGTTGTTGTTTTTCTCTTGATTCTCTACTCTCTAACGTAGTGGGTATTACCCAGCACATACTCCAGGTCGCTCTCGGCAACCAGGTAGTTGTAGATGGCCTGGTAATAGGACAGGCGGGCTGCCATCAGGGCGTCCTCGGTGTCGCGCAGTTGGATAAACGATGCGGCGCCGATCTTGAAACTCTGCTGCATGATGTCGTTGGCCTTGACTGCCATGTTCACGCCGGCCTCGTTGCTCTCAATCTGCTTGAGGCTCTTGGCGATGGCGTCGTTCTGGGTAGCGACCTGCATGTGCAGGCTGCGCTCCAGGTTCTCACGCTGCCACTTCATCTCATCGACGGCGATTTGGGCCTGTTTCTGCTTGTAGTAGCGCTGGCCGCCCTGGAAGATGGGAAACGCCAGGGTCAGACCCACGCTCGACGCGCGGCTCCAGCGCAGTCCCGACACGGGGCTGCCGTTGTTCATCGAGTGCCACATCATGCTGGCGCTACCGCTCAGGGTGGGGTACCAGGCCATCTTCTGCACGTCGAGGGCTTTCTTCAGGTAGTCGGTCTGCAGGTCCATGGACTTGAGGCTGGTGTTGTTGGCCAGCGTCGTGTCGCTGCCCAGGGAGTTGCTCAACGCGCGGGCATACATCTCGCCGCGGAAGTCGCTCAACTGCTGGCTGGGGGCAATCTCGGTGCGCACGTCCATGCCCATGAGCACCTTCAACTGGAGCAGCAGGGCATTGATGGAGTTCTCGGCCTCGAGGATTGACGGTTCCAGGTTGGTGACGGCGACATTGGCACGTAGCACGTCATACTCTGAAGCGGCACCCAGGTCATATTTCTTCTGGAAGATGTCAGCATTCAACTTGGCGGTGGCATGGTTCTCCTCGATCACGCGCTTGCTGTCTTGAGCCAGCAGCAAGGCATAATAGGCCTTCTCCACCTGGTTGACAAGCGAGAGTTTGTTGGCGCGGGCCTTCTCCACGTTCTGCAAGATCTGGTTCTCGCTCAGTTTGATGGATTTCCACAACTGGGGCACTACCAGGGGAATCTGGGCCTGGAAACCGGCTGCATGGGTGTTGTCGCTACCCATCTTGATGGCCATCGTGCCGTTGGGCGTGTCCATGTACATCGTCTGCAACGACAGGTTGCGGGTGTACTGGCCGGCCAGGTTGATGGTGGGCAGCAACTGTCCCAGCACCTCCTTGCGGCTGTAGTTCACGCGGGTAATCTCCATCTCCTGCACCTTGATGGTGGGGTTCTCGTTCAGGGCGATGCGGATGCACTCATCGAGTGAGAGTGACAGTTGTGCTTGAGCACTCAGGGCACCACCGAATAACATTAATAGAATAATGTAAAGGAATTTCTTGTTGAACATCTGTCTATATTGGATTTATTGATTTTGCAATTGCTGGTTCTCGAGATACTCAATCATCTCGATGCCCTTGATGGTGGCTATGCCACGCAGGAAACTGATGAACACGTGCTCAAACACGTCCGACAGTTTGAAGCCGTACTTTGACGCATTGTTCGAGTTGTGCAACTCGCGCATCGACATCACAAACAGGTAGGAGGCTATCTGCGGATTGATACGCTTGATGACGAGCCCCTCGTCCTGGGCTTTGCGCAGCACGTCGGCCAGGCCGTTGACGGTGACCCTCTCGTTGTCGAGGTGCTGCTCAAAGATGTCGGGATACAAGCGCTTGATGTCGTTGACAAACGCGACCGATGTGTTCTCATACATTGCCTTGGCACGGGAATAGACCTTGAACATGGCGTCAAAACAGTTGTCGGCATGGTCAAATATCGCTTTCACCTCGGCGTTTTTCACTTCATGGTTGTGCTTGATGCACTCGGTGATGAGGGTCCGCTTGTCGGGAAATACCTCATAGAGGGTGCGCTTGGATATGCCGCACGCATGGGCCACTGTGTCCATCGTCATCGACGTCACGCCCACGCTCATCAGCATCTTGTTGCACTCGGTAATGATACGTTCTCTAGTGTCCATTGATGGTTAGTATACTGATTTTGGGCTGCAAAATTACAGAAAACTTTTAAAACTCCAAAAGTTTTCTTGGTTTATGCTCCATTTAGACCTATATTTATTCTCTATTAACAAAAAAAGAGGGCGGTGCCGTCCTTGGCGCCGCCCTCACTGTTAAGTGATGCTAGTCGGGACTAGCCCGAATACTCTCGTTAGAACAGAACCTTGCTGCTCTTCATCGCGCCGCTCTTGTAGCGGGTGACAACGATGTTGATGCCATCAAACGGTTCCTTGCTCTGAACACCATTCATGTTCACGTAGGTCACCGACTCAATCTCGTCACCGTCGGCGGCAAGCGAGTTGATTGCGGTCTGGCCATTGGCGTTGAGGGCAACCAGGGTTACCTCCTGAGTGTTGCTGGTTGCGGTGGTGCCGTCAACATAGTTGGCAACGATGTAGTAGGAGTAGGTGCCGCCCTCTACCAGGTTGCTCAGGGTGATGCCGGTGCTGCCAGCCTCGATGTCGGTGATGACAAAGTCGGTGTTGTCGCCACTGGCGGTAGCGTTGAGCGTGCCGGTGCCGGCATATACACTGATCAGGGTCATGTCGGGCGAGTAACTGCTGTCGGTCGAGTAGATGGCAATCACGTCGCCGGCACTGCCGGTTACGGTCCAGGTGTAGGTCTCACCCTTGGTGAAGGTGTGGCCCACTGCGTTGGTCTTGGCCGACTTCACGGTGATGTTACCAGCGCCGTAACTGTTGTTGGCCGTGGTGATCTGAACGGTGAAGGTGGCATTGCTGTAGCCCGAGGGTACGGTGAAGTAGATGTAACCATAGGTCGTCGTGGAGTTCCACCACCATGACGAGGTCGAGTTCTTGGTGTAAACGGCGCCGTTACCGCCCTTGACGTTGGTGCCGCTCCAGGGCGAGGTCAGCGTTACGGTAGCATAACTGCCGGTGTACTGGCTGCCGTCGATGCTGCCCAGCAGGGTAGTGGTGGGCTCGTCGTCACCGCCGGGTTGTGCGGTCAGCGTGCCATACAGCGTGTAACTCGATACGGTCGATGCCTCAACATCGTGGGTCCAGTTGGCGGTGAAGCCAGTGCCCGAAATGTTGGTGGCGGCGTTCAGGACGGGATTAGCCTTGGCGATGGTGGCGTTACCGGTCAGGGCAACGGTCTGGCTCTCGGCGCCCGTGCTGGCCACGCTGACACTGGCAGTCTGGGTGCCATAGGCCGTCGGCTTGTAGGTCACGGTCACGTTCACGCCATTGGCGGCATTGGCGGCCGTGATGGTCGTCGGGCTGATGCTGAAGACGCTGGCACCGCTCAGGGTGAGCGTCACGTTGCCGGTCAGGTCGGCACCGGTCACCTTGAAGGTAGCGGTCTTGGTGCCGCCCACGTTGGCCGTCATGCTCAGGCTGGCGGGAGTTACAGTCAGGGTAGGAGTAGCAACCTGCTCTTCCTCCTTGAGCGTTACGCTCTGCTCGTTACTCCAGTCGCTCTCGCTGCCGTCGGTGTAGATGGCCTTTACCTTATAGGTATAGGTGGCGCCGGCGGTCAGACCACTGACGGTGTAGTACTTGTTGGTGATGCCGGTGATAGTGCGGGCATCGGCATCGCCGCTCTCGGTAGCGTTCAGGGTCGTGTTGCCTGCATATACCTCAATCATCGCCATGTCGGGCGAGTAACTGCTGTCGGTAGTGGTCAGGGTGATCACATTGCCGGCGCTGCCGGTTACGATCCAGGTGTAGGTCTCACCCTTGGCAAAGGTGTGGCCCACGGCGCTGGTATTGGTCGATGCCACGGTGACGTTGCCCGTGCCATAGGTACCAGTGACGGTCGTGATCTTTACACTGAAGGTGGCGTTGCTGTAACCGCTGGGAATGGTGAACGTGATCTTGCCGCTCTTGGTGAAGTAAACGGCGCTGTTACCGCCCTTGACGTTGCTGCCGCCCCACGGCGAGGACAGGGTGATGGTCTTGTAACTGCCGGTGTACTGGCTGCCGTCGATGCTACCCAGCAGGGTCACATTGTTCGACGGAGTGGTGCCACCGCCACCGTTGCCGTTGACTTGCAGCGTGTAACTGGCCACATTTTCGCTTGCGGTCTGGTCGGTCCAGTCGGCACGGAAACTGCTGGTGGTGATGTAGTTGCTGTTGGCGGCGCTCATCACGGGAGTGTAGGTCACGATGGCGGGAGTTGACTCGTTCAGGGTTACTTCCTGCTCGTTGCTCCATGCGCTCTCACTGCCGTCCGAGTAGATAGCCTTCACCTTGTAAACAAAGGTGGCGCCCTCCTTCAGACTGCTGACGGTGTAGTACTTGTTGGTAATACCGGTGATGGTGCGGCTGCTCTCTCCACCCGTCTCACTGGCGTTCAGCATGTTGACGGTAGCATCGCCAGCAATGATCTGGATGCTGCTCACGCTGATGTAGTTGCTGGTGGAACCGATGGTCACCTTGTCGCTCGACGAGCAGTTGAGCACAAAGGTGTACTCGGTGCTGTTGTCGGTCAGGGCCTGGGTCTGGCTTGCACTGCCGGTGGCCACGCTCAAGGTGGCGTTGCCATAGTAACTCGAGTAGTAGGAGTAGGCTTTAACCTTGACGGTCACCTTGCTGTAGCCCGTCAGGCTGTAGGTGGGCGATACCAGATTGCCGCCAGTGATGAGCATGCCGGTGTTGGCATACACATAGGTCGATGCCGTCCAGCCGGTGCCCAGGTAGTTGGTGATGTTGCTCGACACGTCGCTCAGGTAACCGTCTGAGGTGGTAACCTGCGTCACGCCGCTCAGGTCGATGTTGGCCAGTTGGCTGGTGGCGGGAGTGGTGCCCTTCTCGGTAACCTGCAGGGTGTAACTGGTCACGTTGGCGCTAGGCGTCTGGTCGGTCCAGTTGGCGCGGAAACTGTTGGTGGTGATGTAACTGCTGTTGGCGGCGCTCATCACGGGAGTGTAGGTCTCCAGGGCTGCTGCTGCGGCAGTACCTGATACCGACACGTTAACGGCGCTGGCACCGCTGCTTGTCAGTTTGACGGTTGCCGAGTGTGAGCCGGCGGCAGTGGGATTGTAGGTCACGGTGACGGTGGCACCGCTGGCTGCTGCACTGGCGCTGATGGTCGTGGGCGACACGCTGTAAACGCCGTTGGCGTCGGTCAATGCCACGCTCACGCTGCCGGTGAGGTTGGTACCCTTGACGGTGAAGGTCTTGGTTGCCGTCTGGCCGGCGGTCGTGCTGAACGACAGCGTGCTCGGGGTGGCGCTCAGCGTGGGAGTGGCGGTCGAGCCACTGGGCGGCTGGATACCGATTACCATCTGCTGATATACGTTGAAGTTGTAACTGCTGTAACCGAAGGAGTTCAGCGAGCACCAGGCGTTACCGTCGCCACTCCAGCCGAAGTTGACGTGGTACTTGTTGGTGCTGCTGTTGTAACCATCGACGTTGAAGGCGTGACCACCACCGTTGGTGCTCACGGCACAGAAGACGATGGGACGGCCGGCGGCCATCTCCTCCTGGATCAGGGCTGCCCACTGGGTGTCGGAATAGAGGGTGGTGCCTCCACTGTATGCACTGGTCTTCTTGACAAAGCGCGTGGTGCTGGAGTCGTAGCCGAAGAAGGTGAAAGCGTCGCGGATGTTGCACACACTGTCAACACTCACACCGCTACCACCGGCAGCGCTCGTACCATAGCCCATACGCTCGGCCTGTCCCACATAGTGCATCAGCGTGGCGACTGCCGTGCCCTGTGCCGTGGTGTAACTGCCGGTGTAGTCATCCAGCATGTTGGCCCAGTCAAACGTGGTCGAGGGCAGTGCCGAGTGGGTGTAACTCGTGGAGCCATAACTTGAGTAACTGATGGTTGACTTGTAACCAGGAACGACGGGTGTCGCTGCCGTCGGGTATTTCCAGTAGTGGAACACCATTGATGCCGACGTGGCGGGACAGCCGGTCAAGCACTGGTAACTGCCGAACTTGCACTGGTTGTAGAACGGTGCCGACTGGTCCCAGATGGCGGTCAGCAGCGGGCCGTAGGTGCCAGCCCTCAATTGGGGAGTGTTGGCGGGGTTGGCCAGCAGGTTGGACTGCAATCCCGGGTGTTCCTGCAGGAACATGATCTGGTCCTTGTACTGACCGAGCATGTCGCGCATGCCCCAGGGCAGGTTGTTCACGTCCTTCAAGGGACGGTCGCCCACCATGAGGATCTGCTCGGCGCGATCATCTCCTGAAACTACCAGGAAGGTGGTCGACGTGTTGTAGATGTAATAAACGGGTTCATTGACTTTCACGTTGCCCATCTCGGCTTTGAGCAGCACGGGACGCAAGGCAGCGGGTGACATTACTTTACCTGAATACAGTTGGTTTGTCAGGTAATTCTGCGCTATCCTCTGTGCCGTGGCCTGATCTACAGGTGCGGCCGATAGCGCCATCGCCATGAACAAGGCGCTTAGGGTTAATAAAAATTTCTTCATAAGCCTTTAAAGATTAACTCTGTTTATTATAATAGGTAGGAATGTGATCGTGTTGTGAATGTGTCAAGCCATATTCTAACCACGCCCCAAAGGTAATAGATTGTCGTGATTTGTGCAAATATTATTTTATTTTTTTTTAAAATTATTTGCTATGATGATAGATTATACTTGTTTCGGAGCCTATGATGAAAGGTGATGAGGATTTGCATTAATGGGGAAAAGGGACTACCTTTGCACTGCTAAAAGTAATCCCGTCAAGTGAATCATGAAATCTTCAAGCAATATTCCCGAAATCATGGCGTTCCTGCGCCAGTTGGCTGTTAATAATGACCGGGCCTGGTTCAAGGCGCGCAAGGATACCTATGACGCCCTGCGGCGCCCGTGGGAACAGGACATGGAGCGGCTCATCGCCCGCGTGGCCGATTTTGACCCCCAGGCGCGTGGCCTGGCCGTCAAGGATAGCGTCTATCGCATCTACCGCGACATCCGTTTCTCCCATGACAAGAGCCCCTACAAGACCTACTTCTCGGGCGTCATCGGCAAGGGTGGCCGCCACACGGTGCAGTCCTGCTACTATGTCCACTTCGGCGTCAACGAGATGATGCTGTGCGGCGGCATCTGGTGGCCCGAGAAAAACATCCTGGACCAGTTGCGTGGCCTCATTGATGCCGAGCCCGATGAGTTCCTGGCCATCGTGAACAATCCCGAGATTACCTCCCGATACCAGTGGATGTCCCAATCGCTCAAGTCCATGCCCAAGGGCTATCCCAAGGACCACCCCCTGGGACAGTACCTGAAGATGAAGGAGTATCTCCTGGTCAAGCATGTCGATGAAGAGTATTTTGACTGTGAGGATTGGGTTGAAAGGGTAGCCGAGGACTTACAACCTTTAAAGCCATTGCATGATTTTCTTAATTATGTGTTTGAATAATCACCCCATTGGTGATAGATTGTAATCTGGGAATTTGCCACCATTTTGGCAAAAGAATCGGCATTTTGTCACAAAACACTGTCGAAATCCGATTCTTTTGCCATCTTTTTTGGACTTTTTGCGACTCGAACCCGTTTTTTTTAATATGCGCTGTGTTAATTTCTCAATAAAATAGTACCTATTAAAAAAAATGGTAGTATCTTTGTGCCCGATTTTAGAGATGAAATCACGTGAAAACCCGAAATTTTAAAACTTCAACATAAACAAACACAAGTAATTAATTACAGTAAATCTATGAAGAAATCCTTTATTCTCATGCTGGCGCTGGCCTCTTCCCTGGGGCTGAGTGCCAGTGAAGCCGACCTGGTGATGCCCGAGTCGCTGCATGAGTTGAGTTTCCTGCATTGGGGATTCCTCGTGTGCGTTTTGGGTATGCTCTTCGGTGTGTATCATTTCATCAAGACTAAGAATCTTCCCGTGCATGATGCCATGCGCGAGATTGGTGAGGTAATTTACAAGACTTGTTCGACCTACCTCAAGCAGCAGGGCCGTTTCCTGGCCATCCTGTTTGTCTTCATCGGCGTGGTTGTCGCCTTCTACTTTGGCGGCCTCAGCGGTATGAAGGTGTGGGAAGTCTGCATCATCCTGCTGTCCACCATCATCGGTATGCTTGGCTCCTATGCCGTCGCTGCCTATGGTATCCGCATGAACACCTATGCCAACGCCCGCATGGCCTTCGCCTCGCTGCGTCGTGATCCCCTGCGCCTGCTCAATATCCCCCTGAATGCCGGTATGAGCATCGGCGTGATGCTGGTGTGCGTCGAGTTGATTATCATGCTTGTCATCTTGCTCTATGTGCCCTGTGAACTGGCTGGTGTCTGCCTGATTGGTTTTGCCATCGGTGAGAGCCTCGGTGCCAGTGCACTGCGCATCGCTGGTGGTATCTTCACCAAGATTGCCGACATCGGTAGTGACCTGATGAAGGTGGTCTTCAAGATCGGTGAGGATGACCCCCGCAACCCTGGTGTGATTGCCGACTGTACCGGTGACAACGCTGGTGACAGCGTTGGCCCCACCGCCGACGGTTTTGAGACTTACGGTGTGACCGGTGTCGCCCTGGTATCGTTCATCCTGCTCGCTGTCGTGGATCCCGAGATGCAGAAGAATCTGCTCGTGTGGATCTTCTCGATGCGTATCCTCATGGTCATCACCAGCGTCGTTGCCTACTGGATCAACAAGGCCTACTGCAAGGCTCTTTACTCCGGCAAGGACAGCCTCGACTTTGAGAAGCCGCTGACTTCGCTCGTGTGGATTGCCAGTGTGCTCAGCATCGTTGTGACCTATGTCGTTTCCTACATGCAACTTGGTGCTATCGACGGCCAGCCCAACCTGTGGTGGCAGTTGGCCAGCATCATCTCGATGGGTACCCTGGGCGCCGCCCTCATCCCCGAGATTACCAAGATCTTCACTTCGCCCAAGAGTGGCCACGTCCTGGAGGTCGTTAAGGCTTCTCACCACGGTGGCGCTTCGCTGAATATCCTCAGCGGCTTTGTTGCTGGTAATTTCTCTGGTTTCTGGACCGGTCTGGCATTCGTGCTGTTGATGTTCGTCGGCTATGCCTTCTCCATCGACATCCCCGAGTCGCTGATGTCCTATCCCGCCATCTTTGCCTTCGGTCTTGTGGCCTTCGGTATGCTGGGTATGGGTCCTGTGACCATCGCTGTTGACAGTTACGGTCCCGTGACCGACAACGCCCAGAGCGTCTATGAACTCTCCCTCATCGAGGAGGTTCCCAACAAGGACGAGGAGATTGAGAAGGAGTTTGGCTTCAAGCCCGACTGGGAGAAGTCCAAACACTATCTCGAGGAGAACGACGGTGCCGGCAATACCTTCAAGGCTACTGCCAAGCCCGTGCTCATCGGTACCGCAGTCGTTGGTGCCACCACGATGATCTTCTCCATCATTCTCGTGATCCAGAAGACCCTCGGCGTGGATCCCGCCAGCCTGTTGAACCTGTTGAACCCCTACACCATCATCGGCTTCCTGCTGGGTGGCTGCGTCATCTACTGGTTCACCGGTGCTTCGACCCAGGCCGTAACCGTCGGTGCCAACCGTGCCGTTGCCTTCATTAAGGACCACATCAAACTCGATCCTAACGCTCCCAAGAAGGCCGACACCAAGTCATCGGTAGAGGTAGTTAAGATCTGCACCCAGTATGCCCAGAAGGGTATGTTCAACATCTTCCTGGCCATCTTCTTCTTCGCCCTCGGTTTCGCCTGCTTGGCATCGCCGGGTAGCGTCGGTGGCAACAACGCCGTTTCGCTCTTCGTTTCTTACCTGATCTCGATTGCCCTGTTCGGTCTGTTCCAGGCCGTATTCATGGCCAACGCCGGTGGTAGTTGGGATAACAGTAAGAAGGTCGTTGAGGTTGACCTCGACCTCAAGGGTACCGACCTGCACGACGCATCGGTTGTCGGTGACACCGTGGGTGACCCCTTCAAGGATACCTCTTCGGTTTCGTTGAACCCCATCATCAAGTTCACCACCCTGTTCGGTCTGCTGGCTATGGAGATGGCAATCAGCGAGAACTTCCGTGAGTATGCTCCCTGGATTGGTATCATCTTCGTCCTCGTCGCTATTTTCTTCGTATGGCGCTCATTCTACAAGATGCGCATCGACGACAGCATCGAGAACGTCATCAACGCCTACAAAAAGTAATCCTCAGATTTGACCCATCAAGGGCTTCATTGCGAGCCCCCGTCAATAGTCAAGGCGGCGAGACCACACCACGGTCCCGCCGCCTTGCATTTTATGAAAAGGTTTGTTGTTCCTTAGTTTGTTGTTGGGGTTTTGCCCTGCGCATCCATTGGGACATCATACCCGAGTTTCTTTAACTCCTCTTCATAGACTCTGAAGACTTGCTCGATTTTTTCATCCTGGGTCATCTCGGCCTCACGGTGGAATATCGACTCATTGGTAAGAATCCGGTTGAGAAGTAGGTCCTTGGCTCTTTCTTTTTCCCCGATGCGCAGCAAGAACTCAATAGTGGTTTCAATATCATTGTTCTTGACGAGTTGTTGCTTGATGCTGCTGACATCATTGCACATGAGCCATAACTTGTATAGTAAGACAATAACGAAAAAGGCAGCGACAAGAAAAATACCCCAATAGATAATTGATAACAACATAGCAAACATAATTACAACAATTTAAAAAGTTAATAATGATACCATTCAGCAACAATACAACAAACGAGATGAAACTATGTCAGCAAGAACAGGTTGAGTTGGTTACCTTTCAGGAGTGACAATCTGTAATGGCACGATGTATCTGTCAATGTCACCGCGCATTGGGTTTTCATTGCCGTCAAGAACTTCGAGTTGCTCACTCAAGGCTTTAGAGAAACGATTATTCTCAACCTGATAGTTGACCATTCTTGTGCCGTTAAGCGCAAAACGTACATTTACTATTCTGCCTTGGATGATTTCATTGATTTGTTCACGAGAAACCATGAAGGTGAGGTCATCATCAATGCCGTGGGATGGTGAATTGTTGACTTCTTTAATGCCAGCGCCAACGGTATTAAATTCCAAGACTTTACCACTACTTAATGTCAGAAAAATGGGCTGTGGCTCTACCAGAAGCAGCCTCCTGTCGGATTTGGCGCGAAGCCCTGACAATCTGATGGCATACAGTTGATCATTACCTTGGCTCTTATCTATTAAATGTACCTCCAAGTTAAGCGTGTTTTCTGTAAGCACATTTTCAATAGATTCTGGAGAAATGGCTATATTTGAGGTCATTGGCCTTTTAATATCCGCGTTGCTGGATTTGCTTTGAGAGAACAAGGCAAATGGCATCAATGAGGTGAGAAGAAATACAATCGTTTTCATAATACAATACTTTTATAATGATTTTTCGCAAAGATATCAAGAATAATAATGAATTCGCACTATTTTAATGATATTTATACTTTGTTTCAATTTTACAACAATTATTGTTGAAATCACACTTTAGGTGGGAAAAATGTGTGAAGAATCACATTTTTTGGACCTGAAGAGTGATTTGCTGATTAGGAAAGACACTCTCGTTTTCATTCTTCCCATGAAAGGCTATTTCTCTTCCACTGGCAATAAAAGAAAACTTCCACTACCATCGAGAGGGAAACTGTACGCTGTTTTTTATCACGGGAGAGCAAAAAAATCATCATTTGTTGGTAAATATTCATTCATTTTTGTTTGCTATGTCCCTAAAAAGAAGTATTTTTGCGGTAATTGTAAGACTAACTAATTTATAACCTTTAAACTATATCTAAATTTATGGCAAAAATTCATGGAGCCGTAGTAGTGAATACGGAACGATGCAAGGGATGCCGCCTGTGTGTTGTGGCATGCCCATGCAATGTGCTGAACCTCAAAGAAAAAGAGGTGAATGACCGCGGATATCATTTCGCTTATATGGAGCAACCCGAGGCTTGTATCGCTTGCCAGAGTTGTGCACTTGTTTGTCCCGATGCATGCATCGAGGTCTATCGCGTAATGGAGAAATAATAGTGACTAACCATTTAAACTACTGTCGAACAATATGAACGATAAAGTAACATTGATGAAGGGTAACGAAGCCCTCGCCATGGCGATGATCCGCTACGGCGCCGACGGATATTTCGGATACCCGATCACTCCGCAGAGTGAGGTGCT
>Ga0310695_10010102_pt1 | contig 13935 bp, 8 predicted proteins | sample RumenRJG_04DNA_FD_203882 | JGI IMG/M metagenome (GOLD analysis project Ga0310695, IMG submission 203882) | Bovine rumen microbial communities from Lethbridge, Alberta, Canada - RJG_04 (v2) (version 2) | ecosystem: Host-associated > Mammals > Digestive system > Stomach > Rumen | place: Canada... | reverse complement strand
CTGCAGTACTATTATACATTGCTCCACCATTGTCTGCGTTGTTTTCAGTAAATGTACAGTTGTATGCATTACTATTATACATTGCTCCACCATCGTCTGCTTCGTTTCCAGTAAATTTACAGTTGTAAGCATAACTATCATACATTGCTCCACCATTGTCTGCTTCGTTTTCTTTGAATGTGGAGTTGTATGCATTACTATCAGACATTGCTCCACCATTGTCTGCTTCGTTTCCAGTAAATGTACAGTAGTATGCATTACCATCGAATATTGCGCCCCCATTATGTTTGGCTTCATTGTCCTTGAAGGTACAGTTGTAAGCAGTACCGCCACATATTGCCCCACCATTAGATGCATAGTTATCGTTAAAATTACAGTTGTAAGCAGTACCACCACGTATTGCTCCACCATTATTTGAGCTATGACCATTTTTGAAATGTATATCATAAAAACTAACATTTAAATTAGAATCGATAACATTAAATATTCTTGCCATTTTGTCTCCATTTAGTGTTATTCCATTTCCATAAATTGTTAAATCTCTGTCAATAATGATTCCATTTACAAAATCCTGGTCTAATTCTTCATCATATTTGTAATTATTAGACAAATTGATTGTAGAATTAGAATTACCATTAATAACCCTATTTAAATCATTGAAATTTAACTCACCACCATCTTTTAACTTATCATCATTATTTTGTTCTAAACTAAGTTTACAATTCTCATTACCTGTTGAAACATCACTATAGATGTTTGTTTCTAAATTATTCTCTTTATTATTATCAGCCCCAATAACATCGTTGTTTGCAGTATTTTCTGTTGCACTTATTGCTGAAATACTTAAGATACAAACAAGAAACAACAATAACAATAAAGATAATTTTTTCTTCATCAAATCACCCCATAAAATCATTCTTATAAATAACATTATCAAAACAATATTAAGATATGTATTTTTATTAATAAATCTTTATGGTAAATAATACAATTATATAAAAATGAATGGAAAATACTGAATGTTTATTTGAGAGCAGATACAGAAATTATGATGTAGAAAGTTTGATGAGAAATGAAAAGTTACGGAAATATGGTTGTAGTTTTAAAAGAAGATAATATTCTATATTGAATGTACAATAAACATAGCTATAAATCCAATTGATACTAAAAACATTTTTAACTTTATTGTGTAAGAATTCTCACTTTTCTACAAGCCGAGAAGTTCAAAATTAAATAAGCCTATAAAATTTTACAGACCCGAATATTATAAAAAAATCTTTTTATAATATAAAATATGAAATATATTAATTAATGTATAGTTTTATCATTTGTTTTTTAATATTGGTTGCATCATACTTTATTTACGGGAAAATTGTCGAAAAGGTAGCCGGCACGGATGAGACGCGGGAAACACCGGCATACAGACTGCAGGACGGCATTGACTACATACCAATGTCCAAGATTAAGAATTTCCTGGTTCATTTTTTAAATATTGCAGGTTTGGGACCTATTTTTGGAGCTATACAGGGTGCACTGTTTGGTCCGGCAGCATTCTTATGGATTGTATTTGGTACAATATTCATTGGATGCGTTCATGATTTCTTCTCAGGATTCATGTCCATGCGGGAAGACGGATTAACGATGCCAAGTATTGTATCAAAGTATTTGGGAAGCGGACTTCGAAAATTCGTTACCGTTCTCATGATAATAACAGGAATTCTTGTTGCGGCCACTTTTGCAAAAGGAGCAGCTGACCTGATTGCCAATTTGACCCATATTCCAGTAATTATCTGCATAACAGTAATATTCATTTACTTTTTAATTGCAACCGTATTTCCAGTTGATAAAATCATGGGAAAAGTATATCCCATTTTTGGAGCATTATTACTGATTATGGCAGTGCTGATGACTGGAGGATTACTTTTAAATCCATCATACTCCATTCCGGAGTTTACAACACAAGGCATGTATCTCACTGACAAAAGCATTTTTCCATATTTGTTTGTTACAATAGCCTGCGGAGCCATATCCGGTTTTCATGCATCCCAATCACCAATTATTGCAAGATGCATAGAAAATGAAAATGATACAAGACCTGTATTTTTTGGAGCCATGGTTCTTGAAGGTTTGGTTGCCCTTTGCTGGGCGGCGATTGCAATGGCATTTTTCCACGGCCAGCCACAGCTTGCGGCAATTTATGGTGCGGCACCTGCAGTAGCAGTAAATGAAATGGCAACAGTATTGGTAGGACCTGTCGGTCTGATTTTAACCATTATCGGAGTTGTAATCTGTCCAATCACCACAGGAGACACTGCACTTAGAAGTGCAAGAATTACAATTGTCGATGAATTTAATATTAACAACGAAAAAATAATATCCAGATTAAAACTGGCATTGCCGTTATTTTTAGTATCATTCGGATTGACATTTGTTGATTTCAGTCTGATTTGGAGATATTTTGCATGGTCCCAATTAATAGTAGCTACAATAGTGCTCTTTGCAGCATCAGCATATCTGATGAAAAAGAAAAAGCAATACATTATTGCACTGGCACCTGCAGCAGTATGTACTTTAATTGCAGTCGGATACATCCTACAAGCGCCGGAAGGCTTGAATTTGCCTCAAATGATATCCAACATAATTGCAGTCATTGCAACAGTTATCATCACGGCAGTATTTGTTAAAAGATACAAAAAGTGAACCCGATTAATATGCCAAATCAGGAGTTTAAATCAGCGGTGAAATAATCATATATTTCATCCTTAACCGGAGTTTCTATTTTGAATTTGAAATTAACAATAGGCTTGTCTTTACCTTCAATATTTCTATATAGCTGTTTATAGTTTAGAGGCGTTAATTTGCCTATGTAGTAAAATTCAATTCCTTCATCATTGTTTTTCTGGATAAACAGCTCAACATCCAATCCATTATAGTTAATTAAAGGCTCCAGTTCCGGTGATGAGGTTTTTCTGTTATCCCTACTCATCCAGGAGAACAGCTCTTTGGATATGAACTGATCATCATAATTAATAGTTTGTGAGATGTCTTCAGCCTTATTATATGTTACAAAGATAGGGCAGGTATTGTATTTAATTTTATATCCGCCAATATTTTGACCGTTCATGAAGTATTTCCAGTTTAAAAGCCTTAAAACATCTTCACGAGAATATTTTTCATATAATTTAAATGGATTTTCATCCCTGTAAACGTTGTCATATTTTAGAAATGCATAATTTATCGCATCTTCAAAGTGCTCCAGATAAGTTGGATTAGCCAGACACTTTGCGAAATGAGGTGAGACCTTAAAATCCTCTGTGAAAAATATATTGTTATAATCAATATCTTCACCAATAAAGTTTTGAATGGTATTTGCCTGATAACCATCACCTTTTTCTTTTCTGTAGAAATCCAGGCTTAAAAAGTTAATGGCACCTTTGATTGAGTCTTTTTGATTTTTCAAACCGTAAAGGTCAAAAAGACATTTTTCAATCATTTCAATTGTGAAATACTTATTGTATCTAAGGCAGTTTAAAATAATAAGTTCATGTGGTCTTATTCCCTTGATTAACTTTTTTGAGATTAATTTCAGTGAAACAAGTTCACTATCGCTTAATTCACCGGCATAGTCTTCTTCAATTTCACTTAAAAAGAGAGGATAGCATGGAAAATCCTTGTGCTTTAAAATTATCTCTGGGCTGAAATCTGCATTGTTGTAAAAATCACATAATAATGGAATTTTACCTAATTTAAACTTCAGATTCTTATATTTTTCCTTAAAAAGAGCTTTTCTATTAAAAGAGGCACTGTTAATTGATTCATATATTTTCTTTTTGGAGACTTCATCGAAGTTAACGGAAGAAACTCCCGGAATAATCTTGTTTCCCTCCATAAGATAATGTCTTAAGTTATCCTTATCATATGACCTGTCACCGGACAATGCCAATGGAATCATATAATTATTTTTATAATTAGCTATGAAATCCAGGATAACAACGAATTCCTTGTTTTTAAACTTTCTCAGACCTCTTCCAAGCTGCTGGATGAAAATGATAGGTGACTGTGTCGGACGCACAAGCAAAACCTGGTTGATTTCGGGAATATCCACACCTTCATTGAAAATGTCAACAGTAAAGATATATTCCAGCTTATTTGGATTGGAATCATTGGTCAATCTGTCGATTGCATCCAGTCTCTTTTCCTGTGAATCATCACCAGTCAAAACACAGGACGGATGACCGCGCCTATTGAATTCTTTTGAAAGTTCTTTTGCTTCTTTTTTTCTGGAACAGAATACCAAAGCCTTGATTCTATCGCCAGAATATCCGTAAAACTCTGATTTTTCCAAAAGATAATCCACCCTTTTGGATGAAGCCAGATAATTGAAATCAGTGAAATTATCGTTAATTTCCTCATTGTCAAATGTAACGTCGCGAATACCAAAATAATGGAATGGGCAGAGCAAATCCTCGTCCAAAGCATCCTGAAGACGGATTTCATGGGCAATATTATGGTTGAATAACTCATAGATATCAAAATCATCGGTTCTCTCAGGTGAAGCAGTCATTCCCAAGTAGAATTTAGGCTCGAAATAATTGAAAATCTTTAAATAGCTTGGAGCACCTGCCTTGTGAACCTCATCAATAACAATATAGTCAAATTCATCCTTTTCAAATTGCGTATAGACATCATCCTTAGATAATGTCTGAATAGTTGCAAAAATATAGTCTTTGTCATATTCCTTTTTATTTCCAGTTAAAAGACCTAAAGATTTGTCTTTAATAACGTTTTCATAAGCGCTGATGGATTGTTTAGCGATTTGTTCACGGTGAACAATGAATAAAAATCTTTTAGGATTGAAATCCCGAACCGCAAAAGCGGAAGCATAAGTCTTACCTGTACCGGTGGCTGAAACCAGAATAGCTCTTTTTTCATCATTTTTAATTAATTTTCTGATGTTTGTTAAAAACTGCTCCTGCATTGAATTCGGAGCCAAATCCTTAACATTCTTCTTTTTTAGCTCATCAGTAGTTTCTCTTAAAGCTTTAAAATTTAAATTATCCTGATATATCTTTTCATAAGCCGGGAGAATATCTGCAAGATCTTTTGATTTATCCCACAAATCATTGAATTCATCCAAAAGATCGATGATGATTTCACCGCTTTCAGTAGTGGTAAATCCGACATTCCACTCCTTATTTTCAACCAAAGCGCTTGAAGTTAAATTGGAACTGCCTACAATAGCTGAATAATTATTGTTTTTCCTAAAAATATAACCTTTAGTGTGGAAGCCTTCATTTTCAGTTGTAAACATTTTAACTTCAATGTTTTTAAAGGAGTTGAGTTTTTTTAAAGCCTTAGGTTCTGTAAAACTCAAATAATCCGTTGTTAAAATCTTACCTTTGATATTTTTTGACTCGAGATTTTTTAACTCCTCCAAAAGAGGGGTAATGCCGCCTAAAGTAATGAAAGCAGTTGAGATTATAAATTCATCACAGCACCTTAACTGATCAATAAGTTCATTTCTGACCTTGGTTTGACTGGAATTGAAAAGCAGTTTAGGTTTAAAGTCATTTAATGAAGGACTATCCTCATCAATGAAAGCCGTTTTAGCTCCATTTAAAATGTTTTCATCAATCATTTTCTATCAATTATAATACTATTTGAAATTTCAATACTTCTAATCTCAGCAAAAAGCAATTGTTTTTCGAATTTATCCTCAGTCTTTTCATACAATTCCTTTAATCTATCCAAATCATAATTGCATTTGCCCATCTCTTCGTCAAGTTTCTTCATCTTCTCCAGGATTTCAACTTCAAACATGGTTTCCTTTAAATAGCCGACAGCATCCACATCCGCAGGAATCCAGTTAACATCATCCAATTCATCTTTAGAAAGCCATCTTGCATCATTATGCTCCAAAAGCTTAGGAGTTCCGCTTTTTATAATGCAGTCATAACAGGCCATTTTCAAATAAAAAGTAGGATACTGATACTCAATATCAAGTGCAAAATTAGTAATTTCAATTTCAACGTTTAATTCTTCCTTAATTTCACGAATTAAAGCTTCCTCTTTAGTTTCCCCATCTTCTATTTTACCTCCGGGAAACTCCCACTGGTTGATAAACTCACCATAACCTCTTTTAGTGGCGAGAATCTTACCGTCCTTGTGAATAATAGCTGCAACAACATTTAAAGTTTTCATGTGTTAACTCCTCTGGTTTAATATTAAGCAGCTTACGTTATAAAGTTGATGATTACTAATGATAAAATATATAATAAGACTAATTAAGAATTTATTTCCCAATACAGTTAATTATTCTAACAAAAATTTATTAACCTATTAAACACAATATTAATATATAAACTCAAAATTCTGATTAATAAAAAGGAGAGCGGCAAATGGACAACAAACAATTAATCATAATATGTGCTGTTATTTTAATTGCATCATGCATAATATGTGCTGGTGTGTATTTTGGATTAACTAATCAGAATAACAACCAAAATAACACTCCCTCAAATAATACCACAAATAATACAAATAATACAAATGTTACAGTTGAAAAAATAGCCAATAATACCGATAAAAATAGTAAAAATAGTGGAGATGAATATGTCTACTCCAAACAAAAAGGAGATTATGTTAAAGCATCCGGACAATATGAAACCGATAGTCGGGGACATGGCATTTATTCATATCAAGGAAGCGATGGTGTAATTTACGAGCAATATTATGATAGTAATGGTAATCCAATAAGTTCTGAAGAACATTATAAATAATTTTACCACACATTCAATTCATAACCCAAGGATTAATAATTAGAACTTACCCATTCATAATTAATTAATCCATCTTGGAACAATAAAGTTTCAATAACAGATTTAATAAATTTAGTTAAATTATCTTCTTCAATATCCGTATTTCCAGGAGTTAATGAAAATGCCCCAACCGAAGGTATTACCAAATCTTCCTGTTTAAAATATTTGGATTTAGTACCAGGATATAAGACATAAGACCCTGAGCTAAGTAAAATTGAATCTTTATAAGTGTGCATTTTATAGATATCTGCATCTTTAAAGACATATTCCTTTTCTTCAAGAGCATCCCTTTTTTCAATTTCTTTTTCAATTTCAGAACCAGACTTTTCACCAATTTTTTCATAAAAATCAATGATTTCTAATTCAGATCTATATTTGGCATCAAAATGAATAAAATGTTGATTAACAGTAGTGGTAATTAATAATGTATAATCTGGTTTAAATGCTAGAGAATAAGACTTATAATCTGTTTTATCTGAAAATGTTAAATTATAAAAGAGTTCTATATCAACATCATGACCGCGAATATTTAATTTGAATTTTTTAGATGAACGTTTACCTTTAATAACATTAATACCCCATTTTGATCTGTTTACTTCAAAAACATCTTCAAAATCTATTTTGATAATACTTAAATCATTTAAAACTTTTAAAATTTCAAAGTAACACCAATATTCATATAATTCTGATAATTTCTTTTCAAATCCTTTGAATTTATTGTTTAAATCATCCCAACTTAATCTAAATGAAAATTCCAACATTAAAAAGTATTGAAAGATATCCCTGTAACCTTCTTTTTTCTGTAAAATTTGGGAATTGAATGGAACATAATCCATTGTTGAAATATGATTAAAGAACTTAGCTGAAAGATAATATTCAATTTCTTCTCTGAAAAATTTTAATTTGTCTTGGATATAACCCTTTTTAGAATTAGACAATAGCTTTTCAACTAAATTTTGAAGCATTTCTAAAAAATACTTGAAAAACTGATTTTCAGGAGTGTCAATGGAATCTTCATGTTTAACTTGATGAATATTTATCGGCAGATAACCGTTTAATTTTTCGGCCATTTTAATTTGAGAATCTGTTTTAAATAATTGGTTAGGTCTAGATACAAGGTTATTTAAAGATGATGAATTTAAATTATTGGCTAAGGAAATTGGAACTATTTCATCATGATTTATTAACTGGGAATGCATGTTTTTAGACAGATATTCAAAAACAGCAGGTAAATTATCTTGCCTAAATAAATATTCTAAAAACATAAAATCTTCATAATATGTTAATTTTTCTTCATTAGCTATCACAAATTCCTGATATAAAGGAGAATTAACTTCAAAAATTAAACTTAGCGCATGCTGTGATAAATCAGCAATCATAGCAGAATACTGATTAAAATAGTCTATTTTTTTAGATCTGACTTCAACAGGAATGGGAATTGATTTTTGATTATCTTTTTTAACATCCAAAAATGACTTTCCAACATAACTTCTGAAATTTAAAGTTCCGGCAAATTTATATTTATTATTATCACCTAAATTGAATCTGAATGCTTTAAAATGACTTTTATTGATTTTAATTAATGAATATAAAACTTCATAACTTGCATTAGCATCCTCTGATTCAAATAAAATTTGATATTCAGTTTCCTCTAAAAGCATTAGATTAGAAAATTGAGATGAATCCGCATTATAATATTGGATTGGAGTTGCATTATCAATTTCATCAACCAGATCAATATTTTCTAAAATAAATGAATCTGATATTTTATGAAATGATTCACTTTCTCTAGCATAATCAATGGAACTAATGGTTAAAGTTCCAATATCTCTTGAAAATTCATCTTTTAAATGAATAGTAACTTTTTGTTCAATCATTTAAATCTAATTAATAAATGAAACATATCTCTGATCGGACAACACTTTAGACATGGTTTGAAGCTTTAAAGCTGAAGTATAATATTTAGAATTATCTTCAGTTACATCAAATAATTTTGCTTGTTCATTATTATCCCAATCAACCAGACACAAATTAAATAAATTATCCAATACATTACCAATAGCTTTTTGAGATCCATGAAGTTTAGGAAGTATTTTCTGCTTAATCTGAGCATCAAAATATCTCTCCCAATTAACCCAGTTATCAGGCGAATTTTCATATCTCCAGGCAACAACCATGAATCTTAAAATCTCATTAATAACTCTAAATCCAAAATCAAAACCTGTAGATTTAAGAGCATACTGGAAAGAATCAAGTTCATTAGTTAAAACATTCAATAAATTACCATCAGAACATGAAATTCCGGATAAAATTTCTTTTAAATCTGAAATATTAAGGTCTGAAATATCTGAATCCACCAATGGTGATTGAAGATAATTAACATCACCCTCAAAATCATTATCCTCCAAGTTTAGATTTATATAATCCGATACAGATAAAGTATCAAATTCTATTGTATTAGCCCTATCTAAAACTTTTGGAGAAAACATATATGTTGTTTCATCAACGTTAACTGTACCTATGATAAAAAGATTATTTGGAAGAGTTAATTTAAGATGTTCCCCACCATATAAAGGAATTGATTCTTTACTTTCAATAGCAGATAAAAAATCGGCAAAATACCTTTCAACATGAGATAAATTCATTTCATCAAGAATTAAAAAATAAGGTTCATAATTATCAGAACTAGCTTCATAAATTAAATCATAAGCAGGAGTTGACTGATATTTTTCTGTAATTGCATTAAAATAACCCAGTATATTTGAATTATCAGTCCAATTTGCACCAACAGGCACAATTTTATATTTAGATGTTGTAGGATTACTAGTTATGGAATCATCAAATGCATTATTTATATCTTTGTTTTTTATTTGTTCAACGTTTTTAAATTTAAATTTTGGTTTAAAATCTTCAAAATCAAATTTGTCAATTTTAAGTTCTACATCAACAATTTTACCATGATTTATTTGAAGATAATCTTGTAACTCTTTATTGGGGCCAAATGATAATTTAGGTACTATTCTAAATTTTGCTTTAGATTTCATACCATTTACATCAATATTACATCCAAAATAACCATTATAAAAAGGAAAATATTTAAAAATATCTTTATTCATCATCCATTGTCTTTCATTATATGCGGATTTATTAGATTTTTGAGTAATAATAATCGAGCCGTTAGGTTCTAAATAATCATCTGAAATAAAATTATACAAAGATTCACAATCAATTTTTAAATCAACACTTTGAGAATTATCTTCATCATATAATCTTTTAAAAAAATCTTGAATAGCATTACTTTCATAAAACAATTGAAAACCTAAACTAATACTTCCTTTAGCAGATATACCATCAACTTGCATATTAAATTTCTTTTCACATTCCCTAATAGGCAAAATATTTTCAAAATCATCTTTACCTAAAGTCCAACCTTTATTTTTCCAAGAAGAGTAATTAACTTTAGCTTTAACTGTGAAATACTCTTCCGAAATTTTATCAATTTCATTAGAAAAATCAAATTTTTCAAAAGAATTGTCATTAAATTCCCCAAAAGAGGAAATATACTTAGCAAAAAGTTGTGATAATTTAGTTTTTCCAGTTCCAGAATTACCCGTTAATATTACAAAAGGTTTAACCTTGAGTGACAACAAATAATTTTCAATTATTTCTTTATTAAAGTAATATCCTTCATTTATAAGATAATTATAAAATGAAAGATCTTTTAATTTATTTTCTACCATATCAAAACCCAACATTAATGAATAAAACACATGAATATGATGTATTTAATACAATGTATATACAAACACATATTAAAAAATAACGATCGTCATTAAAAATTATATGGAATACGATAAAATAATAAAAAAGAGTTGAGATTTATTTTCTGCAGTTATGATGTAATAACCCAGCCATAGGCCAATATTCAATTTTTCCTGTTCGATTGCGTTTGTAGCTCCAGTATAGAACATTTCATTAAAATTAAACATTACTTTTCTCCTAAAATACAGGATTGGCGTTTGAACTTATAACGATACCTGAAGCATTTTTCTATAATGTTTGATCAAGTCACATTGGCTGTAAAAAATAAAAAATTCCCCCGAGTGCAATTAAAGTCTTAAAGACAGTTAATTGTCCCCCAATGTAATGTTACACCCACATCCCTTAAGTCCAATCCCAAATATTACATTATATAATATAGAATATCCCCATAAATACCGTGTTTACCATTGATTAGTATATTTGGGCATATACCAAACTCATATTAATGATTGTCCCCCAACAAACCATTAAATGACTTTTAATATTAAAAGGAGAGGTATTTTTCCCACGTAACATTACATCACCTCTCCTTTCATTATTGTTAAAATTTCTCTCTTTATTTCTAATGCATTAAGGACGTAATTATATCCCCACATAATTTCATCCCCAATGCAGACGTGTTTAATCCCGTTTTCTACTACACAATAATATAACATATTAGAGTTAATAGCAATTTCCCCGTCTATGACTACTAAACTCAAAATTTTTTCAATACAGTAATTCATCCCGTTATTATTTAATGAAGAAGAGACTAACTGATCATTACATCTATTCAATTCAAAGTCATGTGTTGAAGAGGAGATATTTAAAGCAAATATCCCAGATAAAATTAAAGAACCGCCGGATTTTCCAATACCAATAACAATTTTTGAAAAATCATATGTGCCGTTGAAAAGAGCATGATGATTTTTAAAATCAGTGTTTAAAAATAAGGTTTTGAGAAAATCAGAACAATCGGTGAGGTAAAAGTTTGAAAAAATAGTGTTTGAAAAGTTAGTATAAAAACATGAAGCGTTGGCAATAATGCTGTCATATTTTAATGAATATACAGGGTTTATGCCAAAGATTTCACATTGTTTTCTACAATCATAGCTATTTTTAACTAATGACAATATATCTAGACTATCTTCATTAAATAAAAATGTATAAATATCACCTAAATCATCTTTTGCAAATGCAAATTCGAATTCATTTAAATTTCCATTTACTGTTAATACGAATACATTACTAGAGTTAGCATTAACATAATTATAATTTATGGATTGATATAGTATGAAGCTTATATCTTTAGAGATATCAATATTATTGCGGGAATAATTTTTATTATCCTTAGCAAAATTATTGGAAAGCATTGAATCACAATCAAAAGATGAGGTGATGTTCACATTTTTACCGCTTCGGTTATAATGGCCAGATCCTCTGGACAATCCATTAGAAGCATTTACAGTAGAATTATTGCAGACAGTATAATTTAAGCCGTTGGAATAACTTTCGCATAAAATGCCTGAAGTGGAAATATTTTGAGATATTGAAATGTCCCCGACTCCATTATTTCCACTGCAATCCATTACACCACCATCCATTGCATTGCATGATAACATGCAACGGGATGCTGATCCATTATTACCGAAACAAATAGGACTCATCACATCATTACACAAATATTCAACATCAGAACTGCCCGTTTTAATGGAATGTAAATTTGTGAAAGTCGAATTTAGAATTTTGACATTATTTTCAGTTATTTCACAATAACCAATTAATTCACCGGCATTTGCCCTATCATCCTGACTGATTTTAATTAAACAGTTTTCAAATAATACAAACCCACCATATTCCGCAGAATAGGCATTATCTTCTGCAAAATAAGAAAATTGAGAGTTAACAACATAAAATGTGTGATAATCAATAAATCCATCAGTAGAATTTTCAAACGTAATCCTTAAATCGTCTATTTGATTAAAATCAGAACTAATGATATTATCTTCATAATCCGTGTCGATGTCGGCTACAGTAAATTTATCAGTAGAATTTTCAAATGTAAACCCTATATCGCCTACTTGATTAATATCCGGACTAATGATATCATCTTCACAACCCATGTCGATATCATCCACATTAATCAAAGTAAAATTATCCGTATCACCAGCATAGGCACAGGATGAAGTAATGAATAAACAAATGCACACTATTAAGAAAAATAAAGACTTCAAGCAATTAAACTTTAATTCCATTTTAATGCCTCCCGACATTTATAATTCCTAAAAGTGAATCTGACAAAATTCATGGTTCATCATATATTTTATACATTATTTAAAGATTTTCGAATGTAAGTGCTTGCTTACATAATTTTGAGGTTTTATATGGCATGAATAAACAATACCCGAGACATATATCTCCAATATAGTTAACGGGAAATGTAGAAAAGATATATATGGTATTTTATAATGGCTTTGGGTTTAGAGGTCAATTGATTTTCATTACCCCCGAATACAATATCTCCAGGACAGGATAATGGAATTACCCGAACTTTAAGGCATATTTAATGTTTAAAAATTAAATTGATATTAAACTGCAGCACTCTTCAATCAATCCGACTTCGATTAAAAATATTTTAAACACCCCACATCAAATATCATTTTTATTCTCAAAATGAGTTCTATTTTATCCGATTATTTAGAATTCTCTGGTTTGAAATATTATTAGATAATATTGACTCACATCACCTCCTTAAAAGTTGATTATCAAACTCCCATTACATTTTCAAGACAGATGTCAGTGATTGTAATCTTGATTTAAATTTAATAATAAATATATCTATATGGAGTCAAATAATTGGGAAAAAAATAAGAAGACAATTCATTAAATAAAAAGTAAAAATAATAATTATCAATAATATGTGTAAAACATATCATATTATTGAATGATTCTTTAAGTAAAATGCAATGAATTTTATTTGGAAAATGTCGCTGATTTAATTCAAAATGAAAAGAATTCAAATTTAGGCATTCTTAAATTAACAAATACTTATATATTGATTTAAACAAAAAATATTACTGTAACATCTCCCGTGTTACTTAAAAAAAATCATTTTAGTATATGTTTCGTTAACCGAAACATATACATAAATTCAACACCACCAAAATAACTATTTTTTCATGAAAAACACTGTCGGATAAGTCGGAGTGATTACTCACTCCTCCTCTCCTCAGAACGGCTCGTGTCAGTTTTCCGACAAGCCGCTCAAGCATATTGTTTACCTAAAGCAAATAATACCAAATATTAACCATACAAA
>Ga0310695_10010100_pt1 | contig 13937 bp, 7 predicted proteins | sample RumenRJG_04DNA_FD_203882 | JGI IMG/M metagenome (GOLD analysis project Ga0310695, IMG submission 203882) | Bovine rumen microbial communities from Lethbridge, Alberta, Canada - RJG_04 (v2) (version 2) | ecosystem: Host-associated > Mammals > Digestive system > Stomach > Rumen | place: Canada... | reverse complement strand
GCTATTTGCGCTGCAATTCCGACAGCCTGCGCCAAGCTTCTCAGCAGATGATTCCTGCATGGTATATTCACAAATGGAAATTTGTCGCCCGAGCCCACCGGGAAGGGGCCGTCGCGGCAGAAGGTCATTCTTTTTCATAGGAGGAGCTATGGCTAAAGGGAAGGGACGCAGCAAGGTCCTGCCGGTCATCCTCGCGATCCTCGCGATCGCCGTGGTTGCGGCAAACATCGCTGCGGTCATGTTCGACTCGACCCTCGACAAGTACGCGCCGGGCGGCGGCAATCCCGTCTCCGTCAAGGTCGCCGAGGGTTCCGAGGACTGGGATACCGCGTACTACACCACCGAGTACCGCGGCCGCGTCCTGGCAACCCAGGCGGCCGAGGAGATGGTGGCCGAGGTCGAGGGCGAGGGCATCGTCCTCATGAAGAACGACAACGGTGCGCTGCCCGTCACCGGCACCGTGACGCTCATGGGCCGCTATTCCGCCGATCCCATCTACGGCGGCGCCGGCTCCGGTACCGTCGATCCCGCGTCGTGCATCGACTTCCTCGCCGGCCTGCAGAACGCCGGCCTCACGGTGAACGACTCGCTGTACCAGTTCGCCCTGGCCAACTACGCCAACTATCCCAAGGCGAACATCGTCATGGACAGCCCCCAGACCTCTGCCTACTATGCAGGCGAGATTCCCTGGTCCGCCTATCCCGCTGACGCCCAGAACTCCCTCTCCGGCACCACCGCCGTCGTCGTGATCGGCCGTGGCGGCGGCGAGGGCGGCGACCTCAGCCAGGACCTGCTCGGCACGCTCAACTCTGGCGCTTCCGAGAACTTCACGGCCAACGCTGAAACCGCCAACTACGTCGAGGGCCAGCACCAGCTCGAGCTCACCCAGGAGGAGAAGGACCTTATCGCGGCCGCCAAGGCCGGTGCCGATCACGTCGTCGTCGTCCTGAACCTCTCCACCACCATGGAGGTGGGCATCCTCACCGAGGGTGAGTACGAGGTTGACGCCATCCTGCACGTCGGCTCGCTCGGCGCTACCGGCGCCACCGCCGTCGGCCAGGTCATCGCCGGCCAGATCAACCCCTCCGGCCGCACCACCGACCTCTGGGCAGCCGACTTCACGAAGGACCCGACCTTCAACAACTTCGGCAGCTTCCAGTACACGGATGTCTCCGGCTACTACACCCAGCAGGGCGACAAGGCCTACTTCGTCGAGTACGAAGAGGGCATCTACTACGGCTACCGCTACTACGAGACCGCTGCCGTCGAGGGCTTCATCGACTATGACGAGGCCGTCGTCTTCCCGTTCGGCTATGGCCTCTCCTACACCGACTTCGAGGAGACCCTCGACTCCGTGGTCGTCCAGGGCGATAACGTCGTCGCCAAGGTGACCGTCACCAACACCGGTTCCGTCGCCGGCAAGGATGTCGTCGAGATCTACTACAGCGCTCCCTACACCAAGGGCGGCCTTGAGAAGAGCGCCGTCGTGCTCGGCAACTTCGACAAGACCAAGCTCCTCGCCCCCGGCGAGAGCCAGACCCTCGAGATCAGCTTCCCCGTCCGCAACATGGCCAGCTGGGACAGCTCCCAGGGCGCGTATGTCCAGGACGCCGGCGACTACGTGATCAGCCTGCGCCTCAACAGCCATGATGTCGTGGCCGAGGAGACCATCGCCCTCGGCGCCGAGGTGTACAACACCGACTCCGCCACCGGCAACCCGACCTCCAACAAGTTCGATGACTGCACTGCCTACATGCAGGCCAACACCACCATGTTCTCGCGCGCGGACTTCGCGGGCACCTTCCCCGATGGCGCGCAGGACAAGACCACCGCTGACGCCGGCATCACCGTCGCGATGTTCGACGCCTCCGCCTATGCTGCCGAGCACTCCGATGTCGAGATGCCCACCACCGGTGCGAAGAACGGCCTCCAGCTCATCCAGCTCCGCGGTGTGCCCAAAGACGATCCGCTGTGGGATCAGCTCATCGACCAGGTCACCGTCGACGAGATGGTCACGGTCCTGAACGACGGCGCCTACAACACCGCCGAGATCCCCTCCATCGGCAAGCCCAAGACCTCCGATCCCGACGGCCCCGCCGGCTTCACCAGCCTCATGGGCTCCACGGGCAACTGCGCTTGGTGCTCCGAGGTCGTCATGGCCCAGACGTGGAACAAGGAGCTCATGTACCGCGTCGGCCAGATGATCGGCCAGGAGGCCCTCGCGTCCGGCTACAACGGCTGGTACGCTCCCGCCATGAACACGCACCGCAGCCCGTTCGCCGGCCGTAACTTCGAGTACTACTCCGAGGATCCCGTGCTCGGCGGCGAGATCGCTTCCAACGTCGTCCGCGGCGCCGCTTCCAACGGCTGCTACGCCTACATCAAGCACTTCGCGCTCAACGACCAGGAGACCAACCGTACCGCCCATATCATGACCTGGGCGACCGAGCAGACCATCCGCGAGTGCTACCTGCGCCCGTTCGAGTACTGCGTCAAGGCCGACCCCGTCGAGATGAAGTACATCTCCGATGAGCAGGGCACCGTCTCCACCACCGAGATCCCCGGCTGCCTCGCCGTCATGTCCTCGTTCAACTACATCGGCACCGAGTGGGCCGGTGGCCGCCCGTCCCTCATGACCGGCATCCTCCGCGAGGAGTGGGGCTTCCAGGGCTTCGCCATCACCGACTTCAACCTGTATGACTATATGAACAAGAACCAGGGCTTCTACGCGGGCACCGACCACATGCTCACGATGGCCGCCATCTCCACGCCCATCGGCGACACCTCCAGCCCCGCCGCCGTCGCGTCGATGCGCAACTCCATCAAGAACATCTGCTACGTCGTCGCCAACTCCAACGCCATGAACGGCGTCGCGCCCGGCACCGTGATCACCTACGGCCTCGCTCCGTGGCAGATGGTGCTCTACGCCGCTTCCGCGGTCATCGGCCTCGGCGTCCTGTTCGGCTTCTTCAAGTGGTGGAAGTCCGGCAAGGAGGCGTAGCCGCCAACTAGCACCAATCGGGCACATCCCCGCCCGTACGGCCCCGGAGTCCTGCCTCGCTCCGGGGCCGTTTCCTGTCAAAGGGACAGGTTATTTGACAGGTTGCTCTGCCGATGGGAATAGAAAAACGGAACCTGTCAAATAACCTGTCCCTTTGACAGGATCCGTAAAGCTACTCCTCGAGCTCGGCGACGTCCTCGGCGGGCGCGTCGAACATGCTGGGCACGCCGCGGCCGATGCCGGGATAGTCCTGCTCTCGGCCGCGCTTGGAGATGATGCGCATGACCTCGCCCACGGCGGTGAGCGCGACCACGCCGATGAGCATGGGCAGCTTCGACATCTCGGCATCGCTCCCGTTGAGCGGGACGATGGTCGCGATGATGGAGAGCACCAGCTCGATGGCGGGGATGGCGAGCATGACCGTGAGGAGCTTGCCCTCGAACGGCGCACGGAACACGCGCGGACGGTCCGCATCGTGCTTGCGCAGCTGCAGCATGGCCGGGAACATCGGGATGTAGCTCATGAGCAGGAACACGACGTTCATCGAGAAGAAGATCCAGAAGACCGGCGAGTCCTCGCCGAGCGGAATCTGGAGCAGCAGGACGAGCGAGGCGACGACACCGGTCATGATGGCGGAGCCGTTGGGCATCTCGGTCTTCTCGTTGGTGTAGGCGAAGGGCCGCGGCATGTTCTTCTGCTTGGCCGCATAGCTCGCGACCACGTTGATGCCGAACGACCAGCTGGTCATGTTCGCGAACAGCGTGATCAGGAAGACCACGCCCACGATCATCGTGAGCGGGTGCGTGCCGCCGAGCATGGCGGCGACGGCGTCGACCATGCCGGAGTCGAGCGAGAGCTCCTCGACGGGGACCGCGGCGCCGAGGCCGATGCCGCAGAGCAGGTAGATCGCGACGATGGTGATGCCGCCGACCACGAGGGCCTTGGGGATGTCGCGTGCGGGATTGTCCATGGAGCTCGTGAAGGTCGCGATGACCTCGAAGCCCATGAAGTTGAACAGGATGATCGAGAGGTACGTGAGCGAGTCGAGGCTCGAGAGGTTGGGCAGAAACGTCGAGATGCTCATGTCGTTGGCGAACCCGTGCGTGGCGGCGAACCAGATGCCCGCGATGGCGACGACGGCCGTGATGAACATCTTGATGGCGGCGCCGCCGTTCATGATCCACTCGGCCTCGGAGATGGGCGAGAAGGCCAGGATCGTGACGCCCCACACGAAGGCGAGCTCGATGATGATGGCGACGGGCAGCGAGAACTCGACACCCCAGAGCGCGTTGATGATGGACGGGAACATGCAGGCGAGGCTCGCCATCCACAGCGGGAAGTTCACCCAGTAGTACCACGAGATGCGCGCCGCCCACGCGTCGCCCAAGCCCTCGCGGACCCAGTCGTAGAGGCCGCCGTCGGAATCGTAGGTAGTGCCGAGCTCGGCGACGACGAGGCCGTAGGGAAGCAGGAACGTGATGATGAGGAAGATCCACCAGAAGAACTGCACGTTGCCCATAGCTGCCGCGGGGGCCACGGCCTCGATGGTGAACGTGACGCAGATAACGGACAGGACGACGTCCTTCAAGGAGAACTTCTTCTCGGACATCGCGGACTCCTCTCACCGGTCCTGGGGCGGACAGGATGCTGGGGCATCGTTCTACCGTGTCCATAGTAAAGCAGGACGCCCCCAACCGAGCGGTTGGGGGCGTCTGTAAATCAGTTGAAACCGGGTTTACTCCTCGGCGGCAGCGGCGGCAGCCTCTTCGGCGTTGCGCTGGGCGGCGAGCTCGGGGGTGAGGCCCTTGTACTCCTCGGCACGGCCCTTGGCGGAGACGATGCGGAAGATCTCGCCGATGACGAGGAAGACGATGAGGCCGATGATCATCGGGACCTTGTCGCCAACCTCCTCAGCGGACAGCGGGATGACGGTGGCGATGACGGCGGCGATGAGCTCGATCATCGGGACGATAAGAGCAACCTTGAACATGGCGCCCTTGAAGGGGAACTCATAGATGCGCGGACGATCGGGGTCGACCTTGCGGAGCTTCATGAACGCCGGGAACATGGGGATGTAGGTGAGCAGCAGGAAGACGACGGACAGGCCGAAGAGCATCCAGAAGATGTTGTTGGAGATGAACTCGTTGGGGATGAGCTGGATGCAGAGGATGAGCGAGGTCACCACGCCGTTGGTGATGGCTGCGCCGTCGGGCATGCCGGTCTTGGGGTTCATCTTGCCGAAGACCTTGGGCATGTTGCCGGTCTGGGCGGCGTAGGCGGCGACGGAGTTGACTCCGAAGGACCAGGAGGCCATGTTGGCGAACATGGTGATGAGGAACAGGACGGCGACGAGCTTGAAGAGGAAGCCGTTGCCGACCATGGTCTCGAGGGCGACGACCATGCCGAAGTCGGGGTCGATCTGGTCGGCGGGGATGGCGGCGCCGATGCCGAAGGAGGCGAACAGGTAGATCACGGCAATGGCGATACCGCCGAGGATGACGGCGCGCGGGATCTCATGCTTGGGGTCCTTCATGTCGCCGGTCATGGTGCAGATGACCTCGAAGCCCATGAAGTTGAAGATGATGATCGAGAGGTAGCCGAGAGCGTTGCCGCCGGAGAGGTCGGGCAGGAAGGTGGCGGGGCTCATGTCGGAGGCGAAGCCGTTGGTAGCGGCGAACCAGATGCCGACGCAGCCGACGATGACGGCCACGGCAACCTTGATGATGGCGCCGCCGTTGAGGACCCACTCGGAGTCGGAGACGGGCGAGAAGGCCATGAAGGTGACGATCCAGGTGAAGGCGAGCTCGATGCCGAGGGTGACCCAGATGTTGGCCTCGAAGTCGATCGTGTAGCCCGAGATCATCGTCATGATGTAGGGGAACAGCGTGGCCAGCGAGGCGATCCAGAACGGGTAGTTGACCCAGTAGTAGTACGCGGCGCGTGCGGCCCACTTGTCGCCGAGGCCGTCGCGGATCCAGTCGATGATGCCGCCGTCGGACTCATAGGCGGTGCCGAGCTCTGCGACTGCCAGGCCGTAGGGGATCAGGAAGGTGATGATCAGGAAGATCCACCAGAAGAACTGCTGGTTGCCGATGGCAGCAGCAGGCGCGGCGGCTTCGCACACGAAGACGACGCAGATCACCGTGGAGATGATCGTGAAGAACGAAAGGCCCTTCTTTTCCACTTTTCTTTCCTTTCTCGATCGAACACGTTCTTCCCGCCCTTGCCCGTCAACGCAGGCGGATGTATTCGCAGGGTAGTATGGCACAACCTCTGTAACCCCATGGGTTCATTCGAGTTTATATCGATTGTGAAGGAGTTGTGAAGGGCAATCGGCAGCGAATCAAACATGTTCCCGAGCCGTGTCGTACTCGCCGAGGGACGCTCCGATGATGTTTTTGGCCTCCTCAGCCATATTCAACCGATTTAAACGCCATCGGCACGAGCATGCCTAGAGAAATTGCGTACCTTTATTACAACGCGGTCGGCACATACCTATGGCAGGAAGTGGTCCCTTTGGAAGGCTCGGCCTACGGAATCCTCTCCCTCATCCCTCCCCTCGTCGCCATCTCGCTTGCAATCAAGACCAAGCGGGCGATCTTCTCCCTGTCCATCGGTGTGATCGTTGGTTACATCATCTACGTCAACTTCGCGCCTGCCGGGGCTGCCTTCGAGGTGTCTAACCCCGTGCTCGGCCCCGCATATGAGGGCATCAACGCCATCTTCGGCGTGCTCACCGACATCGACAACATGGAGCTCATGATCTTCATCGGATTGCTGGGCGGCTTCGTGGAGGTGGTCTCCAACGCGGGCGGCTCGATGGCCTTCGCCTCATGGGCGGCCAAGCACGTGAAGAGCCGTCTGGGTGCGCAGCTCCTCGCCTTCTTCCTGGGCATCTTCATCTTCATCGACGATTACTTCAACGCCCTTACCGTGGGTAACGTCATGCAGCCCATCTACGAGCGGTTCCGCATCTCCAAGGCCCGCCTGGCCTACAACGACGACTCCACGGCAGCGCCCGTCACCATCCTGTTCCCCATCTCGAGCTGGGTCGCCACGGTCATCGCGCTCATGAACCCCAACCTCGCCAAGTACGGGTTCTCCATCTCGGGCATCAATGCTTTCCTGTCGACCTTGCCCTATAACTACTACGCGTGGCTCACCCTGCTCATGGTGCTGTTCTCGGCCATCTGGGACATCAACATCGGCCCCATGGCCAAATACGAGGCGGCCGCAAAGTCTGGCAACGACATCACCGACGAGCTGCGTTTCGGCGAGATTCCCGAGTGGGGCGACAAGGGCAAGGCCCGCGCGAGCGACCTCATCGTGCCCATGCTCGTGCTCATCGCCTCGACCGTCCTGCTCATGCTCGCCGAGGGCGGCTTCTTCGCCGGCGAGAGCATGCTCGATGCCTTCGGCAACGTCGACACGTCGCTGGTGCTCACGCACGCCACGGTCATCTCGCTCGTCTTCACCTTCGTGCTCTACGTCCCGCGCAAGCTCCACACGTCCAAGAGTTTCGTGGATGCCTTCAGCCAGGGCTTCAAGTCGATGATCGACACCATGCTCCTGCTGGTGCTCGCCTGGACGCTTGCCGGCGTCATGGACGACGCCGTGCTGGGCACGGGCTCCTACGTGGCAAGCCTGGTGCCCGTCGAGACGCCCGGCCTGCTCCTCCCGGCCCTGCTCTTCGTGGTGACGGCAGCCATCTCCTTCACCTCCGGCGTCTCCTGGGGCGCCATGGCCATCATGACGCCCATGTCCATCACCATCTGCGCCGCGGTCGCCCCCGAGGAGATCTCGGTGGTGCTTGGCGCCGTGCTGGCAGGCGTGATCTTTGGCGACCACTGCTCGCCCATCTCCGACACCACGATCCTCTCGTCCACAGGCGCGGGCTGCAACCACATGGCGCACGTCAACTCGCAGCTGCCCTACGCACTCACGGTTGGGTTCGTGTCCATTGCCGCCTGCCTCTTCGCCGGCTGGTCCAAGAACGCACTCCTCTCGGTGGTCTTCGCGTTCGCGCTCACCACGGTCGTGGCTCTCGGCATGCGCGCCTACAGCAGGATGATCGTACCGGAGGAGCCCACCGCCGAGGAGCTGGCCTCCTCCCGCCACACTCCGCGGGACGATGGGGACAGGTAACTCGCTGTCCCACGCGATAAAACAGTTGCAAGTTTGAACGGAACACCCGGGTGTTTTGTTGCGATCCTACCCTGCGCTTGCTAGCCCCTGCGTCACCAAGCGCATGAGCTCGGCTGAGAAAGCCGGCGCATCGAAGGCGCTGCCCTGCTCGCGAACGCGTCGGAACGCCGCGAAGAGAAACGCTCCGCAGATCGCAGACGAAACGAGCCCCAAGTCGACGCCATCGCGAATCTCGCCCTGCTCACGTGCGCGTATAAGCTGCTCCTCGACGATTCCCGAGATGCGGTCGACACGCGACTCGAGGCGCGAAAGCGCTCCCGTGGTGCCTGCCAGCTCGGTCGCGAGCGCCACGATGACGACGCCGCCCTGAAGCACCTCCTCGGCGAAAGCCTTGCACAGGGCTTCGAGGATCTCTTGGGAGGGAAGGTTTTGGGCTGCGAGCTCTTCGATGCGCTCGAGGAACTCTCCCGCCGCACGATCGAAGACCTCATCGACAAGCGCGGTGCGATCGGGAAAGTAGTAGTAAGGGGCGCCCTTGGTCATTCCACAGGCAGCGGCAACCTCGGCCATCTGGAAATCCGCGCTGCGTCGCTCGAGAACGAGCTCCCAAGCCGCCTCGACGATCCGCTCGCGCGTGCGCTCGCTCTTGCGCGTCTTGGTTTCGACGCGTTCGGCAATCTTCTCCTGCAGGCCCATGACTCCCCCCTCTCACCCCATTATGGCACAGACCTGCCAAAGGACGATTCCTTTGGCAGGTCTGCTTGGAACGCTTCCATCAAGCCCGCGGGCTTACAAATCGACCAGGGGGTGCAGATCGCTCATGGTGACCAGCCTCTTGCGCCATGCCACCAAGCACGTCACGGCGAAAGCGACAGCGAAGAATGCGACCAGACGCGCCACATCGCCGCCGACAAGCGAGAGGTCGGCTCCCGCCATGGCCTGGCGCAGGGCGTGGACGATGTAGGTCATAGGCAGCCACGGGCTCATGTTCTGGAAGATGGTGAACTCGGTCTCGATGGGGAAGGTGCCGGCAGCCGTGGTGAGCTGCAGCATGAGCAGGACCACGGCAAGGAACTTGCCGGGGAACCCGAAAGCGGCCGTGATCATCTGGATGATCGCGCAGAATACGAAGCTCGAGAGGATGGTCAGGCAGTAGTAGGCCACGGGGTGCGCCACGGCGATGCCGCAGGGGAACTGGATGGTGAGGGCCAGCAGCAGCGCCTGCACGGCTCCCACGATGAGCCAGGGCACGATGCCCGAGAGGCCCACCGTGATGGGGCTGGCACCGGCGGTGACCAGACGGTTGTTGAACGGCTTCAGCAGGAAGGTCATGACCAACGCGCCAACCCACAGGCCAAGCGCGATGAAGTACGGTGCGAAGCCGGAACCGTAGTTGTCGACCGTGGTGATGTGCTCCTGCACCAGCTCCACGGGCTCGCTCATCATGGCAGAGCGCGCGCCGGATCCCGTTGTTGCGTCATCGATCTTCTCGACGCCGCCAGCAAGGCCGATCGCCAGCTCCTCCGATCCGTCGTGCGCATCGGCAAGGCCGTCCGTGAGCTCGGCAGAGCCGTCATGCAGCTCACCAAGGCCACCCAGCAGCTGGTTGGAACCGTCGAGCGCGGTGCGCAGCCCACCCGTGAGGGTGTCGGAGCCCAGGTAGAGGCGGTCGAGACCGGCACGGAGCGACCCCGCGCCGTCCGAGAGCTGCCCCAGGCCACCCGCGAGCTGCTGGGAGGCCGCGACGCCCGCGGAGAGGCCGTCGGCCAGCTGGCCGATGCCGGCGTCGAGCTGCTGGGCGCCCGCCCTGGCGGTGCCCAGGTTGGACGTGATGGCAGAGGACCCGTCATAGGCATCCGAGACGCCCGAGGCGAGGCTTCCCGCGCCATCCCTGGCGGACGAGATTCCCGCGCCGAGCTGCTGCGCGCCGGACTGGACCTGCCCTACGCCCGCGCTGAGGCGGGCCGCGCCGCCCTTGGCGGAGGACACGCCCTCGGCAACGCCTTGGGCGCCGTCAGCCACGCTGGATGCACCGTCCGCAAGCTGGGAGGCCGCGACGTGGAGCTGCGAGAGGCCCGAGGCCACCGCGTCCACGCCCCCAGAGACCTGCGCGGCCCCGGCGGCAAGCTGCCCGGCCGAGTCCGCTGCCTGGGAGGCGCCGCTCGCGACACCGGAGGCTGCCTGGGACGCTCCGCGCGCGAGGTCTCGGAGCTGGCTCATGGTGCCGGCGTCGATCACATAGTTGCCGTTCTCGTCGATGTTCTCGTCGATGTCGATGGAGTCGAGGATGCCGCTTACGCGGGCGGCGCAGTCGCGCGCCGTGCCGGCGCCCGATGCAAGGGCGCCCAGGCTGTCGGAGAGCGTGGAGAGCCCGCGGGCAACCTGCTGGACACCGCCCTGCAGGGTCGCGACGTCACCCGACTTCGCCTCGATGGCACCGACGAGCTGGCTGGCCCCATCGGAGACCTGCAATGCGCCCGCTGCGAGGCTCGAGGCACCGGCATCGAGCTGGCCGAGGCCGTCGTTGAGCGATGAGGCGCCCTGCGAGACCTGGCTGAGTCCATCGTTGAGCTGGCTGGAACCCGCCTCGAGCTCGCCCAGGCCGCTGTCGAGAGCGTTGGCACCGTCGCGGGCTGCGAAAAGACCGCTTGTAAGCTGGCCGGAACCGGCCTCGAGCTCGCCCAGGCCGCCCATCAGGCTCGAGGAGCCCTCCCGAGCGGCATTCGCACCGTCAAAGAGCTGGCGCGTTCCGTCCACGAGCTGGTCGGCGCCGGATTTGGCGTCGTCCAGACCGTTCTCCAAGGTGGACGAACCGTCGCGCGCCGTCGAGAGGCCGGAGGTGATCTGGGCGGAGCCGTCGCGGGCATCGCCCAGACCGCTCGTCAAGTCGCCGGCGCCGTTTCGGGCTGTGGCGAGCCCGTCCGTTATCTGCGCGGAGCCGTCGTGGGCATCGGCGAGACCATCGGCTAGCTCGCGCGAGCCGTCGGCGGCCTCGCCCAGCGAGTCGCCCGTCTCGTCGATGGTGTCGAAGATCTCGACGAAGTAGTTCTCGCCGATCGCGTAGTTGGCCTCGGCGGTCACCTGGCGCATGACCGATGCGCCGAGGATCGACGAGAGGTAGTTGTTCGCATCGTTGCACACCAGCACCAGGCGCGCCTGTTCGGGGTTATCCCCCTGTGCCGAGGCAACCTTCTCCGAGAAGTCCTCGGGAATCAAGATGGTGTTGTAGTAGGTACCGGCCTCGAGACCGGCCTGGGCCTCCTCGGCGGTGTCGACGAAGTGGTATTCGAGCGACCCCGAATCTTCGAGCGCTTTGACCAGATCGTCTCCCGCATGGACCTCGACGCCATTTTCGGTGGTCACGGGAACATCCTCGTTGACTACGGCCACGGGCAGCGTGTCGAGGCGGCCATAGGGATCGTAGAAGGCCATGAGGTAGAGCGCACCGTAGATAAGCGGAATGAGCGCGATGCCGAGCATCGCGACCTTCATGCCCAAGTTGGCACGGACGGAGTGGAAGTCGAGCAACGAGAAACGCAGCCCGCGCAGCGGGTTCTTCATGCTAGGCCACCTCCACTTCGAGGTTCTTGCGCTCCCAGGCGGCACGCTGGGCGCGGGCATCTTCGGTCAGGCAGTAGGCGGTATCGAAGCGTGCTGCGAGATCGTAGTCGTTGACGCCGCAAATAACGCAGACCCCCTCGCTATGCGCGAGGTCGCGGAGACGATCCGCCAGGATGTTCGACTGGTGCTCGGTGAGGTCGCGCTCGATATCGCCCACAACCAGGATCACCGGGTCGCCAGCCATGCCCAGGGCGATACCGAGCTGATCGAAGTCGCTGCGCTCGAGGTCGTCGACGACCGCGGTGGCGCAGTCGGCGAGATCCCAGCGCGAGAGGAACTCCTCGGTTGCCGCACGGTTGGACGGCTTGCCGGCAAGGCTCAGCTCTGCTGAGACGACCGTGCGCACGCGCAGGAAGCGCTCAACATCGTTGACGCGCTCGAAGAAGCCGAGACCCGTCAGGGGACGGATCTTGTCGAGCCCGCGCAGGTGGCGCGCATCGATATCGGCAATGGTGAGGCTTCCCTCGCTGGCGAGCATGCGCCCTGCCAGCGTGAGCAGGAGCTCGGTCTTTCCGCCCTTGTTCTCGGCGCAGATGGCATGCGCCTGGCCGGCAGCCAGGTCGAGGTCGACGCCCTGGTAGGCCGTCCCCCGCACACCTCGCATACCGAGTCCCTGCGCCACCACGAGGTGCTGATCGGCGCCTATGGACTGTACCTGCATTGTTAGGACCTCCTTGGTCGCGTGTCCGCATAGCCGCCCGGTTTCATTATTCTACCGGGTATAAAAAGATACGCGATGATTATGCCCAGCTTTTTCTACCGGGTAGAAATAATATGCTGAAATGCACGGGAGTTACACAATCGACAGGCTTGAACCGCAGGTTTTGGGACAGCTGTCTCGCGGGACGATAGAGCCAGATGAGGCAGTTGGGGACGGTTCATTTTGTCTCAGAGACAAAAAGAACCGTCCCCAACTGCCTCACAAAGAAAGAGCCCCGCACCGAAGTGCGGGGCTCTCAGTCAGCGTATCAGCCTGCGTGCTTAGGCCTCGGGCTCCTGCTGCGTGATGCAGTGGATGTTGCCGCCGCCGAAGACGACCTGCTCGGTGGTCTTGACGCCGACGACCTTGAAGGCGCCCTCGCCCCAGGTCTCGTCGTAGATCTTCTGGAGGGTCTCGACGGCCAGATCGTCGTTCTCATCGCCGTACTGCGGGGTGATGATGCCGCCGTTGGTCACGAGGTAGTTCATGTAGGAGGCGATCAGGGGCTCGTCGGGAACGCGCGGCTCGGCGTTCTCGTCGATGTCGATGGAGTCGCAGGAAGCCTGGTCCATGTAGACGGGGTTCACGGGCATGGGGAGCTTGTAGACCTTGAGCTTGCGGCCCTTGGCGTCGGTAGCGTTGGAGAGGGTCTCATACGCCGCGTGGCACTGCTCGTAGAACGGGTACTCGGGATCGTCGGACCAGATGCAGGCCATGACGCCGGGGGCGATGAAGGTCGCAACGTCGTCGATGTGGCCGTTGGTCTCGGAAGGATCGATGCCCTCGTGCACGAAGATGACCTTCTCGGCGCCGAGGTACTCCTTGAGCTCGTTCTCGATGTAGGCGCGAAGCTCCTCGCTCCAGGGCTCGTACTTGCGGCCGTAGTTGGGCCAGATGTTGTCCTCGTCCTCGTCAACAAGAACGGCGGAGCAGGTGCGGCCGGGGCAGAGCACGCTCTGGTCGGTCACGACGACGGTGCCCTCGCCGTCAACGGTGATGGCGCCGCCCTCGAGGATCATGTAGTCGGGGCGATAGCGCTCGACCTCGGCGATCTCGGCCATCTTGAGAGCGATCTGCTCGTCCTTGTCCCAGGGGAAGTACAGGCCGTCGATCAGGCCGCCGTAGGCGTTGAAGTGCCAGTGCACGGCACGCTTGCCGCCCTTGCCGTCGATGACGAAGGTGGCGCCGGTGTCACGGAACCAAGCGTCGTCGGTGGTCATCTCGATGACATGCACGTTCTCGCAGTCCTCGAAGACGGCCTTGCAGTTGGCGTAGTCGACCTGGTTGGCGCACATGTAGACCGGGGTGAACTCGGCAATGGTGCGGGCAACGTGCTCGTACTGCTTCTGGGCAGGCTTGGCGCCGTGGGCCCAGGTGTCGGTGCGGTGGGGCCAGCCCATCCACACGCGCTTCTGGGGAGCCCACTCTGCCGGCATGAAGAAGCCGTCGGCCTTGGGCGTGGAATCGGAC
>Ga0310695_10010097_pt1 | contig 13939 bp, 10 predicted proteins | sample RumenRJG_04DNA_FD_203882 | JGI IMG/M metagenome (GOLD analysis project Ga0310695, IMG submission 203882) | Bovine rumen microbial communities from Lethbridge, Alberta, Canada - RJG_04 (v2) (version 2) | ecosystem: Host-associated > Mammals > Digestive system > Stomach > Rumen | place: Canada... | reverse complement strand
TCACAGAATCCGCAGGCTGTAAAAAATTCGCCATTATCAAATTCGTTTTACGCTTATTTTTTCAATTTAAAATAGAAAAATATGAAACCGATATATATTTTTTTGACATTAATGCTTCTGATAATCTCTTGCAAAGAAAGAGCGAAGGATGTGGTATTGAAAGATGATTATCCGCCGATATATCCTGATTATTTGTCAGTTACAATTCCTGTTAATATCGCGCCGATGAATTTTAACGTGAAAGGTGCATCGGTTGTTGAGGTTGATGTTAAGGGCAGTAAAAGCGGAAATTTAACCATTAATGATGATTATGCTGATTTCCCGATAGAGGATTGGCACAAAATAGTTTTAGAAAATAAAGGCGGTTTTTTAACCTTTGATGTCAAGGCAAAAATCGAAGGCAAATGGTATGGCTACAAGCCGTTTGAAATGCAGGTAAGTGATTATGAATTAAACGATTGGGGAGTTACGTACCGCAGAATTTCTCCTGGGTACGAAGTTTTTGGTAAGATGGGATTGTATCAGAGGGAGATTGCCACTTTCGATGAATTTCCGATTATAGAAAATACATTGATACCGGGCAATTGTGTCAATTGTCATACTCCAAACGCTTGCAATCCTGATAGTTACACATTTCACGTGCGCGGCGCAAATGGTGCCACGATTGTGCATCACGACAATAAAACTGACATCCTGCAATCCAAAAGTCAAACGACGGGCGGCTCGATGGTTTATCCTTATTGGCATCCCTCGGGCAAGTATTGCGCCTATTCCACCAACGCTACGCGCCAAGCGTTTCACGTTGTTAAAGAGGAACTTATAGAGGTTTTTGATTTGGAATCCGATGTCTTTGTCTATTGTCCCGATACAAAAGATTTGATTTTGGATTCGTGCCTGATGACCAAGGAAAATTTTGAGACTTATCCAGCGTTTTCGCCCGACGGCAAGACGCTGTATTTTTGCACGTCTAAGGCATACGAAATCCCCGAAAATTACAAAAAAGTGCAGTACAATCTTTGCAAAACTGATTTTATGGACGGCAAACTCTCCGGCAAAATTGATACTGTTTTTGATGCCGTGGCGATTAACAAGAGTTGCACTTTTGCTAAACCGTCTTATGACGGAAAATATGTGATGTTTACAATTTCGGATTATGGCTGTTTCCCGATTTGGCATCACGAGGCTGATTTGTGGTTGCTGGATTTGCAGACCGGCAATGCGCGTCCGCTCGACGAAATCAACAGCCCCGACACCGAATCCACCCACAATTGGAGCATCGGTTCGCATTGGTTTGCGTTTGTTTCAAGGCGTGAAAATGGATTGTATTCTCAACTGTTTTTCGCTTGCATTGACGACCACGGCAAAGCCACCAAACCCTTCCTCCTTCCGCAAGAAAACCCCTTGGAATATTATTCAAACACGACCTATTCATTCAACGTGCCTGATTTCACGACGAAAAAGGTTGATATTGATTATCACGCACTTGGCAAGGGGTTGATGAAGGAGGAAAGGGTGGTGACTAAGAATTAGTTTTACATCCTATTTTTTTCGTCGTTACCGGCGCCTTGGCCTTTGTACTTGCTCTGCGCAGGGTTAAAACGATATTTCAACGTTATTGAAAAACTGCGGGTGTCGTATTCGCCATATTCAGTCAAATAACCCGACTGTGAATATAGTTTTGAATTGTTTTTCTGACTGAAAAATATGTCGTTAATACCGGCTTCGAGAGTAAGTGCATCGTTGAAGAACGATTTGTTGACATAGAAATCAACACCAATGTAGCCTTTGGCCTTTTCGCCATATTCCCAATTGCCACTGCTTTGGCAAGCAATATTCAATTCTATGTTCCAATTGTTTTTGAGGCGAAAGTCGTTTCGCATAAACACAGCCAAAAAAGGTTTTTCGAGGTCAATGGTAGTGTTTTGCGATTCGATGTCGAGCCATTGTTTCATCATCTGAAATCCAATCATCGGGCTGTAAAACTTGAAGGATGGTTGCGCTGCAATCTGAAACCCCATTTGCGGCAGTTTGTCGAGATTGATTTGGCTTAAAATTTCGGATTCAGGATTTTCGGGGTTTACGATGCGGTACTGAACTATGGCATCTTTGGTCTGACGGAAAGACACTTGCGCCATCACAAATGCAAACATCGCTGAAAGTTCTGCCTCGTGGTTGATTGAAGGTTTGAGAAGTGGATTGCCTGTTTGTGTGAGGTAGCGGCTCACATAATATGATGAATTGCTGAGTTCGCCGTAACTTGGACGTCTAATTTTCTCTGTGTAAGCGAGTTGCAACTGCAATGGACCTACCATTCCGGCAATTGACGCAGAGGGAAACAGTTCGTCATATACCTTTGAATTGTCTTCGTCCAAAATGCCGTCGGTATAATAGTCGTAATTGATATGTTCGTATCTCAAACCGGCTTTTACCTGATATTTTTCTTTGATAACATATTGATATTCAACGAATCCTGCTACATTTTGCTGAATGGCTTTGTTAATTGCTGTGGGCACATATTGTACGCTGTGGCTTATGTAATCATTTTTGCGGTTGGTGAACGACGTTTCCGCACCAAAATCAATTTGTCCGCATAACAGTTGATGTCCCAAGACGAGTTTTTGGGCTGCTAATTTGCCATATACATCGCTTTCGGTGATGATGTCGCGATTGTCAAAATTGTTGCTGAGGTCACGGCTTGTGCTTTCGCTTTTATGGTTGTTGAGCACAAGGTCAGAATTGAAATCCACCGAAAAACCGCCAATCCTGCCGTTGTAATACACGTTGAGCATATTGTCGTTGAATTTCAGCAACTTGTCGTGTGTTGTAAGCGAATTATTGTCAAACAATTCGCCACTGCGCATCACTTTAAGAATGTTGGCGTCGTTGGAATTTTCTTTGCTACGGAATGCGAAAGTGTATTTAGCACCGATATAGTTTTGGTCGTTGATTTGGTAATTGATGCCGCCGCCCAATGGATTGTAATCGGCTGAATAATTGTGATTTAGCGTGTTGAAAGTCTCCCATTTGTAGTTGGAATTGTTGAGCCCCTCCACTTCCGAGTAACATTTCTGATTCCATAGGCTGTATCGTCCGAAGGCAAACACATCAAGCCCGCCCTTGCGGTAATTGACGTTGAGATCTTCGTCGAGGTCAACAACTTTGCTTTGTGTGAACGCCGATTTGACATTGAATCCGAAACCCTCGCCGACTGGTTTCACAGTCGTAATCCTTACCACTGCCGAAACATTGGCGGCGTATCGTGCGCCCGGTGAGGTGATTACTTCAACATTCTTGATGTTTTCTGGCGATATGTTTTCCAATTCGCTGTTGTCGCGCACTTTCACATTGTTGATGTAGATTTCTGGTGCGCCCTTGCCAAATACTTCTATTCCGTTGCCGTCGTTGGTGGTTCTCAGACCGGGAATTTTGCCGAGCATCCGCATCGTGCTGCCCGTCTTGGCAAGCAGGCTGCCTTGAACGGTCGTTACCATTGCGCCGTCTTTGAGTTGTGTCTTGGGGACGGTGGCGGTAATGGTTACTTCGTCGAGTTCGAGTGCGGAAGATGTCAGTACGATTCTCTGAAAATCAACCACTTCCGAGAGTTTCTTGTAAAATGTCTCGTAGCCGATATACGAGATGTTTACAAACTCGGCGTTCTGCGGTTTTGCGATAGAAAACCTGCCGTCAACGTCTGAAATAGTGCCGTACAAAAATGATGAATCGGCTGCAAGGATTACTACGTTGGCAAACTCAACGGGCGTGTTTTGCTCGTTGAAGATTCTGCCCGAAATTGTGGTCTGCGCCTGCACTCGCAAGGCTGCTAAAACCAAGATGACAATTGTGATAAATGTTCTCATTGTTTTGTGTGTTTGGAGTTTTATGTTTACGAAAGCAAAGTTAAAGTGCGTTGTCATAACCTGCAAACGTCGTGTTACCGAAGATTTATGATTATATTGCTGTCAATCAGTAAATTAACTTAAACAATGCTCGTCAAAACAGTAACAAATCCGAAAATGTTACCGCTATGGTGCGCATTGATAATCAATAGTTTAACAATAATAACAATCGAAAAATTTTTTCACGTAGAGAAAGTTTTTTTTGCGTTTTGAGCCTAATGCACTACCTTTGTAACACCAAAAAAAAGCGATGAAACTTAGATTTATATTCATATTATTTGCACTTGTGATTTTTGGCTGCGAAAAAAAAGTAAACAACCCTGAGTTGGAGTTCGCATATTCATACCTATTGAAAGGCGAATATGAAGCCGCAAAACTTGTACTCGACAAGGCGAAAATTTCACAGGACGACAGCGCGGATTTCAAACTGCTGAGCGGTGTCGTTGATATTAGCCGTCAATATATCGGGCTGATTGATACGACTTTCATATATGATGCGCCCGCGCGGTTTGAGGACGAAGAAAGGCACGGTTGGGCGTTGCTTGCCAAAGGCGCGGCCTCTTACAATTATCGACCTGTCAACGAATGGGAAGATGCTGTTTATATCTTAAACCAAGCGTATGACATAGGCAAATCACTGAATATACGTGAGTTATGTTTTCAGTCGGCATTTTCGGCTGCTTTGTGTTGCAGCAATTCTGGCAATTATGATTCTTTCAAAAAATTTTGTCGTCGGATGAACGAAAACGCTGCTACGACATATCAAAAAGCGATTTCGCTTGAATGTATGCGGTATTCTTACGTTTTTAATGGACAAGAGGACAGTGCGGCATTATGCGCAAAAGAGGCATTCGGATTAGTAAAGGATTTGGAAGAATATCCTCAATTGACCAACCCAATATACGTGTCTTACGCCGACATTATCTGCAAGGAAGATGACTCTACTGCTGAAAAATACATGCTTAAAGTGCTTGAAACCAATGATTACAGCAATCCTTATCGCATTTTGGCAAAAATTTACCTCAAACGCGGCGACATCAGCAAGGCAGAAGACTATTTTGCAAAGGCATCGTCGTTTGGCGACATTTGGTTTAAAAACGAAATCGAACTTTGCCAACTTTTCGCCGAAACTTACGCATCCAAGGGACTATGGGAGAAGGCTTTTGTGATGCAGAAACGAATTGTTGAAATAGAACGCTTACAGTCGCAACGCGTCAACCCTCAGATTGCGTCGGCACAGCAACATTATGAGGATGAGGTTTTGAAAAAACTCGAACTCTCCGAACGCCGTCAGCGCAATACTATTTTAATTTCATGTCTGGTCTTTGTGATACTCTCGCTGTTGACATTGGTTCTATACTTGAAACGCAAGCACGAAAAACTCCAAAGCCAAAACACTCAAATTCTCAAAGAATCTCAGGACAAAATAGAGGAACTGCGCTCCGCCGACAAGACCGAAGAAAACTTGAAGGAAATCAATCGATTGCAGAAAAAAATCACCGATATTGAAAACCGTTACGCCGACATTTACCGCGAAGGTCGCTCTCTGTACGATAATATTTTTTCGGGCGATGGCAATGCGTCTCAATGGACCAAAAGTGATTACGACAAATTCATTGAATATTACAAAACCCTCGACCTCAGTCTCATAGCGCAGATAGAAGAAGAATATTCGGGTCTGAATCCGCGCCAAGTTTTCTTCAAAATCTTGCAGGCAAAAGGTTTTGAAAAAGAAAGGATAATGTCTGTTCTCGGCATCTTCACCGACGGAGCATTTCGGGCGTTGAAATCGAAGGTGGAAGCGAAAAAGAAAAACTGATCCTAAGCCCAAATTTTTTTTGAATTTTGAATCAAAACCGTTACTTTTGCATCGGAGAAAAAAACTAATTCGTTATGGCACAGTTGATAGCAAATCCGATATATGATTCTGCGTTCAAGTATATGATGCAGAACGAAAGGGCGGCTACCGTCCTTTTGGAGAATCTTTTGCGTAAAAAAATTCTCAAACTCGACATCCTCAGCAACGACACGCCCATCATTGAGGAGCAGAGCGGCGTAAGGATACTGCGTTTGGATTTTTCAGCGAAGGTCTTCAATCCGGATACCAACGAGCCTGAACTCATCACAATAGAGTTGCAAAAATCGTATCTTGACACCGAGATAATGCGTTTTCGTACGTACCTTGGTCAGCAATATTCCGACACCAAGAAGACGCAGCCCGAAATAGTGCAGACTTGGCGCAAAAACAAGCAGACTGGCAAGGCTGAGCAGGTGGAAATCAAAAAACAAGTGCCACTGCATATTGTTGCAATCTATATTTTGGGGCATCCGTTTCAGGAAATTCCGATTGAAAAGCCGGTGATTTACAATTATGCCAATCCTGTTGGCATCGAAAACGAGTCTGTGCCGGAAGTTTTGAAGACACGTTTTTTTAAGGGCGTTACTCACGATACCATCATTGTTCAAATTCCATATCTGAAAAAAAACGCCAAGACTAAATTAGAGCAAATGCTCGAAATTTTTTGTCAGGATTACATTTCAGACACCACGGAGCAGTTGCTCAACATTGATAATTTTGACCAAAAGTCGGAGGAGTTCAAGGCACTTGCCCGTCCGCTTCTCTTTGCCGTCTCCGATGTAGAATTGAGAAAAATAATGACCATCGAGGACGAGATGTCGATTCATTTTCAGAATGTTAAATACGTAACGGACGAAAACGAGGCATTACATTCTATGATTGAAGAAAGCAACAGGAAGTTGCTGGAAAAGGATTCGCAGTTGCAGGAGAAGGATTCACAGTTGCAGGAAACAAATCAACAACTTGCCAATTCCATCAAATTGCTCTATTCGGCAGGATTGTCGGTAGATGACATTGCGGCGAAACTTGGCATCCCTGTTGACAAAATAAAGACGATTGTGTAGGTGTTAATCGTGTTGCTGTCACAAATCTAAAAATTGATGGATTTAGTTTTCAATACGCTTTCCACGTCCTTCACCGAAAATGGCACAGCGCCTTTGCTCAATTCGGGAATGTTGAACGATTTTAGGCAGTTGTCGTAAAAATCGGGATATTTTTGCGGCAGGGCGAATGGTTTTGTTGTGTTGCCGTTGGTGTCAATGTGGAAAAAGTAAGGTTTCCCATACAATCCGTCGTCGCGCTTGCTCGCAAAAACCACCCATCGCGAGTTGGACGAAAATGTGTGGTAAGTATCGCTGTTTCTTGAATTTACTGATTTTAATGAATCTGTTGTCATTGTCTGCAAATCAATCATTCGTAATTCCGCCTCGCGATGCCAAATCGGGAATGTTCCATAATCAGATTCTGTGTAAATCAAATATTTGCCATCGGGCGAAACTGTTGGCAGACAGACAGATATAGGTTTTTCGCCGACGGTTGCCTTGACGATAGTGTCGGTATGATTGCCGATTTTGCCATCTTGAAAATCGATGCTTATCAAATCATAATGGACGTTGAGGATGTTGTTGACATTATCCTTTAAAATCGGCGCGGAACAATAGAAAATTTTTCTGCCGTCTGCTGAAAAACATGGAAAAGTTTCCGCCCGCGTCGTGTCGCACAAAAGCGGACTCGATATTATTTGATTAGTCTCAAAATCAGCGACATAAACATCTGATTTTGTGTCAAATACTTCCATTCTTTTTCCCGGTTCTGAATGGAATCCCGGAATTATCACGTTGGTAGAAAACACAAAATATCTGCCATCCAACGAAAAATGCCCATAGACAGACCCCGACGCCATCCCTTCCTTTTTGATGTTGAGTTTTTGCAAAAAGCCGTTTCTATTGAGAATCGCGCCGCCATTTTTGCCCCGCACGTAAAACAGCGATTTATTCGGGTCGTTTTTGGCAAAAGTGTGGCAATTCATACAAGAATTGTCGGTGATATTGTAGTTGCAAATGTCTTTCGTATCAAAATTTTCGATGCAGCGTTGCTCAATTTTCAATCTTGAAAACACCTCATAATCAGGCTCTATAAGTCGGTAAGTGAGGTATTGGTCGATGGAATCTTTCAAAACGTGGATGATGAAATCGTTGTATTGATAAAAAACGCTGCGTTCTTTTTCCTCAAAAACTGAAATTTTGATGTCGTTGCCAATTGCGGAGGACACCAATCGTTTCCAGTCGTCAATATCAAAACAAACTTGATTGCCGCTGCTTGATGCGTTGATTTTCAGGTTGTTGTATGAGGCGCAGACATATACGGAAAGGCAACTATCCCTCACCAAAAAGTTGAGCGGCGCAATGTTGGGCGGGATGCTTACGTCGATGTAATCGGGATAAATATCTGGCAATGAGTTAGTTTGCTTAAAGTTTTCGGGTTGCGAATTGCAAGACAGAAGACCAAGCATGACAAGTACGGCGAAAATTTTGAAAAATGTTTTCATTTTTGAAGTGCCTTGATATATAATTTGTTTAATCTTTCTCTATTGTTTTTAACGCAAAATTTATAATAATCTGCCTTGAATGTTTGGGTTTGTCCCAAAATTAAATCCGTACACAATAAATAATCAAGTGCAACGGTGTTTTCAGGATTGCTTTCCAAAAGTTCCGTTAAAATTTCTCTGCAATTATCGCTTATTCTGATTGATTTGGAAGTGTTGGAAAATTTTCTTTTTTCTAAAATTTCCTTTTTAACTTTTTCGTCCAAAGAATAAGGATTGTGTTTTTTTGCCCAATCTTTGTATAAAAGTGTCTTTTCTAAAATTCTGACATATTTCATCGCAATTGCCGTGTCGGCGCTGACAAGATTTATTTCACACAAACGCTTTAACATTTTGACGTTACGGTTTTTGGGCGAGAAAACCTCTGCTAAAATTGCCGCCCTTTCCGCCATCGCCATATCGCCAATCAAATAATAAAAATCGTTCATTAAAAAAATAGCCTCGCTGGGTGAATTTTCATCAATGTGAATTAACGTTCCAAGTTCTGGAATCGCTTGATTTTCAATTTTTTCAGGCAAAATTCCTTTCTGCGCTTGAATCATATTGTAATAAATTCCGGATTGTGCCGTCATCGTATCTTGTTTTAACGCTATTTGTTCCAACTTTTCAAAATGTTTGAAATAATATTCCGTTGAAATCGAATACGAAAATTCTGTATACAAATCGGGAAGTTTTGGCGAATAAACTCCCGGATATAAAAGATTGTTTTTGTATGTCGTTTGAAAATATCTTTGTCCGAAAAGAGGAATTATAAAAACAAGCGCGGGGATAATTATAAATTCTTTTAATTTCTTTTCTTTTAATGATTTAGCGGCGAACAAAAATCCAAAAATTATTTGAGCAAATCCTGCCGAATAATAAACAATTATAAGACATATTGAGGCGGAAATGAAATCTCCTTTTTTGAAAATTTTGGAATATATTCTGTATGAAAAAACTGCGAAAAATACCGTCAAAAGGAAATCCAATCTGAAATTATTGTTGAAAACAGTAAAAATCAAAAGGATTTCTATTGTTAAGGTTATAAAAAAACTCAAATTTATGGAGAAAATATTGTTTAAAATTTTCCTTAATTCTAATGCCGTAAAAAAAATCAGCATTGATGTAACTAACGGTCCTACAAACAGATAATAAAAAAATTGCGTAATAAAATCGCCTAAAAAAGCCGTTAAAAAACCGTTTTGAGAGAAATATTCAAAAAAATATTGTTTGGAATAAATAAAAATTTGGTTTTGCTCTTGTAAGAAAAAATGATATTTGTAACAAAAATGAAATATCATTAGTGATAAGAACGGCAAAACTGCAAACGTTAAATTATATTTTTGAAATTTTTCTAATTTCATTTTTTCTTTCTTAGTTGAATCTAATATTGGGCAAAGATAATACAAAAATCTGCAAAAACAATTTTTCGTTTGAGAAAATTTTTGCAATCGTTTGCGCATTTTTTCGGTTGGTTTGTATCTGAAAAATAGCGTTTAAAAGAGAAAAACTCAGTAAAATTGCATTGTAAAAAATTATAACAGAAAAAAATGATGACTTGTATATTTGATTTGGACGGAGTTTTGGTAGACTCTGCAAAATACCATTATTTGGCCTGGAAAGCCCTCGCTGACAAATTAGGTTTTGTATTCACCGAACAAGACAATGAGCGTTTAAAAGGTGTCAGCCGTATGAAATCTTTGGAAATCCTTTTGGAAATCGGCAAAATCAATATGACGGAGGCTGAAAAAGAAGAGGCGGCTGATGAGAAAAACAAATTGTACAGAAGTTATATTTCAAAAATGACTCCTGAGGAAATTCTTCCTGGCGTTGAGGATTTTTTGAAAGAATTGAAATCTTTGAACATAAAAACGGCAATCGGTTCTGCAAGCAAGAATACTTCTTTGATAATGGAGCGTACAGGCTTAGACAAATATTTTGATGCGATAGCCGACGGCACAATGGTTTCAAAGGCAAAACCCGACCCGGAGGTTTTCTTGAAAGGTGCTGAACTTTTAGGCTCTTTTCCTAAGGATTGTATCGTTTTTGAAGATTCCGAAGCCGGTATCGAAGCTGCTCACAGAGCGGGCATGAAAGCTATCGGAATAGGAGATAAGAACGTTTTGAAAGAGGCTGATTTAGTGATTAAAAACTTTGTCGGTTTTAATGTAAAAATGTTGCGATAGTAAAAAAAATTAAAAAAAATTTGGATTTTATAAAAATTCTCCATATTTTGCAGCCACTAATTTTATATTCATTAACCAATAAAAATTTTAACACCAATTATGGAAGGATTAAAAGTTGACGGAAGAATGAAAGTTAAGACCTTGAAAGAAAATTTCAAGAAAACTTTCGGTTATACTTTAAGAGTTTATAACACTCAGAATCACTTTGTTGATGAAGAATTGCTGCTTGCTGATGTTCGTCAGGACGACAGCGTTAAGACAGGAGAATTTTCTATTGATCCCGAATGGACAATTGATGAGTTTGAAAGAAATTTCAAAGATGCTTTTGCAATAAAAGTTCAGGTTGCAACAGCCGATGATTCAGCTTTGGCAGAAAACAACTTGAAAGTTATTTCCGGCAAATCGCTCAAAGTGGACGGCAGAATGAAAGTAAAAACTTTGAGGGAGGCTTTCAAAAATACTTACGGTTTCTGCTTGAGAGTTTACAATACGCAGAATCATTTTGTAGACGACGAATTGCTCCTTGCTAACGTCAGACAAGATGCTGATGCTGCAAAAACAGGCGAAACGACTATCGACCCGACATGGACAATTGACGAGTTTGAAAAGAATTTTATGGCAAATTACGGCATAAAGGTTCAGGTTTATACTCCTGACGACACTAAACTTGCCGAAAATAACATAAAATTGTTTTGGGGAAATAACTAATTTTTAATTTGTTTCTATTGCATATTTATGATTTTGATCCCGTGCATTTTTTTGCGCGGGATTTTTTTTTATTTTCTTAAAGTTTATAAACCTTTCTTAAAACTTGTATTCAAACCGGTAACGCCGGCGAAGCGTTGAGTTATATCAACAAAATTCAGGTTCGTGCCGGTGTTCCTGACGAAAACCAAGCAACCGAAGCCACGATGGAAGTTCTTCAAGACGAAAAACAATATGAACTTTGGTTTGAAGGCTGTCGTTGGAATGACATCGTTCGTTGGGGTATTGCAAAAGAATGTTACGACGAAGTTTTGGATAATATTCCTTCACAATACGATGAATTTTGGTGGCCTTCACTTGCAAATGGAAAACCTGCAAAAGCCGATAAAGACGGCAATCCCGTAGATGAAAACGGAAATCAGTTGAAAATAAAGGACAGACCTCATAAATTATATTATGAGGAAATCCATCCGTTTGATGACAAAGGTACAAAAGTCGAATTTATCAAAGGCAAACATGAATATTGGCCGATACCGCAGAGCGTTATTGATGTTAATCCCAAGATGCATCAGGTTCGCGGCTGGCAATAGTATATAAAGTTTAACTTATCAAAATCCGGGATACAATAATTAGTATTCCTTTAGGATAAAGCATATTTTTTTAGCCCCGTACATTTTATTATAGTGTGCGGGGCTTTTTTTCTTTACATTAACAGAAATTTCCAGAGCGGGATTACTTCTATTGTTTTGCCGTTTTCCTGTATTGTTTCTTCTTCTTCTTTTGTGATGATAATAAGACGGTCTGCCTCAAAATGTGAAAAAATAGTTAATAACGCCTTCACTTCCCGTTCCCGTGTCTGAGGGTCGGAAATCGAATAGGAAACCTGAACGGCGGTTTTTTTGCTGCGGACAAAAAAATCAACCTCAACCCCCGACATATAATAAAAAACTTCTGTTTTGTAACGCCTTATAAGATTTACCGCAACGATATTTTCCAAAAGCGATGTGTCGGAGTTCATCAGAAAGAGGTTCAAAATGCCGTTGTCTATGAAGTAGTATTTCTTGTTTGAAACCTTGTCGGCAATTTTGGCGGCAATATTTTCCACCGGTAAAATAAGCCATGATTCGCTCAGGTAATTCAGATAATCGGAAACCGTTTCCAAGTTGATTTTCCGTCCTGCTGCTGAAATCATGTTCGCAAGCCTTGAATATGAGGACGGCTGTTTGACGTTTTCCGCCAGTTTTTTTATCAGAATTTTCAATGCTTCAGTGTTTCTGATGTTGTAACGGGCTATCAAATCGCCGAAAAAGATTTTGTTGAAAAGGTTGCTGAGCCAGTCCCGCTTGTCCACGATGTTGGTAATCTCCGGCAAACCTCCGTTTTTGAAATATTTTTCGGAGTATTTCAAAATATTGCTGTGCTGGCTGTATATGAAATTTTTTTCTTCAGTGTTGATATTCAGCGGTTTCAAAAACTCTGAAAACGAATACGGAAACACTTCTTTTACCATGAAGCGTCCGCCGAGGGTTGTCGATATTTGCGACGAAAGCATTTTCGCATTGCTGCCCGTAATGTAAACCCTGTATTTTTGGTCTGCCAAACGGCGGGCAAATTTTTCCCAGCGGTCAATGTTTTGAATCTCGTCCAAAAAAATGAACGGTTTGTAATCAAACATTTCTTCGTAACAGGTTTTTATTAAATCCAAGTCTTCAAGTTTCAGACCGTCAATCCTGTCGTCCTCAAAATTAAAATAGAGAATTTCCGACATTTTATGACCTCTGTTTAAAATGGAGCGTATAATTTGGTACATTAAATAGGATTTTCCGGCACGCCTGAGCCCTACAAGTACGTAATTCAAATTGTCCTCAAATTTATAATCGCGTTCATAAAAATCAATCTCCGATATAATTTTTTGATTTTCAGCGATAATGTATTTTATTAAGTCCTTATTCATAGCTGATTTTTTTTGCAAATATAATACTTTCGGTTTATAAACCGAAATATTTTCCGATTTTTTCGGTCTATAAACCGAAACATTTGCCAAATTCTTCGGTTTATAAACTGAAGGTGATTTGTTTAACCATGTACATTAACGGCTACGCCGCCAATGTACATGCTTATAGATATATCGTCTTCCAGACTATTATTATGTATAAATGCCGTGCCGTGCCATACGCATCATCGCTGACATGCTGTGATATGAAATAATTAAAGGTATAATATACAATTAAAATCTTTTTTACATAAAATTAACTTTAAATGTTAAAAAACGCTTTTGAGTAAAATTTACATTACAAAAAATAAGGTTATGTTTGAAATGTAAACTTTACATTTTTGCCTGTCTGAAGGTTAAGTTTTCTATTTTTTTAAAATTATTTAATATTGATTTTTAGCCTTTTACACAAAAAACTAATTTTTTGTTTCAAAAAAATACAAAAAAATTTTTCTTTTTGGATTTTGCAATTTATCTTCGTAACTGTTAAGATTAGTTAAGGGGTGTTAATTACGAACATCAATTTTAACAGACTAAAATAATTATACGGGATACGACAACATAAAAAATGTTTTATCAACTATCTTACTGACGAAACAATTTTAAAAAAAAGACTATTAACTTTGATGTTTTTATCATTTAGAAAAATGCAAGTTAGTTAGTCTTTAGTAGCAAAATAGAGTTTTAATTTTTTTTATTAACAATAACAAAATAATA
>Ga0310695_10010093_pt1 | contig 13946 bp, 9 predicted proteins | sample RumenRJG_04DNA_FD_203882 | JGI IMG/M metagenome (GOLD analysis project Ga0310695, IMG submission 203882) | Bovine rumen microbial communities from Lethbridge, Alberta, Canada - RJG_04 (v2) (version 2) | ecosystem: Host-associated > Mammals > Digestive system > Stomach > Rumen | place: Canada... | reverse complement strand
GATCGCGAAATGTCTGTCATATCCGGGGACAGGGCACAGGAATTTGACCTTATCCAGCTTGCACCAGGGGGTGTTGCCCATGATGCCGTGTGTCATCGCCCTGGATACCGTGTCATACATGACGTTCAATGAAGAATTTCCGTAAATGATGATATTGTCCGGATTGGTCTCCATCATGTCGCCGAGCAGGACCTTGGCCTCGTGTACGCCGGTCAGGACCCCGTAGTTGCGGCAGTCCGTACCGTCCTCGCAGGCGAGATCGCTTTCCGAACTGAGGACATCCATCATTCCCATGGAGAGGTCCAGCTGTTCCACACTGGGCTTTCCTCTGCTCATATCCAGGTTCAGGTCCATCTTCTGGTAACTTTTATAGGTTTCCTTGAGCGCTTTGAGCTCGGCAGTCAGTTCATCTCTGGTCATTTCAGCATATGCTTTCATCTCTGCTACCTCCTTGTCATCCAGATAAGACCGATTATATCCGTTTTACAATGTCATTGCAATGAATATTTGTACTCCGGTATACAATTTCTAAATTTTATTTTCCTTAAAGAGGCGGATCTGTTCCAGAAATGCTTCCCCGTACTCCTTCGAGTTCTTCTCCCCAACGCCGTAGACTCTGCGGAGCTCCTCCATGGAATCAGGCATAAAGGCTGCCATCTCGTACAAGGCTCTGTTCATGAATATGATATATGGCGGCACCCTCTTCTCAGCTGCGATCCCCGAGCGCAGTTCCCGAAGCTGCCTGTACAGCGCGGCGCCTTCCTCATTCAGCCTAGCCTCGTAGTCGATCCCTCTCTTTCGGGCGGTCCTGCGCCCTTCCCTGTGGGTATAACGGTCCAGTTCCCTCACGACCGCGTCCCATCCCTCTTCCTGATAAGAGACAAAGAGCCTGTTCATCGAGATCGTCATAAACTCGTAGAAAGCTCCTTTCTCCTGCTCCAGTTCGATGAAGTCTTCCGGCTGGTCTTCTTCGATGACCTCCTCCCAGTCTGTGTGAACGTCCCACTCCTTCTCCTCTTCGAGAAGTTCCTGAACAGCGCTTCGAAATACCAAATAGTTCATCCGGCTCCTTTCCCAGACAGAACTGCCCGGTCCTGCCCTGTATGGAGCCCGTGCCGCTGCCGCAGCGCCGCCAAAATACTGCCGCTGCCGGACACAGCACATTGCCGCTGCCAGCCTGTCTGTAACAGTATAAAATTTGAATAATGGATACGTCGCCGCAGAAGAACTCCGCGGTCCATCGGAAGAATTCCGATACACACATATTACGAAGAAAACGGAAGGAATGCAAATCCTTTTTGCATTCCTTCCGTCGTTTCTGAGCTGCTGCGCTCAGCTTTTTTCGATTACTGACAGCGTCTGTGATCAGCTTTTCTGTTTACTGATGGCATCTGCGATCCGGGCCGCAAGTTTCGCGTTGTTGATCAGGAAAGCCTTCTGCGACTCCACGCTCTCCGACCCCAGATATTCCTTGATCCTGCCCATCATGTAGCCGGTGATCGCTTTGCCCATGACGTTGTTCTTCTTCACATCCAGCATTGCCTCGTCCACGGCTTTCTTGGTGCGGACGGGATCCAGTTCATACTCCTTGGGTACAGGATTGACCACCAGAACACCGCCGCCGATATTCATCATCTTCTTGATATGCATGATCTCCGCGAGCTCCTCGGGCGTATCCATTCGATAGGTCAGCCTGAAGCCGCTTCCGCGCACCATGTATTCGGGCATTCGGTCTGTCTTGTATCCCACAACGGGAACTCCCTGGGTCTCCAGATACTCCATGGTCAGTGAAAGGTCCAGGATCGGCTTAGTGCCTGAACATACGACCATGACCGGATTCCTGGCCACCGACTCCAGATCCGTGGAGATGTCCATCGTCTTCTCGGCCCCGATCTGCGCGCCGCCGATGCCGCTTCCGCAGGCAACGGGAATCCCTGCCAGTGCGGCCGTCTGCACTGCGGCAGCGATGGTCATGACGCCGTCCTGTTTCTTGGCGAGCAGGATCGGGATGTCTCTCGCGGAGGCTTTGAAGATCGAACCTCTGCGCTGCTCCAGGTACAGGATCTCCTCTTCCGTCAGTCCGATATGGATCTGGCCGTTCAGAATTGCCGTAAACGCAGGTACAGCTCCGAATTCCCTGACCGTGTTTCTCATCCGGAAGGCGAAATCGGCGATGCCCGGGTAGATCATGCCGCCGAATGTCGCGGCGCTCTCGATGGCGACCACAGGCTTACCTTCCGCAAGCGCTCTCTCCACTTCTTCAGAGAATACGATATAACCGTCCTTGGTGTGCTTGAGCACCACCTCGGAATCAGGTGCCCCGGCAGCTGCATCCGCTGCAGACGCCTCCTCATGGACCGCGGAGAACATATCCACGAAGTCCATCCACGCCTCGATGTCATAGCGGATATCCGGCGAAGCGACCAGCTCACCCTCCGAATCGATCAGATAACTGGCGGCCGGTTCCGGTGTGCCGTCCAAAGTGGAGTGATCCGTGTCGTCCGGATCTTCCCAGCTCTCCGAAAGGCGCTCCGTCTCGATACCCACCCATCCGTTGGCAAATACATACAGGCTGCTCACCCACTCATTGGTGCCCGACAGGATCGCTTCGATACTGTAGGTCATTTCCTCTGACTTTTCAAAAAAGTGAATGATATTTTGACGGACATCATCCTTGGTCAGTCCCATTTTCCCGATGTGGGCTGATGTGCACGCCAGTGCCGCGCCGCTCAGGACCACGAACTCTCCCGAGTCCACCCATTCGGAGAGCTGTTCAAAAAAGGCTCTGTCCTCAAGAAGCGTGAGCATAATGTGCGCGGGTATATACCCGGCATCGTCGTTTTCCTCCGTCCAGTCCGCGAACTGCTCCTGTACGTCCACAGAAGCCATACGGATCAGTTCTCCGGCCGTGAACGGAGCTTCTACAATGTCTATGTTACCGAATTTGTTGTAAAAATCAGATGTGATCATCCCCATAGCTATACCCTCCAAACAGCTTACTTTACCACTACCATTATAACACTTAGCATCTGCCTTTGACTGTTTGGATTATAAAAAACGGATGAAATGCCGCAGGGCTTTCATCCGTTTTTTTGATTATTCGTTGGAAACGACCGTGTCGACGACGCCGTCCTTGTCCGTATCGAGCAGGATCTTGTCTGCTACACCGTCATCATCGGTATCTACTGCGACAGCATCGACTTTGCCGTCTCCGTCAGTGTCCACAGCGTATGCATCCTCTTTGCCGTCTCCGTCCATATCAACCATCTCGCCCTTTGCAGGCTCCTCTGCCGGTGCCTCTTCCTCAGCAGTCTCCTCCGCTGCCTCTTCCTCTGCAGGAGCCTCTTCCTCTGCGGGAGCCTCTTCCTCTACAGCCTCCTCCGCTGCGGGAGCCTCTTCCTCTGCCGCTGCCTCTTCATCCTCGAATGTATCGGTCTCGTCGAAATCCTCGTCGAACTCATCCAGATCATAGGCATCGTCTTCCTCGCGTTTTTTCAGGAAATACACTGCACCTGCAGCTGCTGCCGTTGTGATCGCTGTTACCAACAGTTTGCTCCAAATTGACATCTCTCATTCCTCCATTTTCATAAAATGTAATATTTGCCGTTTGGGTGTAATCATCTGCATCGCCCGTCAAGGTATTCCGCCGTGTGAATACACCTATGTCTGTTATTTTACACGCTGCGGACAAAATATACATTACCAATTTATGAATTTTGTATGAATAACTTAAAAAAACAATTACTATCCGGCCCTTTGCAATTCAGGCCCGCCGGGTCAGACAAGATAATTCACCCCAAAGACCAGTCGATCGCCTCATTTTCTTCGTCCTCGTCATCCTCATCTTCCCCGGCCAGTTCCGAGACCATGCAGATCCCGATCCCGGCTTCACCTGCTCTGTCCATAATTGCCGGAATTGCCTTCTCGTCTGTCACATAGACCGGAAAGACCCTGCCTTTCGGATCTTCTATATGAAGGAGCCGGACACCGCTTCTCCCCCACCTTTCGTCGAGCGTCTTAAGCCATCCGATCATGCCGTCGCTCTCCGAAAACCAGCTGCTGCTGAGCAGCAGGTGGTAATGATCCGCAATATCATCCAGGCACCAGACTATATCGCCGATATCGTCATCGGGTTCAAACCCCATCGCAGACCCGTCGCGGATCAGCAGCTCTATGAACTTGCTCGTCCTCTCTTTCACAGACGCATCCTTGCCAAGGCCCTCCAGATAGTGTTCGGCAATTTTCGCAGTATCTGCATTTAAGGCCATAAGCTCCAATAATTCCAGCATATCCTTGTCTGACAAGTTCATATCTGCCTCCTCTGTCTCAAATACTCTGTCTTTAAATACTGATCTCTGTATTGTCATTTCTGTTCCGGCACCAGAAGGCGAAGCGCCCGGTGCAGGTTGGTCAGCTCCACTTTCTTGTAAGATCCGGCGTATTCGCCGTCGCGCGTCCACTTGACCCGTTCCTGCGATTCCAAAACGATATGCCTTGTCTTGAACTGATAGACAAAATCCGACGCATTCGACGTGTGATTCAAGTACTGGATGATGTCGTTTAGTTCGAGAATATTGGACGGCATCTTGATGAGCGTCACCTCGAACAGGCCGTCGCTCATGTCCACCTCTTCTCCGGTGATGTCCGGAAAACCGCCCACGGATTTGGAATTTGTGACCATTCCGAACACGAAATCATCCGTGACGGACAGTTCCGCCGACTCCACACGGAAGCGATAGATACGGATCTTCCCGATATCCGTCATGCCCTGTATGATGTAAGCCAGATGGCCGAACTGGTTCTTGAGGTCCTGCGGCGTCTCGTAAGATGTTCCGGTAAAAAGACCGAAGGCCGCGACGTACGTGAAATACGAGTCGCTGTTGAACTTCCCCAGATCGCACTCGAATATCTTCCCCTCCGTGACCGCCCGGGCAGCTGCCTTCATATCGCCCGGAATTCCCAGACTCGTTGCGAAATCATTGGTCGTTCCCGCTGAAACAAACCCGATGGGAACGTCGCCCCAGTGAGGGTTTTCCATGACCCCGCTGACCACTTCATCCAGTGTGCCGTCGCCGCCGGCGCAGATGACACAGTCATAGTCCTCCTGACAGCTTCTGAGCAGCCTCCTGGCATCCCCCTGACACTGCGTGGGATAGCAGACCAGCTGATCGGTCTTTTGAGACAGCGTCTCCAAAATGTCCATCAGGTCACCCCGGATCTGCGATTTTCCGGATACGGGATTGAAAACAAACAAGATCTTTTCCCACTTTTTCCCGTACTCACTGTAAATATGATCTCTGTCTTTATTCTCCGAAAGAGTAGTCATCTTCCTGTCCTCCGTACTTATACCTGTCTTCCATCTCTTCGATCTTGCGGCTGAGCAGATCAAACAGCCATCCCAAATACCGCATAGCCGGTTCCGTCGCGATCGCGAACAGAACGAACAGCATAATGCACTCCGTCGAAATGTGCCGGATCGAGAACAGCCAGCTGAAGAAATAGGCAAAAAAGCAAAGGCCGACCATACAGCCCGATATAACGGCCCAGTGATATTTGTTCATCGGCGTGCAGATCCGGATCAGGATCATAAATCCGACGATCGCCAGAAGGAAAGTCGCCGCGACGGAGATGTCTACTTCCGCGACTTTAAATGTACTGCCGAAAACAACCAGCGCTGCGATCGCGAAGAAGTCTGTCAGCGCTGCCGGCATTGCGCTGAATGCAACCTTGCGCAGGAAATTTCCCTCAATCCTCTTGTGATTGGGTTCCATAGCAAGGAAGAAGGCGGGAATACCGATATTGAACATGCTGATCAGCGAGATCTGCGACGGCTGCAGCGGATATACCAGGACATTGATGATGGAGAACACCGAGAGCAGCAGTGAGAAAATATTCTTCACCAAAAACAGCGTCGCGGAGCGCTCCACATTGTTGATGATCCTGCGCCCCTCGTTCACGATCTGCGGCATATGGGCAAAATCGGAATCCAGAAGGACGACCTGTGCCGCCTGCACCGCTGCGTCCGACCCCGCTGCCATGGCAATACTGCAGTCCGCGCTCTTCATGGCCAGAATGTCGTTAACACCGTCGCCCGTCATGGCGACCGTGTGACCTTCCGCCTGCAGCGCCTTGACGATCTTCTGCTTCTGGTCGGGCGTCACTCTGCCAAACACTGTATATTTACGTACGGCGTCCCTGATATCCTCGTCACTTCGAAGCCAGGATGCATCCACATAGCTCTCTGAATTTTCGATTCCCGCCTGTCTGGCCACTTCGGATACAGTGAGCGGGTTGTCTCCTGAGATCACGCGGACATTGACACCCTGTCTGCTGAAATAACTGAAGATCTTCTTCGCGTTCTCTCTGAGCGGATTCTGCAGCAGCACGAAAAAGATCGGCTCTACTTTCTTGCCGTAAAGCCCGTTCTTAGGCACCGGGAGAGACCGTCTCACATTGCCTCCGAGCCCTGTGTCATCTCCCATGTACCTGCCGAAGATCAGGACGCGCAGCCCCTTGTGCGCATATTCGTCCACTATGTGACTGTATTTTTCAAAATCTTCGCAGAGTACGAACTCCGGCGCTCCCAGCACATAGGTGGAGTCCGTGAACTGCACGCTGCTGTATTTGTAGCGGGAACTGAAGGGAAAGACCGACATCGGCTCTCTCTTGCCTCTTGCGCGGAAGTACTCGCGCATGGCCCGCATTGTGATATTGTCGTCCGGCAGTACGTCCAGATATTCTCCGACAACTCCTTTATAGCGCCGCAGCTGATCATCCGTGAATTTCTGCGCCGGCACTGCATCCGCCACCAGCATGCTGTTGTCCGTGACCGTCCCCGTCTTATCGACACAGAGTGTGTCCACGCGGGCCAGCGTCTCGACACTCTTCATATCGTGGAGCATAACGCTGCGCCTTGCCAGCATGACCGAACTCGTCGCAAGTGTAACGCTGACCAGCAGATACAGTCCTTCAGGGATCATTCCGAGGACCGCGGCCACCATTCCGACCACACTTTCCCGGAAGCTGTTTCCCTGCATCACATAACTCTGAACAAAAAGAGTGGTGCCGATCGGGATGATCATAATGCCCGCCGCGATGACGATCCGGTTGATCGAGCGCACCATCTCGGACTGCTCGCCGACCGGCATCTTCCTGGCCTTCAGCATCAGCTTGGAGATATAGGAATCCACGCCGACCTGCGTCAGTTCCGCGGTGCACTCGCCGGAAGCCACAAAACTGCCCGACATCAGGGGATCTCCCGGCCCCTTCACGATCTCGTCCGCCTCACCGGTGAGAAGCGCCTCGTTGACCGCCACTTCTCCGCTTATCACGACCGCGTCTGCGGGGATCTGGTTGCCCGCCTTGAGCGCGATCACATCTCCCAGCACCAGCTTGTCGATCGGAACCCTGCGCAGCTCCCCGTCGCGGTAGGCCGCCGATGTGGGCTCATTCAGAATACTGAGATTGTCCAGTACTTTCTTGGCATGGAGCTCCTGAAAAATACCGATCAGCATGTTGGCAATGATCACCGGCAGGAATGTCAAGCTGTTGAGCGCACCCGCCACGATCAGCAAAAGGCTGATGATCAGAAAGATCAGGTTGAAGTATGTAAATACGTTTTCTTTAATAATGTCTTTGGTCGTCTTCGCGGTGCGGTCGATCTGTACATTGACTTTGCCCTGCTGGGTCAGTTCCCGGACCTGCGAAGACTCCAGTCCTACTCGTTCTATTGTAATCACCTCGGATCCCGTCAAATCACTGTGACGTTCTTTTTTATAACGTTTTTTATGACGTTCTTATCCCGCTTTGGTCCAAAGCCGGATCTGCAGCAAATAAAAACAGCTGCATGCTAAGAATCAATTATAGCATGCAGCTATTTAATTTCGATTGCCAGTTTGTGAATTTTGTCTAAAATCAGTATGTCAAAACTCACTCGCCCACTTTTTCCGTCTCGATGATGAACTTGACACTGCCCTTTTGTCCCTCAGAAATTCCCGAGAAATTGGTAAATTCCCGCTCCGCTTCCCTGGCCGCCCTGACGCACCGGATCACCTCCAGATAATCGGGCCCGGCCAGCTCCGCAAGGCTCTGAATCCCCTCGCTGTCAAATTCCGATACGCCTTCCGCGAACGCGTCCATGCCTTCCACAAGCAGCCAGTAGGCGCTGCCCAGCTCGCATCCGGCTGACGAGATCTGCCCGAAGGCACGGCTGAGCTGTGAGGATCCCTCCGCCGCTTTTCGGACCGCTTTGTCAAACTGCTCAAGTCCCTTCGTGAGCCTCCGGCTCCCCTGCGACAGCGACGAGACGCCGGTCTGAAGCTCCTGCATACCGGCAGCCAGCTGCTCCAGCGATTCTCCCGCTCCGGAGAGCCCCTTCGCGTACTCACCTGCGATGCCGAAGGCTTCTTTCATCTCCGTCATCGTCTTTTGGATCTCCTCAGTCTCCTCGCTGCTAAGAGCGCTCAGATCCGGGATCTCCAGGACCGGCACTGCCTCTTTGGCATCGGCAATGGCGGCGCTGCGCGCATCCAGCTCTTCCTGCATGTCCCCCAGCGTCTGCGCGACCAGTTCATCCAGACTGATCTCCACATCTTCCGGGTCGAGCTCTACCTCGACCTCGCCTCCTGTATTTTCACTGATCTCGTCCTGTATCTCGCCGATCAGCTGTGCCTTCACATCATCGATCTGGTCCTGCGTGAGTCCCAGCCCGTCCAGCGCGCTGCTCCGTTCGATCACATCCTGCACGGTTCCTCTTGCATCTTCCGCTGTCAGGCTCGCCGCCTCATCCGCTGCCCGGCCGGCCGCGTCCTGCACAGCCCCCTCCGCTGCCGTGATGACTGCCTCGTTTGCCTGTGAGGAAGCCTCCTCGTCAAGTTTCGCGGCAAAATCCGGATCCAGATCTGCCAGAACCGGCGCCGGATTCTCGTCAACGGCCGTTTTGAGCCCCTCTACCTGTTCACTGTACGATTCCAGATACTGCGAGAGCGCTTTAAGTTTGTCCAGCGTGTCTTCTGCATTTTGGAGCTTTTCTCCCAGTGCCTTGCTGTCCTTTTCAATCGTCTCAAGCGCTTCCTGCACTTTCGCGGCTTCCTCTTCACTCCCCTCGGATGAGATAGACGACAGATCGATCTGCCCCAAAGCGCCTTCGATCTGCGAGAGCCCTTTCTCGAGGGATTCCGCCCCCGAGGTGAGCTTGGAAACGTTGCCGCTCAAGGCCTGAAGCCCCTGATCCAGTGCGCCGGTGCCGTCTGCGATCTGCGCGAGTCCGTCAAAATACTGCGACAGATATCCTCCGAACTCCTCCCCGCCGTCCGCCAGTTCCCCGGATGCGTCCACCAGCTCCGAAGAGGCATCTGTCAGCTCGTCCATGTCATCCGACAGATCCTCGAGGTCGCGCAGGTCCTCCTCCTCGACCTCTTTGAACAGCCCGGTGCTGACGACAGTGGCGGTGAAGTCCAGTTCAAATTCCTGCGCCCTCGCCTCGATCTCCACATATTCCGGCAGGTCGATCTCCTCGGTCACCTCATAATCGGCAAGTTTGAGGCTGTCCATAAGGCCCGGAAATGCAATTCCGACCACCGCTTTCTGCTCTCCCAGGTCGATCACCCGGCCGTTCGTCACTTCCACATCCTCAAAGACATCCGACGACAGAAGCGCGGACGAGAGCACCATGAACGGCACGTCAGTATTGTTGTCATAGTCAAAGCGGATTCTGACCGCGCCGGTCTTTCCGGCGATCTCCGCAGCGGTCTTCTCCTCTCCTTCCAGATAATAGGAGACCCGCACATCCACGGGCAGCTCCCGGTCCGACAGCCCTTTATAACGGATATCCTCGCCGTGGTTTTCCCACAGATACCGGCCGTCTCCCATGTCGCTGTACTCCTCGTCTCCCTCCGTATTCTTGATTTCCCTGAGGTCTGAGAAATCTTCCACAGGGAGAAGACCCGTGCCTTCCTGCGCACCGCCGATCTCTGTCAGGATCACTTCGACCGTCTTCTCCGTCGGCTTGCCGGACGCATCCGCCTTGACATAGACGGTCTCCTCCTTACTGCCCGGAACAATGAACGGCGCATCGGCTGCCGGACGAAAAGCTTGTCCCTGCGCACCCTCTCCGGTGCCGGTGGTTCCTCCGGCGTTTTCCGCCCCGCCGTTCTGCGCGCCTGTATCCTTCTGCTCAGCGGAATCGCCTGCGCCTCCAAAAGTGCAGGCACTTGTACTCACCGCAAGCACAATGCAGAGCACGGTGCAGAGCGTTGAACGGATCCATATTTTGCCCCATCTGTGCTGCCTGTTCATATTCTATACCCGTTCCTTTCCGGCCTGCGGAGCTGCGAACATCACTCCGCGTTCTTAAGCGCCTCGTCCATGGGCACTTTATTGATCTTCCGATATTCCAGCACGGCGATGACCGCATAAGAAGCGGCCCCGAGCGCCATCATCTGCATGTAGACCTTCCTGTCCACATACAGGTCGATCCACCCGGTCATTTCCATACGGATCATCACTTTCATCAGATATCGGATCAGCTTCGAAACGCCCGGGATCGTCGCCGCAAAGCTGATCAGATACACCACTGTGGTGGACCGGATATACAGCTGCCCGATCTCGCCGCCCGTATATCCCAGTATTTTGGCCATAGAGATGGACTGCGCGTTTTTCTCGATGATGATCTTGGACAAAATATAGATCAGGACCAGGAAAATGACCACCGCGAAGAAATCCACCAGATACATCATGCTGCCCATGGAGATGGTCAGCTGCCTGCACACTTTGGTCAGCGATTCAAGATCGATCTCCGAGGCGATATACTTGTCGTCGATATCCGTGATCGGCGTCTGCGACATGTAACCCGAGAAATAGTCCTTTCCCAAGTCAAAACACTGATTCATCGTCTTCTGTTCCATGAACACACAGATCGACGCCTGATAATCGTACACACCTGCCACCTCAAAGGTATACCGGTCCTCGCCGTATTTTTCCTGCAGTACGATGCGATCCCCGGGAAAAACATCGTACTTGTCGGAGTACGCCGACGAGATCAGGACTTTGGGGAACGCCCCGGCGGCGTCTGCGGTGCTTTGGGTGCCCGCGGCGGTGCCTTTGGAGGTGTTCGCGGCGGTTCCGGAACTTCCGGCGGTACTCGCCGCAGTTTTCGCGGCCTCTGCGGCGCCCGGGTCGGATTCGGGGATTCCCTTCACATAAATGCTGTCCGACTTCATCCCGTAGATCATGACATCCTCACTGTGGTACGGACCGTCCGCGGGCGTTCGGAGGTTGTAGGCGCTGAACTTCTCAGCCGTCTCGTTTTCTGTCTCGACGCCCCTCGCGAATTCCATCATCTTCAGGGCGCCTCTGAGTTTGTGATCTTCATCCACAGCCTCCAGCGGGATCTGCAGAATGTACTGGTGCTCTGCCAGAAGGTTCTCCGCGATCACCTGCTTGTAGTGGTCCAGTGCCACCGGAAGTGCCAGCCCGAAGATCAACAGAATATTGGCAAAAAAGATACCGAATAAAAGAATCAGATAATTGGGGATATTCTGCGCGATCACGCGGATCCGGAAGCGGTCCATAAAGGGAATGCCCGGGCTGAGAGGGAATGCCTTCCTTGACTTTCTCCTGCGCAGATCCCTGCGGAGGAACTGCAGCGGCGTAAGTCCCAGCGACCAGCGCAGCACCCCCCATGTGATCAGCGCCATAATGAGGATCGGTACTGCCGTCGTCTGGACAAATGCGTCTGCATTCCAGATCGTCACGTATTTTGGCAGGCTGTAACTGTTGTAGTACATGTCCGCGCACACATTCTTGAGCGCCGTATACCCCAGAATATTGCCGATCACCGCGCTGACCAGCGTCACCAGGAGCGGCATCGCCATGTAGTGCCTGACCAGTTCACTCTTCGTAAACCCCATCGCGCGCAGCGTTCCGATGACCGGCGCTTCTTTGCTGATCGTGTTGCTGATCGTGATGCCGAACACAAACGCGATAATGCCGATCATGATGTAAAGCAGAAGCTGCATCATCGCGCGGTCGCTCCCCATATCCTCGCCGGTAAAGCGAATCGCCTGATTGGCATACCGAGGGATATAGCTCTCGAGCTTCACCTCTTTACTCAGGCTTTTCATCAGGTCCTCGCCGCGGTCGTTCTCCTCTTCCTCGCTCCCCGGCGGGTCGACGTATTTCCACGCATAGTCAAAATACAGCGTCTTCTCAGGGTACTGTCCGAACTCCTCCGGCGAGCAGACCGCCACTCCGAATTTGAGCGCATCGAACATCGTGTCGTTATTGTCCGAAAACATCGTGCTGTAATCGGAGAGTGCCACAAGCCCTGTGATCACCCAGCCGTCCTGCGGCGCGGCGCTGCCTGCCGTGTCTTTTGACTCAGTCACTTCACCGCTGCTGTCTTTTGACGCTGCTGCCCCGTCGGACGCGGGCCTGATCCTGTCTCCCACCTTCAGCCCGTTGTTGTCCGCATACATCCTGTCCACTGCGATCTCGCCGGGCTTTGCCGGAAGCTCTCCTTCCATCAGACAGACCAGATTCACCTGCTCCCTGTTCTTAAAGACCCGGATCGTGCTGCCATTCTCCAGAGGAAACTCCCTGTAAAAAATCTCATATAAAATAAGGCCCAGTTTCTCCACGGATTTCCACTGCGCCTTGTTCATCTTTCTCTGAGTCCGGAAATTTCCGTCCTCCACGTTATATTTGGTGAAGCTCTCGTTATATGCTTTGATCATACTTCCGTCAGCCACCAGAAATCCGGATATAAAGCCGATCGTAAAGATCATCAAAAGAGCGATCACCACATATTTTCCCAGATCATCCCGAAGATCGCGAATGAATCTGTTGTTAAGCGGATTTTTTCTCATGTCGTTACCATTCCAGCTCTTGTTACCATTCCAGCTCTTCCGCGCTTATTCTCTTCTCGTTTCTGACCATATCGCGGATCTGTCCGTCCCTGAGCCGCACCACTGTATCCGCCATATATTTGATCGCATCGTTGTGGGTGACCATCACGATGGTATTCCCGTACTTCTTATTGACTTCTTCGATCAGTTTGAGGATTTCCTTGGAAGTCTTATAATCCAGTGCGCCTGTCGGCTCGTCACAGAGAAGGATATCCGGATTTTTGACCACCGCGCGGCCGATCGCTGTCCTCTGCTGCTGTCCGCCGGAGAGCTGACTCGGCACCTTGCCCCTGTGCTCCCACAACCCCAGAAGCTTCATCAGCTCGTCCACGTTCAAAGGCTTTTTGCTCAGGTACGCTCCCACTTCGATATTTTCGCGGACCGTGAGATTGGGGATCAGATTATACATCTGAAAAATGTACCCGAGATGTCTTCTCCGGTACATAGTCAGCTGCTTCTCTCTCATGCGGGACATCGATTCTCCATCGATAACGATTTCGCCCGCATCCGCACTGTCAATGCCTCCGATGATATTCAGGAGGGTCGACTTTCCCGAGCCGGAGGGTCCAAGGAGAACGCAGAACTCTCCCTTCTCCAGAGAGAGATCGATTCCCTTAAGGACCTCCACGCGGCTGTCGCCCTGACCGAAGGCCTTCTTGATCTGTTTAATTTCCAAAAACATGATTCTGCCTTTATTCCGAGTAATATTTTGAACTGTTTGGGCTGCCTGCGGTTGGCGCGGAATTGCCTGCGGTTGACGCGGGACTGCATGCGGTTGGGGCCGGGCTGCCTGCGGTTGGGACCGGGCTGCGTCTAATCTGCTCTGTGCTGCCTTCGGTATATGCTGGGAGGTACTCCGAACTCGTTCCTGAAAGCAGCCGCGAATTTACTGCAGTTCTCATAGCCGTACATGCCGGCGATCTCCATCACCGACAATCCGCCCTCCGAGAGCTTCTCCGCTGCCGATTCCATTTTCTTGGAACGAATATACCGATACACGGAGTTCCCGTAGTAATTGCGGAAGCTGTTCTTGAGCTGCGT
>Ga0310695_10010091_pt1 | contig 13947 bp, 9 predicted proteins | sample RumenRJG_04DNA_FD_203882 | JGI IMG/M metagenome (GOLD analysis project Ga0310695, IMG submission 203882) | Bovine rumen microbial communities from Lethbridge, Alberta, Canada - RJG_04 (v2) (version 2) | ecosystem: Host-associated > Mammals > Digestive system > Stomach > Rumen | place: Canada... | reverse complement strand
AGATGATCGCGGACACTCAGCGGGGCGGCAACTGGACAGCGGCGATTCTCGGGCTTCCGGCCAGAGAGATCCACGTCTGCACGGCCCCCCACGCGCTGCCCATCATCCTGAAGCTGATCGATTACTGCAACGACAGCGTGGAGGTGATGGAGCACGAGCGCAAGATCCCTCTGGTGGTACAGCGCGGGAGTTTTGAATTTCCGGCCAGCGTGGAGGATAAGGACGCGCTGATCGTCTTTTCCAAAAAGAGCGTGATCGCCGTGGCCTCAGAGCTGCAGCAGCGCGGCATCCGCAGCAGCATCATCTACGGGGCGCTGCCCTACGAGGTGCGGCAGCAGGAGATGCAGCGTTTTCTCGGAGGGGAGACACAGGTCGTTGTGGCTACAGACGCCATAGGCATGGGCCTTAATCTTCCGGTCCGCCGGATCGTCTTTCTTGAATCCAAAAAGTATGACGGCCGCACCACACGCCCGCTTCTGGCGGAGGAGATCCAGCAGATCGCAGGCCGGGCCGGGCGCTATGGTATTTACAATAAAGGCTTTGTGAGTTCTTCCTATGAGAGGAAAAGGATCCGGGCCTGTCTGCGGCAGGAGGTTCCGCCCATCGAGCAGGCCATCCTTCCGTTTCCTGAAAGCCTGCTGGACCTGGAGGGAGATCTGTCCAGGATCATGGAACGCTGGAATGAGATTCCCGAAAGCGGTTTTTTCATCAAAGGGGATATCCGCCGGGAAATCCGTCTGTGCCGGGAGCTGGAGGAGTATACACAGGACAAGACCCTGATCTACGCCTTTATCACCATACCATATGATGAGGAGAATCCGGTGCTGCGGGCGATCTGGCAGGAAATGTTCACGGACGAGCTGGAGGGTACCGTTGAATCCTACGAGCACGAATATGATTACATTCCCCGTCCTATCGCCGCCAATCTGCCCGATCTGGAATTCCTCTACGAGAAATGCGACCTGATCTACTATTTCTGCAGGACCTTCCATCACGAGGACTGCATGAGGGGCCTTGAGGAGGCGCGGAAGGAGATCTGCAGGAACATGATGAAGATCCTTTCCGAGCAGAAGCTTCCGGGGCGCAGATGCCGTTCCTGCGGCCGTGAACTGCCGTGGAACTATCCCTACGGCCTGTGCGAGGACTGCCATGCACAGCAGCGGGGCAGATACGGACGCTCCTACGGAAGAGAACGCTGGTAAAAGAATCTGTTTAATACGTCCCGTTTTCGGATATACTTTGAAAAATTCATTATTTTATTTAACGTTTATTCATAATTTTTCTATTTATCTGATTTATATTGTAGTTTAGCCAATTGGGAGATTTTTTACAGATGAAGTTTATATCCTGGAACGTAAACGGCATCCGCGCCTGTCTGGAAAAAGGATTTGAAGAGAGCTTTGCAGGTCTGGATGCGGATATTTTCTGCCTGCAGGAGACCAAGTGCCAGGCGGGGCAGACAGAGCTTTCGCTGCCGGGCTATCATCAGTACTGGAATTACGCCAGGAAGAAGGGATATTCCGGAACGGCTGTGTTTGCAAAGCAGGAGCCTCTGCAGGTGACCTATGGGATCGGTATGGAAGAGCATGATCTGGAGGGCCGGGTGATCACACTGGAATACCCGGATTTCTATTTTGTGACCGTCTATACACCCAATGCGCAGGAAGGACTGAAACGTCTCGACTACCGTATGCAGTGGGAGGCGGACTTCCTTGCATACCTTAAAAAGCTGGAGCAGACCCATCCCGTTATTTTTTGCGGTGACCTGAATGTTGCCCATAAGGAAATCGACCTGAAAAACCCGAAGACGAACAGGAAGAATCCGGGCTTTACGGATGAGGAGAGAGCCTGTTTTTCAAGGCTGCTGGAATCCGGCTTTATAGATACCTTCCGGTATTTCTACCCGGATATGGAAGGAATCTATTCCTGGTGGTCCTATCGTTTCCGCGCCAGAGAGAAAAATGCAGGATGGCGCATCGATTATTTTCTTGTTTCACAGGCACTGGAGCAGCGGCTGGTCTCGGCAGGCATTCACACAGAAATATATGGTTCGGATCACTGTCCGGTAGAACTGGTCATCAGCTGAGCTTGTACGGCCAGGCCGCAGAAAGAACTATAAGGGGGTAGTATGTCAAAACCACAGAATGATTTTTCCGTATGGCATGGAAATCCGCAGATTTCCGGTGTTTACCGGCTGGGTGATACATACAATTTTACGCTGGAGGCACAGGAGGATGACAGGGTCAGCCTGCTGCTGTACAAAAAAGGATCAAAGGCACCTTCATATGTCATCCCCATGGAAGAAGGCTTCCGGACGGGCAGGGTCTTTTCGGTACGCATAGCGCCGTTCCCTGAGACTGTGGAGGCCTATAACTATGAGATCAACGGAAAGGTCAGTCAGGATCCATGCGCCAGGCTTTTCCTCGGAAAGGGCGCCTTCGGGTCCGAGCCTGCGCAGGATCCGCATAAGGTGCGCTGCGGCTTTCTGGCCGCCGATCCCTACGACTGGGAAGGCTCGGATCTCTCATCTGTTCTCTTTGAGGAGATGGTGCTCTATAAGATCCATGTGCGCGGCTACACCCGTCAGAGGACGCAGCTCGGTTCTCTGAAAGGCACTTTTGCCGGCCTGATGGAGATGATCCCGTACTGGAAGGATCTTGGTATCACAGCGGTGGAATTCATGCCTGCGTATGAGTTCTGTGAGCGGGAGAAAACCCCGGAGCCCGACGGGCTGGTGAATGTCCGCCGGCAGGAGGCAAGGCTGAATTACTGGGGCTATGGCAGGGGCTGTTATTTTGCGCCGAAGAGCGCATACTGTGCGACCGGAGATCCGGAAAGGGAAGTACAGGATCTGGTCAGGGCCATGCATAAAGCCGGGATCGCCGTTATCATGGAGTTTTTCTTCCCGGCAGATTCCAATCCCTATACAGTGCTCAATGCCCTCCACTTCTGGAAGCTCCATTATCATGTGGACGGCTTTCATCTGACGGGGGACGGCGTGCCGGTGGATATGGTAAAGAAGGACGCCATCCTCTCCGACACGCTTCTGATGGCGGCCGGGCAGGGAGGCTGCGGCGGCGCTCCGAGGCGCGCCAGGGTACATGGGATCGCCAGAAGAGTCTGTGCAGAATACAATTCCGGGTTTATGGAGGATATGCGCAGGTTCCTCAAGAGTGACGAGGGCATGGTGGATGCCGCAAAGCACCGCCTGTGCCGTCTTGAGAGGGATCACGCGGTCATCAATTACATGGCCTGCCAGGACGGCTTTACCTTGTATGACCTGGTTTCCTACAACTATAAGCACAACGAGGCAAACGGAGAAGAGAACCGGGACGGCAGTGACTTTAACTACAGCTGGAACTGCGGGGTGGAAGGCCCCAGCCGGAAGGCCGCCGTGCGGAGCATGCGCAGGGTTCAGGTGCGCAACGCTTTTGCTCTGGTCCTTCTGGCCCGTGAAGTGCCCATGATCTATGCCGGGGATGAGATCGGCAATTCCCAGAAGGGGAATAACAATGCCTACTGTCAGGATAATCCTGTGGGATGGACGGACTGGAAAGGTGAACAGACCAATGCGGAGCTCCTCTCTTTTGTAAAGAAGCTGATCGCTTTCCGTCGGGAGCACCCTGTGCTGCGGCTGGATGAGGACGAACAGCAGACTTTCCGCGGCCGCGGCGTGCCGGCGCTTTCCTTCCACGGAGAGAGAGCCTGGGTATGCACGGGTGAGCATACCTGTCGGCTTCTGGGTATTATGTATGCAGGGCTGTCCCCAAAGAAGGAAGCGCCGGAGGATTATCTGTATATCGCCTGCAATTTCCACTGGGAGGAAAGAACCCTGGCCCTGCCGGATCTGAAGGACGGATTCAAGTGGGAAAAGGTGATCGATACCGGTGATCTGAAGGGAGACGGCTTTGTAGCCGGCGGGGAGTTCCTCTGCGGGAAAAATCTTGAGATGCAGCCCAGGACCATCGTGGTGCTTCAGGGCGTTCCGGGCGCTCCGGAGAAAGCCGGGAAGGAAACGGAGAAGGCTGTAAAGGAAACAGAGAAGGCCGGGAAGGAAACGGAGAACAGTCCGAAAGCCGGAAGGAAAAAGGCATGAAGCGGAAAGCGGGATTTCATCCGGCAGCCCATTTCAGGACGATCACTCATCATAAGCTGATGGTCATGCGTTACTGCTTTAAGGTGGGACTTTACAGGCAGGGGCTGCTGCACGATCTGTCCAAGTATTCTCCCACGGAATTTCTGGTGGGCTGCCGCTATTATCAGGGGGACAGAAGTCCGAATAATGCTGAGCGGGAGGACATTGGCGTTTCCACCTCCTGGCTTCATCATAAGGGAAGGAATCTTCACCATTTTGAACACTGGGTGGATTATTCTCTGGATCCGGAGCATGTGATCATGGGGGCCAAGATGCCCCGGCGTTATATCGCGGAGATGGTCATGGACAGGATCAGCGCCTCAAGAACCTATCTGGGGGATGCATACACTGACCAGAAGCCGCTGGAATACTGGCTGAAAGGGAAGAAGAAGCTCTGGTTTGTCCATCCCGGGACCGCCAGAGAACTGGAAGGCCTTCTCAGAATGCTCCATGACCGCGGAGAGGAGAAAACCTTCTGGTATATCCGCAATGTTTACCTGAAAAAAGGAAAAAAGAAAAGGAAAAAGCGTCTGTAAGCAGGCCAGGAGGGCACAAAACTGTGTGCCCTCTTTTTTGTGCTTTCCTTTCTGCGTGCCATGTTTGACTTCCGGCGTGAGTTGTGATATGATAGCAAAAGTTTCGCTGATTAAAGTATTGACGCGTTAAACAACTGCGTTTCAAGAGGAGGGAAATGAATGACCAGCGCACAGACACTTATTGTTGTTACCATTATTGTCTATCTGAGCTCTATGATTCTGATCGGACTGTATTTCAACCGGAAGGGAGCGGGAGCGTCTCTTTCGGACTTCTTCTTAGGAGGGAGGAGTCTGGGACCGATCGTTACGGCCATGAGCGCTGAAGCTTCCGATATGAGCAGCTGGCTGCTGATGGGCCTGCCGGGTCTCGCCTATTTTGCCGGTATTGCAGAGGTCAGCTGGACCGCCATCGGGCTGGCTATCGGTACCTATCTGAACTGGCTGATCGTTGCCAGGCGTCTGCGCCGCTACTCTGACAGCCTTGGATCGATTACCGTTCCGGACTTTTTCGCACGCCGCTATGGGGATAAAAAGCATATCATCTCGCTGGCGGCAGCTCTGATTATCCTGATCTTCTTTGTGCCTTATACCGCCTCCGGCTTTAAGGCAGTAGGAACGCTGTTCAACAGTCTTTTCGGCGTTCCTTATCATACGGCCATGATCGTCGGTGCCATCATCATCATCAGCTATACCATTATGGGCGGCTTTCTGGCGGTCTCCACCACAGACCTCGTTCAGAGTGTGTTCATGAGCATCGCTCTGATCGTGATCATATTGTTCGGCATCAATCAGGCGGGCGGTATGAGCGCGGTGATGGATAACGCGCGCAGTCTTCCCGGATACCTGAATCTGACCCAGGGATATGATGCGGCCGCACAGTCTGCGTCCTCCTTCGGTTTTCTCAGCATCGTCTCTACCATGGCCTGGGGACTCGGCTATTTTGGAATGCCGCACATCCTTCTGCGCTTTATGGCTATCCGGAAGGAGGAGGAGCTGACGGTTTCGCGCCGGATCGCATCTGTCTGGGTCGTGCTTTCCATGGGTATTGCCGTATTTATCGGTATTATCGGTTACTCCGTCTCCGTGACGGGCAAGATCCCGTTCCTGACCACGAGCTCGGATTCTGAGACGGTCATTATCAGGATGGCTGATCTGATGAGCCGGAACGGTGTCATCTTTGCCATCTTTGCAGGCGTGATCCTTGCCGGTATTCTGGCGGCGACCATGTCCACAGCCGACTCTCAGCTTCTGGCTGCGGCTTCCAGTGTGTCTCATGACTTTATGCAGGAATTCCTTGGGGTAAAACTGAGCAAAAGAATCCAGATGATTGCAGCCCGTACGACGGTTCTCTGCATCGCACTGCTGGCTCTGTTCCTTGCGTGGAATCCGAACAGTTCCGTCTTCCGTATCATTTCCTTTGCCTGGGCGGGCTTCGGCGCCGCCTTCGGTCCGACGATGCTGCTTGCACTGTTCTGGAAGCGGTCCAACCGGCAGGGCGCTCTGGCCGGCATCATCGTCGGCGGTGCCATGGTCTTTATCTGGAAGTATATGATCGCTCCCATGGGCGGCGCCTGGGCGATCTATGAACTGCTTCCGGCCTTCATCATCGGCCTGATCGTGAACGTGCTTGTAAGCCTGATCACACCGGCCCCCGATGCACAGATTCAGAAAGAATTTGAAAAAGCAGTGAGGTAATAATGAAAATGCGGTGAAAATGAGGGACAGTCCCTCTTTCCCACTTTTTGGGAAAGAGGGACTGTCCCTCATTCCGGTTGTGAAATGCGCGAAAGTCTGATATAATCTCACACAGACATTCAGCGGAGAGCAGTCGGATTGATAAAATGCGGCATCCGGCTGTATCTGTTTGTATAGAATTTTGAATTTCATTTCGGAAGGAGGATAAAGATGGACACACCTGTCATTGCCCAGTATTATAAAGAAACGGATCCGCTCAAGAGAAAGCGGCTTCTTGATATGGCCATCGAGGAGGGAGCAGAGCCTGAGGCGAATGAAATCCGCAGGGAGCTGTATAATATAAGGTACGCAAACAAATCCGAGATGAATAAGGACATGCCGGCTGACGGATATCTGGGCCTCTGGATGCTGATGGAGTATAACCGTACGGCGGGAAGCGGCTTCTTTGGCGGAGGCACACGCCGGGCCGCAAAGGAGATCAGGAAAATAATGGAGAACCTGAAATTCCAGGAATATCAGGATAAAGGCGGCCTTTATGCCGAACTTCATTACAAAGAAGTCTGCCATATGATCCGGACCTATATGGCGCTCAGCAAGTCTGACCGAAATTACAATTCCACTATTTTCGGCATGATGAAGATGAGTGACGAGCGCTCGGCCGGCAAGCTGAAAAATGATGTAGCCGGTCTGATGCTGACCCTGCCCGAAAAACTTGGGCTTGAAAAAGAGATGGAGATCATCATCCGTGCCGCCAGAGAGGTATACGAAGAATTCTTCCCGCTGGAGGGCGGATTCTGATTCTCGACGTGCCTGTTTTTCCTGTTTTCGTATAGGCATGAACAGGTACTATATTATTTTGTATTATGAGGAGCATGAGATATGGATTTAACCCGAGCAAGCGCTTATGAAGTGGTCAGCCGGCAGGAGCTGGCCGATATTCATTCTGAAGGCTGGCTTCTGCGCCATAAAAAGACCGGCGCCAGAGTCATGCTGATCGAAAACGACGATGAGAACAAGGTTTTTAATATTGCGTTCCGCACACCGCCAAAGAACAGCACAGGCGTCGCCCACATTCTGGAGCATTCCGTGCTCTGCGGCTCCCGGGAATTTCCTCTCAAGGATCCGTTTGTGGAACTGGTGAAGGGATCGCTGAACACCTTCCTCAACGCCATGACATACCCGGATAAAACATGCTACCCGGTGGCCAGCTGCAACGATCAGGATTTCCAGAACCTGATGCACGTGTACCTGGACGCTGTTTTCTATCCGAGGATCTACGAGAGAGAAGAGATCTTTCGCCAGGAGGGCTGGAACTACCACCTGGAAGATCCGGAAGGACCGCTGACCTACAACGGCGTAGTCTACAACGAAATGAAAGGGGCTTTTTCCTCCCCCGATGACGTGCTGGAGCGGGAGATCATGAACCGTCTGTTTCCTGATACCGCCTACGGCGTGGAATCCGGTGGGGATCCGAAGAACATTCCGGATCTGAGCTACGAAGAATTTCTTCAGTTCCACAGAACCTATTACCATCCTTCCAACAGCTTCATTTATCTGTACGGAAACATGGACATGGCCGATAAACTGGACTTTATCGACAGAAAATATCTCTCGGCCTTTGATGCGCTGGACGTTTCCTCTATGCCCCTGCGGCAGAAAGCCTTTGGCAGGATCGTGGAAGAGACAAAAGAATATCCCCTTTCGGAAAACGAAGATCCTGCAGACAATTCCTATCTGTCCTACAATGTCGTCATCGATCATCAGGGAGATCCGAAGGCGGATCTGGCTTTCCAGGTTCTGGATTATGCTCTTCTGAGCGCGCCCGGCGCCCCCCTGAAGATGACGCTGCTGGAGGAAGGCATCGGAAGCGATGTCTACGGATCCTATGAGAGCGGCCTTCTGCAGCCCTATTTTTCCGTGATCGCCAAAGGGGCCAACGAAAGCCAGCAGGAGGCCTTCCGCTCTGTCATCAGAAAAGTGCTGGAGGAAAATGCAGAGAAAGGAATTGACCGGAAGGCGTTGAAGGCCGGCATCAACTACATGGAATTCCGGTACCGCGAAGCGGACTTTTCCTCCCTCCCCAAAGGCCTGATGTACGGACTGGATCTGCTGGAGACCTGGCTGTATGAGGAAGAAGATCCCTTTGCCCATGTAAAGCTCCTTCCTGTCTTTGATGAGCTGAAAAAGGCGATCCCGACAGGATATTTTGAAAATCTGATCCGCACACAGCTGCTGGAAAATACGCACGGCTGCTATCTGACACTGGTGCCCAGCCCCGGGCTTGCCGCACGGCAGGACCAGGAGCTGGCAGAAAAACTGAAAAAGATTCTGGAAAGCCTCACCGCTGAGGAGAAGCAGAACCTGATCGACAGGACGAATGCGCTCACCGCCTATCAGGAAGCTGAGGACAGTCCGGAGGATATCGCACGACTTCCCATGCTCTCCAGAGAGGATATCCGGAAAAACATCCGGGGCTTTTCCAACCGGGAGCTGGATGTGGACGGATCACTTCTGCTCTACCATCCGGTGGACACCTTTGGCATCGGGTATGTGGATGCCATGCTTGATATCCGGGATATGACCGTTGAAGATGTCCATTATCTTGGACTTCTTAAAGCGGTGCTTGGATATATCGATACTGAACACTATACTTATGGTGAACTCTATAACGAGATCAACGCCGGGACAGGCGGCCTTGCCTGCGGGGTGGAGGTTTATGAACAGCCGGGCGGCGAGGACCGCTTCCGGGCAAAGCTCGCCATGAACGGTAAAGCGTTGTACAATGACCTGGGCCTGCTCTTTGATATGATCATGGAAATCCTTCACTGCTCAAAGCTGGAGGATACGCACAGGATCGGACAGATCGTGGCAGAGGGAAAATCCAGAATTCAAGCCTCCATGGTGAGCGCCGGGCACAGCACGGCCGTGACGCGCGCCGCATCCTACGGATCATTAATGGCCCGTTTTCAGGACGAGATGACCGGGATCGGCTTTTACCGTTTCCTGGAGGAGCTGGACAGGGATTTTGAAGCACGGGCGGCTGAGGCCGCCGGCAAACTGAAAGCCTTGTGCAGCCGGCTTCTGACCAGGGAAAACCTGATGATCAGCTATACCGGAGAAGAGAAGAGCCTGCCTGTAATCCGGGAGCAGATGAAGCGCCTCCTGGAAAGCCTGCCTTCCTCAGGAAAGAAGCCGCAGGCGAACAAGAACCCCTGGCTCGGGGAGGATCTTCTGTCTGTCAGGAATGAAGGCTTCAGGACAGCCGGACAGGTCCAGTATGTGGCCCAGTGCGGCAGCTTTACCGGGGCCGGACTTTCCTACACAGGGGCGCTGGATATTCTGAAAGTGATATTAAGCTATGACTATCTGTGGATGAATCTGCGCGTAAAAGGCGGCGCCTATGGCTGCATGAGCGGATTCAGACGCAGCGGAGAGAGTTATTTCGTATCCTACCGGGATCCGCACCTGCACAGAACACTGGATGTCTTTAAGGGCATACCGGAGTATATCCGCAGCTTTGACGCGGACGAAAAGGAGATGACCCGGTATATTATCGGCACTGTCAGCTCCAAGGATGTGCCGCGTACGCCCAAGATGCAGGGCTCTGTTTCCAGGACGGCCTGGATGTGCGGCGTGACGGAGGAGACGGCCCAGAAGGAGAGAGATCAGATCCTGCAGGCGACAGCGCAGGATATCCGGGATCTTGCTCCGCTGGTCGAGGCTGTTCTGTCCGCCGGCCAGATCTGTGTGGTCGGAAGCGAAACGGCCCTTGACGGCGCAGAGGATGTGCTTAAGAATATTGAACCGCTGTTTCAGTAATCTGCATCAGGCCAGGACAGAAGATGCTTGGCCCTGACCGTTAATCAGTACAGGAGAATTAATTTGGACCAGGACAACAGAAAATCCGGCTTTGCTGCGCTGATCGGCCGGCCGAATGTGGGAAAATCCACCCTGATGAATCAGCTGATCGGGCAGAAGATTGCCATAACATCAAAAAAACCTCAGACAACACGGAACCGGATTCAGACTGTATATACCTGTGAGCAGGGACAGATCGTGTTTGTGGACACGCCCGGAATTCACAAGGCGAAGAACAAACTGGGCGAATATATGGTCAATGTGGCGCAGAGAACGCTGAAGGAAGTGGATGTCATCCTATGGCTGATCGAGCCGACCACCTATATCGGCGCGGGGGAGCAGCACATCGCCTCCCAGCTGAACGGGCTGGGCGTCCCTCTGCTGCTGATCATCAACAAGATCGACACGATCCCGAAGGAAGAGATCCTGAAGATCATTGATACGTACCGGAATATCTGCGATTTTGACGAGATCATCCCCTGTTCCGCCCTGCGCGGCCAGAATACCCGGGACGTCATCGACAGTATTTTCAAATATCTGCCCTATGGCCCCATGTTCTATGATGAGGACACCGTCACGGACCAGCCCATGCGGCAGATCGCGGCCGAGGTGATCCGGGAAAAATCCCTCTATGCGCTGGACGCAGAGATCCCGCACGGTATAGCAGTGGCCATAGATGTGATGAAGGAACGCCCGGGCAAAAAGAAGCTGATGGACATAGAAGCCACCATCATATGCGAGAAAGAGTCCCATAAAGGGATCATTATCGGAAAGCAGGGAGCCATGCTCCGCAGGATCGGCAGCGACGCAAGGTATGAACTGGAGCATATGATGGAGTGCCAGGTCAACCTGAAGCTCTGGGTGAAGGTGAAAAAGGACTGGCGGGACAGTGACTATCTGATCAGAAACTTTGGGTACGACGCGAAAGAACTGTAAAAAATGAGCGATCAGATCAAGGTGCAGGGAGTGGTTCTGTCCGCCATGCCGATTGGAGAGTATGACCGGCGGATTGTTCTTCTGACCAGGGAGAGAGGAAAAATATCGGCTTTTGCCAGAGGAGCGCGGCGTATGGGAAGTCCCTTCCTGGCGGCGGCAAGCCCGTTTGTCTTCGGTACGTTTACACTTTACGAAGGCCGCTCCAGCTACAGCCTGGTCCAGGTGAATGTGAACCGTCAGTTTATGGAGCTGACCACGGACGCCGGTGTCTACTATGGGTACTATTTTCTGGAGATCGCGGACTACTTCGGCCATGAAGGTACGGATGAAAAGGAGATGCTGAATCTGTTGTATGTATCCTTTCTCGCCCTGCTGAGGCCCTCCATCGATAACCGTCTGGTTCGGTGCATCTTTGAATTCCGGACAATCGTCGAGCAGGGGATGATGCCGCAGATCTTCAGCTGCGCTTCCTGCGGAAAGAAGACGGATGAAGAGACAGGCTGGTGCTTTTCCCAGAACGCCCATGGCCTGATCTGCCCTGACTGCCGCAGACGATTCTGCGGGAGCGGGGATGTGAACGGTGACGGAACGTCGCGGGCAGATATGGTGCACATTTCACCTGCAGCCGTCTACACGATGCAGGTGATCGCGTCTGCACCTGTGAAGAAGCTCTATGGATTCCGGGTTTCGGATGAGATCCTCCGGGAACTTGAACGCCATATCCATACCTGCCTGGAACGCAGCACGGACAGAAAATTCAAAAGTTTGCAGATTCTTAAATCAATGTTACCATCCACAGCAGATACAAAGGAGTAAGAGAACATGGAAAAAACAATGGAGAAAATCGTCAACCTTGCAAAGGCCAGAGGCTTTGTCTACCCGGGTTCGGAGATCTACGGCGGACTTGCCAATACATGGGACTATGGCAATCTGGGCGTGGAGCTGAAAAACAATGTAAAACGTGCCTGGTGGCAGAAGTTTGTGCAGGAATCCCCCTATAATGTGGGCGTAGACTGCGCTATTCTGATGAATCCGCAGACATGGGTCGCATCCGGCCACCTGGGCGGTTTTTCTGATCCTCTGATGGACTGCCGCGAATGCCACGAGCGTTTTCGCGCCGACAAGCTGATCGAGGATTTCTGCGGAGAGCACGGAATGGAAATACCGGGCGGTTCCGTGGACGGCTGGTCTCAGGAGCAGATGATGGATTTTATCCGTGACAACAATGTTCCCTGCCCTTCCTGCGGCAAGCACAACTTTACGGATATCCGTCAGTTCAACCTGATGTTCAAAACCTTCCAGGGCGTTACCGAGGATGCAAAGAATACCGTGTATCTCCGCCCGGAGACGGCACAGGGCATCTTTGTGAACTTTAAAAATGTACAGCGGACTTCCAGAAAGAAGATTCCCTTCGGCATTGCCCAGATCGGTAAATCCTTCCGCAACGAGATCACTCCCGGGAACTTCACCTTCCGGACCAGAGAGTTTGAGCAGATGGAGCTCGAGTTCTTCTGCGAGCCGGATACAGACCTTGAATGGTTTGCATACTGGAAAAAGTTCTGCCTTGACTGGCTGTCCAGCCTGGGACTGAAGGAGGACGAGGTCCGGTACCGCGATCATTCACCGGAGGAGCTGAGCTTCTACAGCAAGGCAACAACGGATGTGGAATTCCTTTTCCCCTTCGGGTGGGGCGAGCTGTGGGGCATAGCCGACCGTACGGACTATGACCTGACTCAGCATCAGAATGTGTCCGGTCAGGATCTTTCCTATTTTGATGATGAAAAGAAAGAGAAGTATATTCCTTATGTTATAGAGCCGTCCCTCGGCGCAGACCGTATGGTGCTGGCCTTCCTCTGCAGCGCCTACGATGAAGAGGTGCTGGATGCGGAGAAAAATGATGTCCGCACGGTGCTGCGCTTCCATCCGGCTCTGGCCCCGGTGAAGATCGGTGTGCTGCCGCTCTCCAAAAAGCTCGCGGAGCCTGCGGAAAAAATCTATCAGCAGCTGTCGAAAAAGTATAACTGTGAGTACGATGACCGCGGCAATATCGGTAAACGCTACCGCAGACAGGACGAAATCGGCACGCCGTTCTGCGTAACTTTTGACTTTGATTCCGAAAATGACGGCGCCGTGACGATCCGTTTCCGTGATTCCATGGAGCAGGAGCGTGTGAAGATCGAAGAGCTGGACAGCTGGTTCGCAGACAAATTTATATTCTGAAGTATTCAGAAGACGTGAAATAAACAGGAAAGCAGGAGCTGATAACAGCTCCTGCTTTCCTGTTTTATGTAGAATCATATGGATTACTGGTTCCGGATGCCTGTCCGGGGATCCGGCCCGATCAGCCTTCCGCGCCGCCTTCCCAGACATAGCCGCCGTCTTCGACCTCCTCCCATTCGGAATCGTCCGATTCGGAATCATCCCAATCGGAGTCATCCCAATCGGAGTCATCCCAATCGGAATCGTCCCACTCGGAGTCATCCCATTCAGACTCGTCCCAATCGGAGTCATCCCATTCTTCTTCTCCCCAGTCCTCTTCGTCCTCCAGAAGCACTTCGCCCGCGACGGTTTTCATGCCTTCTTCAAGACCTTCTTCAGGATAGGCAATGGAATCGTTTTTCCCCAGACCGCTTTCGATCTTTACCAGACCGGTCGCATTGTCAATTTCCCCCAGTGTCACGGACCGGCTGACCAGACGCCCGTCGGGACCGGCGATCCACACGATCGTGTCCCCGTCCTCGGTTCCGGTGATAAGCCGCAGGTCGATCCAGACGCCTTCCGACTGCT